>WNGF01001708.1_pt1 | contig 48775 bp, 43 predicted proteins | sample 5400641 | NCBI WGS metagenome assembly WNGF01 (sample SAMN13153371, study PRJNA577476) | soil metagenome | isolation source: 80 cm soil or saprolite under grassland replicate 2 | place: USA:California | collected 2016-06-15 | reverse complement strand
AGTCCTTGCTTATTTCGATCCAGCCGGGACATTATACACTTACGGCGGAGACGCACTGCCAGACCGTGCCAGTGGAGTTCGACATCGCCTCAGGCCAGAGTTTACAAGAGACCTACAACTGCCCGTTACCGTAGGGACAGGCTATCGTGGACAACCTTATGTGAGGCGCACAGCTCCGGAAAGCCGGCAGCTCTGGTGGGGTTCATGCGCTCCAGATACTCCTTTCGCCGATCTCGGCCACTGTGGGTATTCGATGTGTATCGCAAAAAGTTCTGTCGTACCGGCGGTGTATAATGCGCGATATGTATCGGAACCTTGGGTTGTAGGGAAAAGAGTGAGCATGTATGACATTTCTTCCTGATAGCCAGCGCTACGATCGGATGCGCTACAATCGTAGCGGCCGTAGCGGCCCGTTCGAGAATGGGCGCGCGATGGTGCGCCGCGCCTTCGATCTGGGGATCACGCACTTCGATCTGGCCAATAACTACGGGCCGCCGCCCGGCTCGGCCGAGCAGGCGTTTGGCAACATGCTGCGGCTCGATCTGGCGCCCTATCGCGACGAGCTGATCATATCGTCCAAGGCCGGCTACCGCATGTGGGATGGCCCGTACGGCGAGTGGGGCTCGCGCAAATACCTGGTCGCCAGCCTCGACCAAAGCTTGCGCCGCATGGGGCTGGAATATGTCGACATTTTCTACCACCACCGGCCCGACCCCGATACCCCACTCGAAGAGACGATGTCGGCGCTCGACCAGGTGGTGCGGCAGGGCAAGGCGCTGTATGCTGGTATCTCGAGTTACTCGGCAGAGCAGACCCGGCAGGCCGCGCGCATCCTGCGCGAGCTTGGCACGCCGTGTATGATCCACCAGCCGAACTACAATATGTTCAACCGCTGGATCGAACCCGAGCTGCTTAGCACCCTCGAGCAGGAGGGAGTTGGCTGCATTGCGTTCTCGCCGCTTGCGCAGGGCCTGCTGACCAATCGCTACCTGCACGGCATCCCGGCCGATTCGCGCGCGAGCTCAGGGCACGGCTTCCTGCGGCCCGAGCATGTGACCGATCAGCGGGTCGCGCAGGCGCAGGCGCTCAACCGCGTGGCCGAGGCGCGCGGCCAGTCGCTCGCGCAGATGGCGCTGGCCTGGGTGCTGCGCCACCCCGGCATGACCTCGGTGCTGATCGGCGCCAGCCGAGTGCAGCAGATCGACGACAACGTCGGCGCGCTGGCTAACCTGGCCTTCACCGATGCTGAGCTGGCCGAGATCGACGCCATCCTCTCCAGCAAGTAGCCCGCATGCTCGAAGCACCAGGGCTGTGACAGCCGAGCAATTTCCCATAGTTCCTGTAGTTCCCGGCTCTGCCGGCAGGGCACTACAGGAACTATGGGAAATTGCGATACTTCTCAGAATGCCACTCCCAATTTACCAGTTGGTGACCGAGCCATCCGGGCGGCGGAACTGCGGAATCGGGGCGTTGTGCTCGGTGATCTCTGCGATCAGGTCGGCGCCAGCCGGGTCGAACTCGATGCCGAGGCCGGGGTGCGGTTCGGGCCAGAGCTTACCGTCGCGGAAGGTGCAGCCGCGAGCCAGGTGCGGCGGCTGCTTCGGCGCGGGGCCGGCGATCTCCATGAGCGCCGGCACCGGTAGGGCGCACAGCACCTGCACCAGCGCGGCAAGGGCGATCGGTCCGGTGAAATGTGGAACCAAGCCGACGTAGTGTGTCTCACAGATCGCCGCGATCTTCATCCACTCGGTGATGCCGCCGACGTTCGGCAGTGTCACCCGCGCGTAATCGAGCAGACGGCGTTCGATCAGCTCGTTGATGTCCCAGCGATCGCCATATTGCTCGCCAACCGCGATCGGCGTCTTCACTTGGCCACGCAGCGTTGCCAGTGCGCCCGGGTTCTCCGAGCGCAGCGGGTCTTCGACAAACAGCGGGTTCAGGTCCTCGATCAGCTCACACAGCCGCACAGCGTCGGCCAGATCGAGGCGGGTATGAAAGTCGATCGACCACTCGCCCGTATCGCCGACGCCATCGCGGATCTCGCGGCACTGCGCCAGGGTTTGTTCGACCATGCGGCGGGCATGGAATACGCCGTCGGCGGGATCGGCCACGGCGGTGCGGAAGGCGCGGAAGCCAGCCGCGATACATGCCCGGGCAGTTTCGGTGAGCGTGCCCTGCCAGGGAAAGCCGGTGGAATAGCACTCGACATAGTCGCGCGTGCGACCGCCTAGTAGCTCATACACCGGCGCGCCGAGCGCCTTGCCCTTGATATCCCAGAGCGCCAGGTCGAGGCCGCCAAGCGCGTGCAGCTTTTCGCGGCCGGGTGGGTAGAAGAAGCCCCGGTACATCATCTGCCACAGGTGCTGGATCCGCCCAGGGTCCTCGCCGATCAGCATGGCGCCGCACTGCTCGAGCGTGTCGCGCGAGCCGCCCTCGCCCACGCCGGTAACGCCGGCGTCGGTCTCGACGGTGACGACCATATCACTCTGGTTGAACGTGGGATTCAGGCGCTTCGGCTTATAGATGCGAACACGGGTGATCTTCATGTTCGATTCCTTTTCAGCATAGAGAAGGGTCGTATGTATGTTGTCAGTTGTCAGTTGTCAGTTGTCAGTGCCTACGACTGACAATGGACAACGGACAACGGACTGGTAGACAGGCTCATTCAAAGAAGCCCTTATCTTCTTCCGACAAATATGGCATGGTTGCGTCGACATTCAGCTCCACGCCCAGGCCTGGCCGGTCCCATACCTCGATGAAGCCATCCTTGACGATTGGGTCGGGCAGGCCCGCGACAAGATCGGTCCACCACTCCGGCTTCGCGATCGGGTACTCGAAGGCGATGTAGTTGTAGGGCAGCGTCGCGCAGACTTGCACCAGCGCCGCCAGGCCGATCAGTCCATCGAAAACGCCGTGGGGCGCGAACAGCAGCCCATGCAGATCGGCATATTCGGCGATCCATTTTAGCTCGGCCAGGCCGCCGACATCGGCCGGATCGGGGCCGAGGATATTCACGGCATGCTTCTCGATCAGCTCTTTAAAGTTCTGCCGCAGGTAAATTTGCTCGCCGGTATGGATGGGCGTCGCCGCGCTGCGCGTCACCTCGCGGTACACATCGGCCAGCACATACGGCGTGTAGTCGCCGGTGATCAGGTCTTCCAGCCAGAGCAGATTCAGCGGCTCCAGCGCCTTGGCCAGGCGGATCGCATCCGGGACAGTCCAGCCGGGCCCGCAGTCGAGCGCCAGACCGATCTGATCGCCCAGCACCGATTTCATCGCTTCGACGCAGCTGATGATATGCTTGAGGGTTCGCTCGGTCAAGAGGCCGCGATTGCCGTACTGCGCGCCGCCTTTCACAACTTCGCTATAGGAAAAGTTGGGCAGCTGGCTGGGCATGATACTGTGGAAGCCGATCGCCTGCTTGATGATCGTGAAGCCCTCGGGTGCGGCCTTCATGCGCGCCATGGTGTCGGCATAATCTTCCGGGGTCAGCCCGGTCATTTCGAAGCGCACGCCGCCGTTGTAGATCCGGACTTTGTCGCGCACTTTGCCGCCAAGCAGCTTATAGACAGGCACGCCAGCGGCTTTGCCCGCGATATCCCACAGCGCCATCTCGATCGCGCTGACGGCGGCGCCCCAAGGCTTGAAGCTGCCCAGCCGGCGAATCCTGAGCATCACCCGCTCGACATTGGTTGGATCCTCGTCTAGGATATACGGCTTATAGAACAGGATATGAGGCTTTAGGTATGACTTTGTCAGCTCGACCTGGCCAAGCCCGTCGATGCCTTCGTCGGTGATGATGCGCACCACCGGGCTACCACCAATAACCGCGCATCTCAGATCGGTGATTTTCACGATCGCGAACCTCTCCTATGCGAAGGAACTATGGGAACTATGAGAACTTGCGAAACCCGGCTCGAATAGATGAAACGCTGTACTAAGTGCAAGCAATCGCAAATTTGTTCCCATTTCCTTCAGTTCCCATATTTCCTGTGGCCATGCCAGGGAAATATGGGAACTAGGATCGAACTCTGATTAGCGATACTAAGCCATCTTACTCCGCCGCCCGGAAGCCCATCACCCTCGCCATGTCGCGCAGGATGAGCTGAGCGGCGGCGACGTCGTGGCCGGACTCGACCGCCGACAAGATCGCGCTCGACAGCACTTCGATATGCCCTAGCGCGACCGGCGTCTGCAGATCGTCGTCGAGCGCAGCGAAAAAGCCCGCGCGCGCCTCGGTCGCGTCGAGTGGCGCGCCGGGGCCGCTGTGCGCGGCCAGCGCATTTTGGAGCGCCGCGACCAAATACTCACACGAGATCACGCCACCGCGCTCGTAGTGGAAGTCGTCGCGGTAGGGAAACGACAACAAGTACCAGCGTAGTGCGTCGGCGCTATGCTCCTTCAGCGCATTGCGGATGAACACCATGTTGCCGAGCGACTTGCTCATCTTTTCGCCGCCCAAGAACGCCATGCCGCCATGTACCCAAAAGCGCACAAACGGCGGCTTGCCGGTGTATGACTCAGTCTGAGCGATCTCAGAGGGATGGTGCGGGAAAATAAGATCGCGCCCGCCGCCATGAATATCGATCTGCTCGCCCAGATAGCGCGTCGCCATCGTGGTACACTCGATATGCCAGCCCGGCCGGCCCAGCCCCCATGGGCTCTCCCAGGCCGGCTCGCCCGGCCCCTGCGCTTGCCACAGCACGAAATCGAGCGGATCGGCTTTGTTCGGGTCGTCCGGGTCGTTGCCGCGCTCGTTAGCGATCCGTAACATCTCGGCATAGCCAAGCCGGGTCATTTCACCATAGTCGGGGTCGGTCTTGATGCTGAAGTACACATTACCACCGCGCACATAAGCGTGCCCCAGATCGATCAGCTTCTCGATGATCGGCAGCATGGCCGGGATTTCTTCGGAGGCCTTGGGGAAGTACGTCGGCGCGATCATATTCAGCTGCCGGCAGTCTTCCACAAACTGCGCGGTCTCGCGGCGGGCCAGTTCGTCCCAGGCCACATGGTCGCGGTTGGCGCGCTCGAACAGCGGCGTGTCAACATCGGTAACATTCTGGCAGTAGCGCACCTCGGCGCCCTGCGAGCGCAAGTAGCGAATCAAGACATCGAAGATCAAATAGGTATGCGCATGGCCGACATGAGTAGTGTCGTATGGCGTAACGCCGCAAACATACAGCGTCAGCGGGCGATCATCTGGAATAGTCAGCGTAGCCTTCTGCCCTCTGAGCGTGTCATATAGTTGCATAGCTGATCGCTTGATCCTCCTCTAACCCTACGATCTCGGGCGCGACCGACGGGCGCACGGCGACGATTGTGATATCATCGTGTTGCTCGCGATCGCCCATATGCTGTTGAACCCGATCGAGAACTAATTCGACCAGGTCGTGGACATCGGCCGCCCGCGCTGCCTCGATCGCCGCATCTAGCCTCTCAAAGCCAAACAACTGATCATTCTGATCGTGCGCTTCGACCACGCCATCGCTGACTAATAGCAGCAAATCGCCGGGCTGAAAGTGAATCGTCTGCTCCTGATAAACCGCGCCGGCAAATGAGCCGAGCGGGAATCCGCCAACTTCGACGAAATGGCTGCCCCTGCCGGTGACCAGCACCGGCGAAATCATCCCGGCATTAGCAATGCGCATGGTCTGCTCATTCGGGTCGATCACCACAAAGAGCAGCGCGGCGTTCATGTGGTTGGCGCGCAGGCGCGGCGCCAGCAGATTATTCAGCGCCGTCAGCACCTGCGCGGGATGTTCGATCTGGCGCCCCTGGCTCTCGACCGCACTGGACGTCAGCGCCATCAGCAGCGCCGCGCCCACGCCTTTGCCCGAGATATCGCCGATGGCGATTGCCGCGCGCCCCTCGGGCATCGCCAGGTACGAGTAGAAGTCGCCGCCGACCTCGTAGGCCGGGATCGAGCGACCGTAGACTGCGATCTCGTCGCCATTCCAGGGTGGCCGGTCGGGCAGCAGGCCAATCTGGATATCGCGCGCCAGTGCCATGGCTCGCCGTAAGCGCTCGTTGCGGCGTTCGATCTCGGCCAGCGATTCCTGCAGGTGCTCGGCCATACCGTTGAAGGTGCGCGCCAGCTCGCCCATCTCGTCGTCGCCGAGCGCTTCGATCCGATAGCGCAGATCGCCGGCGCCTAGGGTGGTGGCGCCGACGCGCAGCGCTTCAAGCGGGCGCAGGAATTGCCGGGCCTGGCGAAAAGCGCTCAGCAGCGCCAGCGCCCCGACCAGAATAATGAATAGCCCAAGCAGCAGAATACTGTTGCGCAAGCTGGCGAACGCAGCCGACACCGGTTGCTCGACCACGACAGCCCAGCCGGTGTTTTCGTTGTTGCGGCTCACAATCACCGGCGACTGAGCGCCGATGACATCCTGGTTGCGCGCGCCGGCATATCGCTCGACGCTGGTCTGCGACGTCAGCAGGCGGCGCAGATCCTGCGGCGGCGTAAATCCGGCCTGCCCGTCGTCGAGCATCACCGTTCCACTGGCTATGTCGACCAAATACGGGTAGCTTTTTGAGTTGGAGATCGCAATCTTCAGATCCTGCGCGAGCGGCTCTGCGCTGACCTCGGCCTGGAGCGCGCCGACGACGGTGTTGGCGTCGTTACGAATAGGCAGCGTGACAACGAACGAGCGAATGCCATCTTTGTTGCGCGCGATCGGCGAATAGGTGGTGCGCTCTTCGCGCAGCGCCTGTTGGACGCTCGGAATAGCGCTGCGGTCTTCGAGCGCATCGGGCATGATCGTCAGCAGCTTGATCATATGCAGCTGCTCGCTCCCGCGCCCGTCGAGCACCGCCAGATCGAGGATATAGGGGTAATTCTGGTTCACCAGATCTTTGGCTAGGTTGATCAGCTGAGCTGGCGGGGTGCTCGGCCGGACTTTCAGTGCGAACTGATCGAACTGATTGCGCAAATCGTCGACATAACGCGCAATATCGCGCTCGACGCGATTGGCGAGGTCGACCTGATCGTTATAGACACTGCGCTGCTGGGCGCTCGCGTTAAGCAAGAGCAACAGCGCGCCGACGATCAGCAGCGGCAGCGTGGACGAAAGCAGCAGCGACCAACGCAGCCGGTTAGCGATGCTGCTGCGAGCGCCGACTTGGGCGGATTGTGCAGATTGGCGCGGCAAACGGAACCACCGGAAACTCGGACGGCGCATGAACTGCTCTCAACAGAGGACAAGTATTCTTATACACATATGAGCTAGCATTATAGCATAAACTCGCTGATGTAGGACTTTTGCTCAGGACATGTTTTCAGTTAGAAGTGCTATACTCAACTAGTGGGTCACTTGTCGTGGACAGCACCATTATGCACCAGCGTAAAACGTACTGCGTAAAACGTAAAGGCACAACGAGCACGGCTTTACGCAGTACGTTTTACGTTTTACACTCAATGGCGATACGCAACGCAGGTGCCCCCGCTCGCATTACAGCAGTACTATATACATAGGAGCACATGCCATGCACAAGCTGACGCGGATTGCTGCACTCGCTGCGCTGATCTTGCTCGCCGCAATTGCGTGTGGCCGGCCGGGCGTCACCGCGGCGCAGGCCCCCACGCTGGGCGGCTGCCAGATTCTCCCCGCCGATAATCTTTGGAATACTCCGATCGACAAGCTCCCACTCGATAGTCACTCACTGGAATATGTGAAGAATATTGGGCCCAACACGCCGCTGCATCCCGATTTTGGGTCGGGCCAGTATGGCGATTACGGTATTCCATTCAATATTGTGCCGCAGGGGCAGGCCAAGGTGCCGATCAGTTTCGACTACGCCGACCAGAGCGATCCCGGCCCGTACCCGATCCCAACGAACCCGAAGATCGAGGGCGGCAGCGATCGACATATTCTGGTGCTGGAGCAGGGCGTTTGCCGGCTCTACGAAACCTGGGCCAGCTCTTCCGACGGCCACGGCGGCTGGAATGCCGGCTCGGGCGCGATCTTCGATCTCAAGTCAAATGCACTGCGCACCGACACCTGGACTTCGGCCGACGCGGCCGGGCTGCCGATCTTGCCTGGCTTGACGCGCTACGACGAGGTGCTGGCCGGCGCGATCAACCACGCGCTGCGCTTCACCGCGCCCTGCACCGCCGATTTCTATATCTGGCCGGCGCGCCACAAAGCTGTGCCCGACAACTGCCCTGCCACGCCGCCGGCAGGGACGCGCGTGCCGCCCATGGGCCTGCGCTTTCGGCTCAAGGCCAGCGTGAACATCGCCGGATTCTCGCACGATACTCAAATCATTCTGACGGCGCTCAAAAAGTACGGTATGATAGTGGCCGATAACGGATCGAGCTGGTATGTAAGTGGTGCGCCGGACACACATTGGGACGACGACACGCTGGTGCAAGAGTTCAAACAGATCCACGGCTCCGACTTTGAGGTCGTCGATGAGGCGGCGCTGCAGATAAGCGCAAACTCTGGGCAGGCGCGCCAACAAGTGCAGGATAGCATGAGCGTCGCGCCGGCCTGGGGGCGCCAAGGCGAACCGGCGACATATACAATCCAGATCGGCGGCGATGGCACAGCGATCAGCTTGATCAACCAACTGCCCAGCAATGTCACGCTGATAGACGGCCCCACGACGGCGCCAAGCGGTGTGGCGCCGGCCATGTACGATAGCGCGACTCGCACGCTGAGTTGGAGCGCCGCGCCGGCAACCATGATCGTCGTGAATATCAACTATACCGTCTCGATCGATACCGCTACAGTTGGCGCGATCGTCAATACCGCGACCGTCACGCGCGGCGGCGGCCCGCTGCAGCTTTCAGCCATGCTGATTGCCAACCCACTTCAGCGCTTCCTGGCGCTGGTGCGGCAATAATATTAAGGAAGCATTCTTGCATATTGGAATCGACGCCAGCCGAATCGCCGTCGCCGCGCACACCGGCACCGAGCACTATACCTACGAATTGCTTGCGGCGCTGGCGCGGCGCGACCGACTGAGCCGCTACACACTCTACTGCAACCAACTGCCCGCCATCCTGCCGCCGCTCGGCCCCAACTTCGCGCTGCGCAGGATGCCGTTCCCGCGGCTGTGGACGCACGTGCGCCTCTCGGCCGAGTTGGCGCTGCGCCCCCCGGATGTGCTATTCATCCCCGCGCATGTGCTGCCGCTCGGCGCGCCATTACGGCCCACTCGCACGGTGGTGACGATTCATGACATGGGCTACCTGCACTTCCCTGAGGCGCATACGGCTATGCAGCGCCGCTACCTGCGCCTCTCGACCCTGTGGAGTGCGCGCGCCGCCAATCGCATCATCGCAATCTCGGCGGCCACGCGCGACGACCTGGTGCGCTACACCGGCGTGCGGCCCGACAAGATCGCCGTGATTCACCACGGCGTATCCGAGCGCTTCCGGCCGGTTATCGATCGGGATGCCATTCAAGCCACGCAGACACAGTATGGGATTACCGAGCCATACTTTTTCTACATCGGCACGATTCAGCCGCGCAAAAATCTGGTTCGTTTGATCGAGGCGTTCGCCCGCGTTGAGGCTAGAGACTTGAGGCTTGAGGCTGGTAGTATCGCGGGAATCTCAAGCCTCAAGCCTCAAGTCCCAAGCCTCAATCTAGTCATAGCTGGCAAGCGCGGCTGGCTGACCGAGGCGATCGAGCGGCGGGCGGCCGAGTTGGGCCTGGCCAATCGCGTGATCTTCACCGGCTATGTACCCGACGAAGACGTGCCGGCACTGCTCAGCGGCGCGCTGGGGTTTGTGTTTCCATCCCTCTACGAGGGTTTTGGCATGCCGGTGCTCGAGGCAATGGCCTGCGGCGCCCCCGTGCTGGCGGCGAACACCTCGTCGTTGCCGGAGGTTGCCGGCGATGCCGCGCTACTGGTCGATCCGACCGACGCGGGCGCAATCGCGGCCGGCCTGGCGCGGCTGGCGAACGACGCATCGCTGCGTGCCGACCTGCGCGCGCGCGGGCGAGCGCGTGCCGCGCAGTTTACCTGGGAGCAATGCGCCGCTCAGACGCTGGAAGTGCTGCATAACAAGTAAGTACAGGCTATCGCAAGTGCGATCCAAGTTCCTCTAGTTCTTTTAGTTCCTTCGCACGGGAACTAAAGGAACTAGAGGAACTTGCGAAACCCGGCTCGAACATATGAAACGTTGCACTAAGATATCACCCGGTTGTAATCCAATTTTCAGGTACAGTTCAGGCGAAGCATAGTATGATGGGCAGGCTAGAACAACGCCGATCGACTACTGGAGAACACAGCCCATGCTCTGGTTGATTTGGATCGCAATCATGCTTCTGACGCCGATTGTTGCGGGCGTGAGTATCTGGTGGGAGAACCGCGCGCAGGCGAATGACACAGCGGTACACGAGGTGCTTGGCGAACAGATGTAATTGTTTTTACAATATGCTTTGATGGCCAAGACAAGTATTGTCACAGGCCTGCGCGTAACCAAAAGGCGCGCGGGCCTGTGGCATTTTTATTGATAGAATATCGATATGATTGGCACAACTCTCGGAAATTACCAGATCCAGGGGCTGCTCGGCAGTGGCGGCATGGCCAGCGTCTACCAGGCGCTCGACCAGCGGCTGGGGCGCATGGTAGCGCTCAAAGTCTTATCATCCGCCACGGCATCGCAGCCTGGGTTTGTCGCACGCTTCCTGCAAGAGGCGCGCCTGATCGCCAGCTTGCGCCACCCAAATATCGTGCAGATCTATGATCTTGGCGAGCAAGATGGTCATTGGTATATGGTTCAGGAGCTGCTGCCCGGGCCAACGCTAGCCGAGCAGCTACGCGACGCCGCTGCTCGGCACGCGACCCTATCGCGCGAGCAGGTGCTCGACATTATTCGGCAGCTCGCCGCCGCGCTCGATGTGGCTCATGCCGCCGGTGTGATACACCGCGATGTAAAGCCGGGTAATGCGATCTGGAATGGCGGCACGCTGGTGCTGACTGATTTCGGTATTGCTAAGAATACGCAGCTGCCTGCCGATCATACCCAGACAGGTATCGTGATCGGCACTCCGAGCTATCTTTCGCCCGAGCAGGCCCAGGGCCAGCCGCCCACTGCCAGTAGCGATATCTACTCGCTTGGCGTGCTACTCTATCAGCTGATTGCCGGCAAGCTGCCATTCAGCGATGCATCACCATTAGGGGCAGTCTACGGTCATCTACAAGAGGCACCACCGCCGCTTCGCCCGCTGCGCCCCGAGCTGCCATTCGCGGTCGAGCGAGTGGTGCTACGGGCGCTGGCAAAAGATCCGGGTGCGCGTTTCCGCAGCGCCGGCGCGTTGGCAACAGCGCTTGAGCAGGCCTGGCCGGCCGGCGCGCAGCCGCTGGCTGGAGCGGGCGCCGCGATGCACGAGCGTTCCACGCAGCTGTGGGTCCAGCCAAGTCGGCCAGCCACGCCGCTATCGTCGCCAGCGCCTGCTGCAATCGAGGCTTCAGGGGTTACGCCCGCGGTGGCGCCGCGCCGCCGAAAGATCCCAGGGCCGATTCTTGGCGTTCTCCTGGCTACGCTTGTCGTGGTTTGGCTGTTAATCTCGAGAAGTGAGGTTGGGCCAGGCGTTCCGGCTGCGCCGATGGCGCCAAGTAGCGCAGCTCCTGCCCCCGCCGCTGAAGCGCCGCAAGCGACGGCTGTGCCTGAGCAGACCGCGGCTCCCGAGCCGACGTCCGCCCCCGAGCCAACCGCAGCACCCGAACCGACGTCCGCCCCCGAGCCAACGGTTGCGCCGCAACCGACCCAAGCACCGGCACAGCTCGATCGATCGGTCGAGTTGTTGCGCGAACTACTACTGGCCGGGCAGGCCGATGGGCGCGCCGGAAAAAACGCCGATACGTTCGTCGACGAGCTTGACGAAGCCAGCCGCGCGTTGCTCGACGGCAATACGAAGCGCGCGACCGATCGGCTACGCGATCTCCAAAAGCTGCTGAGCGAGCAGGCGCGCGACGATCAGATCGACATCACCTTTGCCGAGCAGGCGTTGGATGGCATCGCTGCGATCGCCAGCCACTACGATTTGAAGCTGCCAGCGGTGAAGAAGCCGAAGAAAGACTAGGGAATTGTCGAAAAATAAACAGTTCTCATGTCCCTGACAAGATGACAAGGTGATGGGGTGACCAGAGTGGAACTTGAGGACAGAGGAAAGATAGAAGATGGAAGATCGCGGCTCCATGCTCTATCCTCAATCTTCTCGGTTCTCGGTTCTCAGTTCTGAAAAAGGCATCGCGATTTTTGAGAAATCGCAGAGGCTCTTACTAGAGTTTACTCCTGTGTAGGCTCATGCTATACTTGCTCGCATTCGCTGGCCGTCGTGATGGCGTGTGCTGTGTTGCTCGGCACAGTCGCGCGATCGCCGCAAAGGAGCGTGTGTGCGCATCCTGCGCTGGGCTGGTCGTTTCTGGACCGGCGTTTTAGTGGTAACTGTGGCGCTGGCAGGGCTGTTGATTGGCCTGCGCCTGGTGCTGCCAATCTTTGATTCGCCCCCAACACTGCACGTCGCCAGCCCGGCCGATGGCGCCGCTGGCGTCGCTCCGCGTATGCGCCTGACATTACGCTTTGACCGACCCATGAATCCACGCAGCGTTGAGCGCGCACTCCAGATCACCCCGCCAGCCGCTTGGGCGCCAATTTGGAGCGATGATTACACCACTCTGACGATCTCCCCGACCGAGGCATTGCAACCAGCGAGCGCGTATACTGTGACGGTGAGCCACCAGGCGCTGAGCCGGCGCTTTCGCGCGCTGGCCACGCCGATCGAGCTGCACTTCCGCACTGCGCAGGCGCCCGAGGTGGTGGTGGCACTGCCCGCCGATAATGCCGGCGATGTCGCGCTCGACTCACCAATCAGCATCAGGTTCAGCCGTACGATTGTGCCGGCGCGCGCGCTGATGCACAGCACTGAGCTGCCCGAACTGCAGTTCGATCCACCGCTGGTGGGCAGCGCGGTCTGGCTTGATCCTGCGACCGTGCTCTTTCGCCCAGCCGCACCGCTGCGCGCCGGCACGCGCTATAGCGCAACCCTCGCCGCAACACTTGCGGATGTGAACGGCGGCCAGCTTCGCAAGCCATTCACATGGAGTTTCAGCACCCCGCCGCCCCAAGTGCTAGCGATTGCACCCGCCGATCGGGCGCGCCTGGTCGCACCGCGCGCCACCCTCGCGCTGACGGTTTCGCAGCCGCTGGCGCTCGAATCATTGCGCGCTTCGCTGACCTTCTCGCCGACGATCGCCGGCCAGCTTGCGGCGGTCGACCTGCCCGGCGGCGAGCAGCTGATCACCTACCGGCCGGACGCCGAACTGCAGCCGGAAACGACGTATACCGCGACGCTGCAGGCCGGTGTGGCGCCCATCGAAGGCAACCTGCCATTACTAGAGGCGGTGCGTTGGAGCTTCACCACTGCGCCCCGGCCGGCGCTGACCGGGCGTTTTCCCGGCGAGGGCCAGACATTGCCGAATGGCCAGGAGATCCGGCTGGTGTTCAACACGCCGATGGACAGTGAAACATTTCGTGAAGCGCTGCAGGTTACACCACCCCCCCAAGCGCTGCATGTGATCAGCAGCGACAGCGAGATTCGCATTAGCGCCGATCTGCGCGCCGCGACAGTCTACACGATGACGCTGCCGGCTACGCTGGCCGACCGCAATGGCATCCCGCTTGGGCAAGAATATCGCATTCGCTTCCTAACCGCGCCATCCGGCCCTATGCTGGAACTGCCGGAGGTTTCTGGGCACCTCGCGCAAATCGTGCCGGGGCGCGCCGCTGCCTTGTTAGTGCGGCGCACCAATCTTTCGGCGCTGAATGCCGACCTGTATCAGCTGGATGAATCGGCGATCGTGCGCATGCTCGGCTTTCAAGAAAATGATTGGAGCGCATTTCAGCCCGAGCGTTATAATCAGCCGCTGCTGCGCTCGTGGCGAATCCCGTTGTCCGACCAGCTCAACACGGTGGTCGAGGAACGCCTCCCGGTGGCGCTCGATTCCGATCGGCCGCTGCCGGCCGGTGCATACTACCTGCGTCTGCGCTCGCTGGAGGGGCCACGCGCCGATGTGCTGCTGCTGGTCGCACGCACCCGACTGATGCTGGAGACCAGCGGGGCGAACGTATTGATCTGGGCGACCGACGTGATCAGCGGTACGCCCGTGGCGGAGCTGCCGATCGCGCTCTACCGGGCTGGGACCCTGGTGCACCAGGGCCTGACCGATCCAGGCGGTACCATGCGGTATGCCGGCCTGAACCGTGGCGCCGGGGCCTATATCGCGGTTGCTGGCGACCGATCGTTTGGCGTCGGCAGCGCCGGCGGCATAGCCAGCCGTGAAGCGAGTGGCCAGCGCAATATATTCGTAACGACCGACCGTGCCACATATAGCCCCGGAGAGGTTGTGCGGCTCGCCGGTATCGTGCGCGCGACCGCGGCGCCATCCGGCACACTTGCGCTGCCGCCCAACGAGCCGATTGGCGTGAATATACGCCGAAATGCGAGTACCGTTCGGCTGTACCAAGCAATGCTTGGTTTGAGCGCGACCGGCGTATTTAGCGCGGCCGTTCCATTGGCGGAAGATACCCCAGCCGGTCAGTATACATTGATCGCCACGATCGATGGCATTGCTCATCAGATCGGCTTCACCGTTCAGCCCGCCGCCAGCGCGCCGTTGCACATCGCTGTCGGCACACCGCCACCGTTACTCGCGGGTGCGACGGCTCCGCTCTCGGTGACCGTGCGTACGCTGGAAGATCTGCCAGTCGCCGGCGCGACGATATCGTGGACGCTTGATGCCGAACGCGCACCCTTCCCCGTAGCCGGTGGCACCGTGTTTGGCGACGACGAGCGCGCGTCAACTTCGATCGTGCAGCGCAGCGGCACGGCCCAAGCCGACGCCAACGGGCAGCTTAGCCTGTCTATCGCCGATCTGCCATCCGATGATGTGCCGCTGCGCTATCGGTTGGTCGTGTGGGCGGCCGAGCCTGGCGGCCCTAGCGCCGCCAGTTCGGGTATGTTTGTTGTTGCGCCAGCGCGCCGAATGGCTGGCGTACGGCTGCCGAGCCGTATCTTCACGGTTGGAAAGAGCGGCGTGGTCGAGTTGCTAGCGCTGACCGCCGATGGCCAGCCCGCGCCGCGCACCACGATCCGCGTCGAGGTTTATCGACGCACGTGGGAACGCGCCACGGCCACCGACCTTGGCGCCACCACGCCGGCGGATCTGACCCCACACGATCGGCTGGCGCTGACTCGCAGCATCGCGACAGACGCCGATGGAACCGCTCGTTTGCCGCTCACTCTGACGGCGGGTGGGGCGTATCGGCTGCGGGTGAGCGTAGACGACGATACCGGGCAACCAGTGTATAGTGCGATCACAGCCTGGGCCACCGCCCCCGGCTTCACTGGCTGGGGCGATCTGCCGGGCGATCTGCCGCTGCTGATTGCGGATCGACCAGCCTACCATCCCGGCGAGACGGCGACGCTACTGGTCGCCACATCCTTGCCACAGTCGAATGCGCTGATTACCCGTAGCGGCCCGGGTGGCCTCTTAAGCGAGGTGCGGGCGCTGCGGGCCGGTACGACCTTCACATTCACTATTCAGGCCGATGATCCGCCTGGGCTGCCGGTCAGCGTGCTGCTGGCCAGTCGCATGCCCGGCGCGGGCACAACGATTGCCAATCCGCAGGCGCTGCCAAGCGCGCGAGCCGTTTTGCCGATCATCAGCGACCGCCAGGCGCTCGATATCAGTATCGCGACTGATCGCGCCAGCTACGCGCCCGGAGCCACCGCCATGCTGACGGTCACCACCAGCGCGGATGGCATCGGCATTCCGGCCGACATCATCATGAGTATCGCTAATGCTGCCAGCGCGCCCGAAAGCCGAATTGCCGAGGCGCTCGGACCGGCGGCCTCCGCGTTTATGGCTTCGCCGGCAGCGCGAATCGCCTCGATCGGCGCTCTATCCTCACAAGATGGGCAATTGCTGGAGCAACCGCCGGGCATGACAGCATTCTGGAGCCCAGCGCTGCGCACCAACTCAAATGGTGTGCTAACGCTGACGGTGCAATTGCCGCGCGCGCCGATCGATCTGCGCGCGACTGCATGGGCGGCCGGCATCGAGCGCTTGGGCCAGGCGCAGAATACGCTGGTTGTGACGCGGCCAATCGGCTTGCGCCTGATCGCGCCGCCGGCCTTCCGCACTGGCGATCGGGCCGAGCTTGCGGCATATCTCCAGAATGCGGGACCCAGCGCCGAAGTCGTTGAGATCAAACTGGCAGTCGCGGGTCTCGATATTCAGCCAGGCGAATCGCTGACCCAGCGCATCCAGGTGGCGCCAGGCGAAACGACGCGCCTGGCCTGGCAAGCGCGCGTGCTCGACGCAGCCAACGCACGTTTAAGCATCAGCGCAAGCGATGGCGCGAGCGCACCTCAGGTCATCGAGCTGGAACATCCGATTGTGCCGGCGACCGCGGACCGTGCTCCGCATGATGGCGGCATTGCGCTGCTTCGTGAATATCTCGACCCGCTGACTGGCGACGTGCTCGACCCAGCCCGCCTGCGCGCCGGCCAACTTGTGCGGGCGCGCCTGACGATTGTGAGCACGGCGGCGCATGGTAACCTGACGATCGAAGAAGCATTGCCGGCCAGCGCGCTGCTGGTTGCCGCAGGGTCTGGTGACATTGATCGGGTTGAGCGCGCCGACGGGCACCTGACGCTGGAGGCGCAGGCAACCACGCCAGGAATAAAGCAATACAGCTACTTCCTGCGACTGGTTGCCGGCGGGCGCTATGGCGTGCCTGCGCCGACCGCCCGCGCCGCCGACGGAGCTTCGGGTGTAGGGAACGCGATGTCGATCGATATCGCTTATGTGACGGTATCGTCATCAAAAAGTGCTCGACAAGATTCAGCGCCTCCGCTATAATCCTTCTACAACCGCCGACACCGTTGGGGTCCAAGTGCGCCATCCGCGAATCAACATTCTACTGATCATCTGCGTGCTACTCGCATGGATCGCCGCGCCCCGGCCAACTCCCGCCGCGTCGGAGAGCCTGCCCACACGACTTGCCGAAGCGCCGTTCGGATTGAATACGCATCTGGCGACGCGCTACCCCGACCCGCACAGCATGAACGTCCCCGCCGATCTGGTCGTGCAATCGGGTGCGACCTGGGCGCGCGAAGACGTGCAATGGTGGCGCATCCAGCCGACCCCTGACACATGGGACTGGACCTTCACCGATGCGGCGTTTCGTGCGCTGATCCAGCGTGGCATCAATATCGTCGGGGTGCTGGGGCACCCGCCCGGCTGGGCCACGCCCGACCCGGCCGACGCAGCATCCGACTTCTCATTCTCGGCGCCCGATCCAAATCAGTTCGCCGCCTTCGCCTACGCGGTGGCGCATCGCTACAGCCGGTATATTAAGCATTGGGAAGTCTGGAACGAACCGGATAATCCACTGTTCTGGAGGCCGGCTCCCGATCCCGCCGCCTACGCGGCCCTGCTTCAGCGCGCGAGCGGCGCAATCCATACCGCCGCGCCGGATGCGCGTGTGCTGATAGGCGGCGTCAACCCCTTTAGCACCGCATTTCTCAAGTCGGTCGCCGACGCGGGGGCCTGGAGCAGCTTCGACATCCTGGCGATCCACCCATATGTCGATCCCGCAACGCCCGAGGCCGGCAACATCGCCGCCGCCGCCGATGGTGTGCGCGCGCTGGCGGCTCAATGGGGCCAGAAGCCGATCTGGGTTACCGAGATCGGCTGGGCCAGCGGGCTCAGCGATCACGACTCGATCGGTATGCTCGACGAGCAGGGCCAGGCGAACGTACTGGTGCGGGCCATGCTGCTACTGTGGCGCTCTGGCGTCGAGCGCATCTTCTGGTACACGCTGAAAGATGATCCGAACAATCACTATGGCCTGGTCGCCGAAGGATCTGGCCGGGCCGACTACAGCCGGCCGAAGCCGGCGTTCTACGCCTTCGAGACATTGACGCATCAGCTTGCCGGAGCCGAGTTTGTTGGGCTGCGCGATTTGTTCGAGCGCGCCACGGTGCTCGACTTCGAGACCTTTGGCGCGTGGCGGCGCGGCGATCAGCCGAACGGTGCGCTCGGCCCAACCGATCAGATCGCGCACAGTGGGCAGGCGGCTGTGCGGCTCAGTTATCATTTCCCCTCGGCCGGGAATGATTATGTGGTGTTCCAGCGCGACCGGCCGGCGCCAATTCCGGGCGCACCCTACGCGCTTGGCGTGTGGGTGTTTGGCGACGGCTCGGGTCACCGGCTGAAGATCTGGCTGCGCGATGCCGAGGGCGAGCTGCTGCAATATACGCTCGGCACAATCGGGCCACCCGGCTGGCGGCTGCTCGAAGCGCCGATCGGCGGCGCGGTTGCTGCGTGGAACCGGATCAGTCAGAACGGCAATGGGCGGCTCGATTTCCCCGCGCGCGTTGCGGCGATTGTGTTAGACGACGGCGACGATCGCTTCACCGGCGATGGGGCGATCGTGCTCGACGACCTAATCGCCATTAGCGGCCCGGAGGCCTACGATCTGCAGTTGAATCAGGGCGGCGCCGCGTTGGATGTGCTCTGGTCACCGGCCGGGCTGCGCGCGGCGATGAGCAGCAAGGCCGCGACTGCCGATCTGCTCGGCGCTGACGGGAGCTGGCAGACCATTACTGTCAAGAACGGCCGCATCTCGCTTGGTCTTGGCCCCGGTCCGCTCTATGTACGCCATCGGCGCTAGCACGGCCCTTGTTGACGAATGATAACCAAGTGAGTGCGGGGGCGGCTTTGCTGCTCCCGCGCTTGTCTTTTCTCGCCGAGCAGATGCATGAGTAGCTATGGGACTAGAGTCGCCTAGTACTCGCGTACTATCTTTCCTCAAATGTAATTGATCCGTAAGCTGGATCATAGAATTCGGCCGCACTACATGCTATAATTTTCTGTACTGGAGGAACGGCCAGACGGCTTACGCGGCAACCTACAAGATAGATCCCTGGCCACAAGCGAGATGTTTGATCAAGATACATGGCGACGCCAGATCGCTGAACAAGTCAACGGCTTCGCGCGCAACCCACGCCAGGAGATGCAGCTCGCTGGGGCCCCAAGCATGTTGTCGTACCTGGTCACTCGTACGCTCGCTCCATTCTTGGAAGCCTTCCAGCGCGAGCCAATCGCCGCGGTGATGACATTGGCGGCGATTACGCACGGCCCCGGCGCCGATCAGATTGTGCAGCGCGCAACGCGGATGCGCTACCAGGCGGCTGCACAGGTCGACCGTGAGCTGCGCGCGAGCCGCGATATTCGCGCCGCCGTCGAGCAACTGCTGATCGAGCTGCAGACGATTGCGCTCGTGCGTCAGCGAATGAATGGTGGCCGCGAGGAATGGGTTCGCGCGACGCTCGAGCGCGAGCTGGAGTTTTTTGGCAATGAGTTCACGTCGCTGCGTCGTGTCCTCAACGACCCCGATTGGCAAACTCGCTCCGAGGCGCTGCAAGGATTACGCAGCCGCAAAGGTCGTTATACACCCGCCGATCTGGTCTTGATCCACGATGGGCTGACCGATAGCGCGGCGCATGTGCGCGCGGCCGCCGCACGTATGCTTGGCTTGATCGCCGAACCGCCGGGCGCGCTGCTGCAAAAGACGCTTGTGCGCGTCGCCCTACACGACTCCGATGCCGAGACACGGATTGCGGCGGCGCGGGCCGCTGGCATGCTGCGCGAGTATGTGACCTCGCCACAACTGCTCGACCACCTATCGTCGTGCCTGTTCAGCGACGATAGCTTTGTGCGCTCGGCGGCGGCGCTCGTACTCGGGGAGCTGGGCGAAATGGCTAGCGCACCGATTTTGGTGAAGCACCTCGTTCAACTGCTCGGCGACAGCGACGCCTATGCGCGCGAGGCCGCCGCCCGCGCCCTTGGGCGCATTGGCAGTGCGGCCGCGACGCCTGAGGTGATGGCGGCGCTCCATAAAGCGGTGGCGGATGATGAGATGCCGGTGCATGAGGCCGCGAGCGATGCGCTGGGCCGGTTGCGCGAGATCCGCCCGACCGTAGCGCTCATGGTTAGCGCTTCGGTTTAGACAGCGTTCGAACGCACTTACTCCTGTCCCTTACGTTCCTCTCCCGGCGTCGATTGGCCCGGCTCCGCCCGAGTGTCGGTTGCGGCATTTTGCAGCGGCCGCAGCATGCGCACGCTGAGCAACAGCAATATAAAGCTAAACAGCAGCGCCAGCAGCAAAAAAATGATCCATGGGCTCGGCACGAGCAACTGGCCTCGCGATGCGAGGTCGTTCCCGATCGAAATGCGCGAGTAGAACGCGCTTTCGCCCCCGGCGATCTGCGCCTCGGTGATCTGAAGTGCGATAAATGGGTGGCTGTAGAGAAATACTCCGGCAATGATCTTAAAGATGATCGAGTTGAGCCATTCCGGCGAGAGATCGCGCCCGAAAATCAGCGAGAAGATCAGCGCCAGGAATGGGATACCGAGCAGCATCATGATGATCGTGCCAACCGACATGCTGTTCGCGCCGAGCGTCGAGCGTAGCGCGGTTGACCAGAACAGGCCAATCGTCGAATAGAATATCGCCGTGGTCACGAGGCCAATCAGCGCAATCAACACCTCGGTTAGGCTCACACCGCCAAACAAAAACGCCAAGCTCATCATCGGCACGATCGAGATGATTAGCAGCAGCGCGAACGAGAGCGCCGCCGCGAGCTTCCCCCAAATAATTTGCCAGGGCGAGAGGAGTGAGGCGATCAACAGATCGTAGGATTGGCGCTCTTTCTCGCCGGCGATACTGCCTGAAGTCAGCGTTGGCGAGATAAAACATACCTCGATCAGCGCCACCGCAGTGATCAACACAAACAACCCCTTGCCGATCGTCCGGCCGCTGTCGAGCGCGCCCGAGGAAATATCGGCGATCGCCGCGTAGAACAACAGCGATACCCCGCCCAGGATCATCAAATAGATCGTGAGCAGCACAAATGCCCGTGCGCCGCGCATCCGGCCGCGCAACTCTTTGACGAGCACCGGGTTGAACTCGGCCATAGTGATCCTCGCCTCCGCAGGCGAATTCGCATCGAACGTTCTCACTGTATTATAACAGCACTTACGCAGTGGACGTGAACATTGCACCACCACGGATTAAAATGTGTCGTATCGAACATTTTTTCGTTCGCGGAACGAAAAAACGTTCGATACGAAGAAGAAAAAATCCGTGTTTTGCGATTGACTGAGTAAGCCCTGATTATTACAGACCTGGAGTGCGCCAGCACCAATCGCACGGTGCGTCTGCTATAATGCCAACATGCTCGCCCATGTTGCGGAAGGAGCCAGGTGGTGTCCACACCAGTCCGCCGGCGCGTCGCGCTCTTTGTGACATGCATTGTCGATCAGATCTATCCGAATATTGGGCTTGCGGCAGCACAATTGCTGGAAGCGCAGGGCTGCGAGGTGCATGTGCCGCGCGGGCTGACCTGCTGCGGCCAGATGGCCTTCAACGCCGGTTTTCGCGCGGATGCCCGCGTGGTAGCTGGCCGCACGATCGAGTTGCTGCGCGGCCAGGGCGATGTCGTGCTGCCATCAGGATCATGCGGCGCGATGATCAGGCACCTGTATGATGAGCTCTTTCGCGATACGCCGCATCAGGAGGCCGCTGCCGAGCTGATGAGCCGGACATACGAGCTGACCGAGTACTTGGTCGACGTGCTAGGCGTGGCAAATGTTGGCGCGCGCTACAGCGGGCGGATGGCCTACCACGACGCCTGCCATGGCCTGCGTTACCTTGGGCTCAGCCGTCAGGCGCGTGTCTTGCTCGACCATGTGGCGGGTGCCGAACTGGCGCCGCTGCCCGCGGCCGACGAGTGCTGCGGCTTTGGCGGGCTCTTCGCCGTCAAGCAGGCGCCGATCTCAGAGGCGATGCTCGGCCGCAAGCTCAACACTATCGCCGAGGCTGGCGTCGAACTGGTAGTGACCGGCGACGCGAGCTGCATGACCCAAATCGCCGGCGGGCTCAGCCGGGCCGGCGCGCGCACACGCGTGCGGCATATTGCCGAGGTGCTGGCGAATATGGTTGACGCCAGGTAATTGCAAATTGTAGATTGTAGATTAATTATCGATATAATCTGCAATCTGCAATTTGCAATTTGCAATTCAGGATATACCAATGACGAGCCAGACGCTTCCGTTTCACGATCGGGTCGAGCGCGCGCTCAACGATCAGACACTACAGACCGCGCTAAAGCGTGCGGTGCATCATTTCGTCAGCGGCCGGTCGAACGCGCTGGCTCAGCTCAGCGATGCCGATCAGCTACGCGATCAGGCGCGCGCGATTCGAGCTAAGGCGCTTTCGCGGCTCGACGAGTTGCTGGAGCGGTTGGCCGACCAGATCGCGGAGCACGGTGGCCATGTCTGCTGGGCCGAGGATGGCGCGGCGGCCTGCCGCTACATCGCCGACCTGGCGCGTGATCGCGGCGTGCGCAGCATCGTCAAGTCGAAGTCGATGGCCGCCGAAGAGATTCATCTCAACCAGGCGCTCGAGCAAGCTGGCCTGGTGGTCACCGAGACCGATCTGGGTGAGTATATTATCCAGCTCGCCGGCGAGACCCCTTCACACATTATTGCGCCATCAGTTCACAAAACGCGCGAGCAGGTGGCCGAGCTGTTCGAGCAGCATCTGGGCATGCCGCGCACCGACGACATCCCAACCATGACCCAGGTGGCGCGGCGCGCGCTACGCCAGCGCTTCCTACAGGCCGACATGGGCATCAGCGGGGTAAATTTCGGGGTGGCCGAGGGCGGCGCCATCGCACTGGTGACCAACGAGGGCAATGGCCGGCTGACCACCACAGTACCGCGTATTCATGTGGCGGTGATGGGCATCGAGCGAGTAGTCGAATCGCTGGACGATTTGGGCGTGATGCTGCAGGTGCTGGCGCGTTCGGCCACTGGGCAGCGGCTCTCGGTCTATACCACGATCATTTCGGGGCCGGCGCGCCCAGGCGAGCCGGATGGCCCCGAAGAGTTTCACCTGGTGTTGCTCGACAATGGGCGCTCACGCATTTTGGGCGGCGCATATGCCGAAGCGCTGCTGTGCATTCGCTGCGGCGCCTGCCTGAATGCCTGCCCGGTCTACCAGTCGATCGGTGGGCACGCCTATGGCGGCGTCTATTCCGGCCCGATCGGCGCGATTCTTACGCCGCTGCTCGAGCCTGAACTCGCCGATGTCGATCAGCTGCCGCAGGCCAGCAGCTTATGCGGCGCCTGCCAGGCGGCCTGCCCAGTGCGGATCGCGATCCCGGATATGTTGCTGCGCCTGCGCGCCGACGCAGTAGCCGAGGGGCATGCCGGCGCGGCCGAGCGCGCCGCAATCGCCAGCTGGCGCGCATTGATGATGAACCCGGCGCTGTATCGGGCGTGCGGCCAACTGGCGTCGATCGGCACACGGCTGCTGGCGCGGCGCGGCCAATTGGGCTGGCTGCCGCCGCCGATGAGCGCGTGGACCAATATGCGCGATTTCCCGGCGTTCGCGGCACGGTCGTTCAACGAGATCTGGGAAGAGCGCGACGAGCCCACTGGCGACTGAAGCGAGGAACGACGTGGACATCGGCATTATGGGGATTATTGCTCAGTTAGTGTTTCTTGAATGCATTCTCTCGATTGACAATGCCGCGGTCATTGGTGCGATGGTCGCCAGGCTGCCGAAAGATCGGCCGACCCCCTGGCCGAGGTTGTTGCACCGCCTTTTTAGCCGCTTCGATCGCTTTCTGGGTTCGCAGCGCCAGTCCGCATTGAAAGTTGGGCTCTTCGGCGCATATGCCGGGCGCATCGCCATGCTGGCACTGGCGAGCATCATCATACAATACGCTTGGATGCAGGTCTTGGGCGCGTTGTATCTCATTTATCTGGCGATAAGACACTTCGTCGAACGATTACAACATCACCAAGCCAAACGCGCCAACCCTGAGTATGAACGCTCGATAAAAGTACAAGGGTTTTGGGGTGTCGTGCTGACGATCGAGCTGGCCGATCTGGCGTTTAGCCTCGACAATGTCGTCGCGGCGGTATCACTCTCCGATCGGCTGTGGGTCGTCGTTCTCGGCGTCGCAATTGGGATTGTGATTATTCGCTTCGCCGCGACAGTATTTACGCGGATGATCGCCTGGGAGCCGGCGCTGGAGCACGCGGCCTACTTGCTCCTGGTGGCAATTGGCGCCGAGTTGATCTTAGAACACTGGTTCGCGATCGAGCTCGGCGATATCGCCAAGTTCGCGATCTCTATGGCCATCCTGGCGCTGACGGTGATTGTGGCGCGTTTGTATGGCTGGTTTACCCTTGGCCGATCACACGAGGTCGAGAGCGATGTCCGATAGCCGCGCCAGGATGCTCGCCAACATTCGCGCCAGCCTGTCGACAAGCCGCGCCATGCTAGCCGCCGAGGCCGCCGGCACCGTGGATACGCCGCCACCATTTGTCCACCCGCCGCAAGACGATCTCGCCGAGCAGTTCGCGACCGAGCTTGCGCGGCTGGCCGGCCAGCTGCACCGCTGCGCCGATGATCGTGCAGCATTGGCAGAGATTCGCACGATCCTCCAGCAGCAGGCCGCGGCGCAGATTATCGCCTGGGATCGCTCCGAGATTGGCCTGCCGGGGCTCGACGAGCTGCTGGACGAACTCGGTGTGCGCGTGCTCGACGGCCAGATCGCCGAGCGTGGCGACGAGCGCTTGGCATATCTGCAGGCGTTGGAGCCGGCGCCGATCTGCATCTCGGGCGCCGACGCGGCGATCGCCGAGAGCGGCACGCTGCTGCTGCGCAGCCGGCCCGGCCGCGGGCGGCTGGCCTCGCTGCTCGCGCCGACACATATTGCGGTGCTGCGTCGCGCACAGATCGTGCGCGGCTTGGGGGTGGCGCTGGCACAACTGCAGGAACGGCACGGCCCCGATATCTTTGCCGATAGCAGCAATCTCACGCTGATCACCGGCCCCAGCCGCACTGGCGACATCGAGCAGACGCTGACTCTGGGCGTCCACGGCCCGCGCGAAATCCACGTCGTGCTGATTGACTAACTTTTGAATACACGCCAAGCCTAGCGCGTAGTGCATAGTCGGCACTCCTACGCACTACATTCATCCAGCCCGCGGCAGCGGGCTTTGTTGACATAGCCGGAGCGTTTACGCTCGCGGCGGGCCGCCCGGCAGCTGATGAAGATGAAGAAATTAATCGGGTAGCCCGCTTCAGCGGGCTTGGGCTGTTAGCGCGGGCGCTTTAGCCCCGCGCGTGCGGCGGTGCGAAATGCCCGATTTAATAATAAAAGTTCATAAGCTGCGGGCTACACCTACGAAGCCCGCCACCGCGGGCTAAGGCATGGGTCGTGCGTAGTGCGTAAGCCCATGCTACTTGGCACACGCACTAGCATAATCCCTAGTGTTCCGGCGACACCTGCGTTCCAAGCTTTTCCAGGCAAATCCGATCCACCGGATTGGTTTGCGGCACGCTCCCTGCTACAGCTAAGCTTCGAGAATGAAGGAGAAGGAGTTTATATGCAACTTACGGAACAAGTAGCGCTGATTTCTGGCGCGGGGTCGGGCATCGGCAAGGCCGCCGCGCTGCTGCTGGCGCGCGAAGGAGCGAAAGTTGGCGCGCTCGGGCATACCCAAGACGAGGTGCAGCAAACCGCCGACGAGATTACCCGCGCGGGCGGCAAAGCAGTTGCGCTTGTGGCCGATATTGGGCAGCCCGATCAGATGCAGCGGGCTGTGCAGGATCTCACCGATCGCTGGGGGCGGATCGATATCGTGTTCGCGAATGCCGGAATCAACGGCGTGTGGGCGCCGATCGAGGAGCTTCAGCCCGAAGAGTGGGATCGCACGTTGAACACCAACCTCAAAGGCACCTTTCTGACCGTCAAATACGCCGTGCCATTTCTAAAGCGCCGGGGCGGCTCGGTGATTGTTACTGCCTCGGTCAATGGCACGCGCATTTTCAGTAATACTGGCGCCACCGCCTATTCGTGCTCGAAGGCTGGCCAGGTGGCCTTCACCAAAATGATAGCGCTGGAGCTGGCGCCGCACAAAGTGCGCGTGAATGTGATCTGCCCCGGCGCGATTGAGACCGATATCGACCAGAATACCGATCGGCGCAACCTTGAGCATGTGCGTATTCCGGTTGAGTTCCCCAAGGGCGCGCAGCCGCTGGAGGGCGGCAAGCCAGGAACGGCTGATCAGGTGGCCCAGCTGGTGCTGTTCCTGGCATCAAATGCATCAGATCATATTACAGGATCTCAGATATTTATCGATGGCGCTGAATCGCTGCTCAGAGGATAAAGTCTACAGAAGAAGATTCATGACTTCCACCGAATTCCAAGCAGGTCGACACGGAAATGCATACCCAATAAGCCCTGTTTATTGAAGCACAAGCTGCGTTTGAGTCACGACCGCAATCAGCCGGCCCTCGGCGGACTGCACTTTGGTCTGCCAGACCATGGTTTGCTTGCCACGATGCAATGGCGTACATTCCCCAACTACCTCGGTGTTCAGACGCGCCGCGCCAAGGAAGTTCGTCTTGGATTCGATCGTCGTCGTGCGCAACCCCGGTGCGAGATTGACGATCGTGGCGACCGCGCCCAGCGTGTCGGCGAACGTCATAATCGCGCCGCCGTGCATAATCTCGCCCGCGGTGCATAGCTCCGGGCGAACGGTCAGGCGTGCGACGACGCGCTCGGGCGTGACCTCTTGGAGCTGCATGCCCAGGACATTTGGAAAGAGTTGCTGCAGTTGCTCCTGAATCGATGCGACGATATCCACGCTTTACCTCATAGGACACTATGTTTCGTCGCCCGGCTCCTCGGGGATAGCCACCGGTGGTTCGTTGCCCAGACTGCCGAAGCCGGTATCACCATAGCCGCCGGTGACGCCAGGGTCGGTATCGCTGCCCAGCCCGCCAGTTTCGACCTGCGCCGCCTGGCGGCCGGCAGCGGCGCGCGCGGCATTGCTTAGGGCATCCCAGACAGCCTGCTCGCTGACCTGATGCTGCTGCGCGATCATGTACACATCTTGCCCGGCCAGCGCATCGCGAACGATCGCCCCCTCCGGGTTGGGCAATTGCTCGGCGATGCTCGGCTCTTGGCGTAGCTGCTTGACCAGCTGCGCGAGGCGCTCGTTTGATGTTGCCATTGTTGGTGCTCCTTTCCCCACTTGAGCGAGCAACTCATGTGCCACCACTGATCTATGCCTCATCGCCAATCTGACGATCATCCTCGCTGTGGGCCAAGTCGCGTAGCGAGAGATAGCCGACCAATTTCCCGCCCTCCATCACCGGCAGGCGCCGAAACTGGCGGCTCAGCATCAGCTGGGCGGCTCGAGCGACCGGCCAATCGGGCGAGGCCGCGATCGGGTCACGGGTCATGTGATACTCAGCGGTCTCCATGTGCGGGTCGAGCCCCTCAGCCACCACCCGCACCACAATATCGCGATCGGTAATGATCCCGATCAGCTGATCCTGGTTCATCACCGGCAGTGATCCTATCTCCAGTTCGCGCATAATCGCGGCTACGTCGGCGATCGAACATGACGGTGCGAGCGCCGTCACGTCTTGGCTCATGATATCGCGCACCTGCATGAATTTGCTCCTCGTCGATGAATGGTCACCGCCCACTCAGCACCAGCGCGGGTACAAGCAAAATGAGCGCCGCTAGCAGATTCAGCACCAGCGCAAGCGCCAGAATCACATAAAAGAATGCATAGGACCGGCTCAGGAGATCGAATGAGCCGGCGGCGATGCCTCCCTGCCAGAGTGTGACCAGATTGAACAGCAACATGAGCACAATCAGCAGGGTGAAACCTGTGGCCGCGTTCTCAATATCGGGCTTGCTCAAGCTGATCGAGCTGCCGATCGCGAATGTAAGATACAGAAACACATAGAAGCGCCAATCGGCCAAGTGTGCCGGCGTAAAGACAAATGCAAGAATCGCTCCACAATAGGCTAACGTTTGATACAGCAGCGATCCGCCATCTGCCTCTAGCGCCGTGTCGTTCAGCAGCGCGATGCACTGCATCAGCTCAATCATCTCAGTTTGAAACAGAATCAGCAGGGCAATAAAGATCATGGTTGTGCCGAATAGAATCGGCGCGACACCGACAAAAAAGCGCCCGATCTGTTGATAGAGGCTATTCCCATTATGGCCAATGACGACTTGGCCCAGTTTGCCGGATTTGAGATCGGGCTTGAAGGGTTCAAATTGCACGATTCGATGGCCAAAGATCATGGCGAATAACGCGTGGCCGATCTCGTGGATGCTGGTGCCAAGCCAGCCAAATAGCAGTAGATACGACCTTACGCCAATGACTGAACAGATCAGCCGCTGGACATAGCCGGATAATTGGCTGAGTAGCGCCACCAGGATCAGCCCTGGCCCAAACAACGTGAAGAGTTGAATAATCGTCACGCTGCCGACTTGCACCAGGTAGCTCGCAATTCGTTCAGCCATGGTCATGGCGCCGCGTTCCTTGTTAGCTTGTATAGTAATCGGAGCATTTTTCATGCGCCGTACTGGTCGTCTTATCCTACACTATTCGGGCTGGCCCGTGAAGAGAAGATCTGTGTAAATCCGTTCAATTCATCGAATCCGCGGCCTATGTACAGCAACTCGCTTGACTATAGCCTCAGCGTCTGGCTCCCTCGATTGCGGTTTCTGGCTCGGAGGCCGGGATGCGGGCGCGGCCAGCCTGCCGGCGGTGCAGCAACAGCATCCCAATCGCGGCTACCATACCAACGGTGCAAAATATAATCCATGGCAGTGCAGGTGTTCCATTCTGGCGGCCCAGGCCGTAGAGCAGCCCGCCGCTGTAGTTGCCCAGCCCACCACCGAGCGCTAGCGCCAGCGCATTGACGCCAAAGTATGAGCCAAGCGCGGTTGGGTTGGCGAACTCCGCCGCGACGGTCTGCTGGCTGGGCGCGGCCAGCAGCGCGCCGCCCGAGAACAGCGCCACACACAGCAGCAGCGCCAGTACGCTGCCGGCCCATGCCACGCCGCCCAGCCCCACCGCCATAAGTGTGATGCCCAGTACCAGGATTGGCAGCGGGCGCAACCAGCGCTCGGCCATGCGCAGCAGCGGATACTGCAGCAGCACGCTCATGCCGGCGTTCAGCGTGTAGACCCAACTGACCGCGTCGCTCGTGCCGCTGATCGCGCGCGCCTCCAGCGGCAACGAAATCGACAGTTGCACCCACATAAACCAATAACCCATCAGCAGCACATTGAAGGCCATAAACGGCCGATCATGCAGCGCCAGGCCGATTCCGTAGGTTAAGTTATGGCGCTCGGCGGCGACCTGCACATTCGGCAGCAGCCCAAGCGTCACTGTGAAGGTGACGACGTAGCACGAGGCCGCGACTAGCGCGACGACCCCAAAATCATAGCGCAGCAGCAGCGCCCCCAGCAGCGGCCCCAGCGTCATCCCCAAGCCGCCGACCACACCCTGCAGCGAGTAATAGCGCCCGCGGTTTTCCGAGGTGGTAAGCGCGGCGATCGCGGCCGAGCGCGGCGACTCGAACAGCGATCCGCCGATCGCCGCCAGCAGCGCGCTGGCCAGCAGAAGCGGGAACGACGTGGCCCAGGCCATGCAGCCGAACCCTGCCGCGCGGATGAGCATGCCGCCGCAGATTAGCCCTTTGGGGCCAATGCGATCGGCTAGCATGCCGCCTGGCAGCGTCAAGCCCTGCTGGGTGAGTTGGCGCACCGCCAACACCAGACCGATCGAGGCGGCCGGCCAGCCCAGGTCGTCGACAAAATGCACCGAGATCAACGGCACGACCATAAAAAACCCGGCCCACATAAAAAAAGTATCGATTAAGATGACGATCAGGCCGCGCTGGCGAGTGTCGTCGCTTAGGGTAGCGGTAGACTTCATTTGCTCCTTGAGGATCGAGGATCAAAGATCGAGCATAGAAGATAGCGCATCTATTTTCTATGCTCCTTCCTCCATCCTCAAACTAGTACTACAGTTGTAGTTCGGTTATGGGAGAGGGCCGGTCAAGTCCTGCCCAAATGATATCCCAGATACCCTTTTCCCGCCACCGTGTCAGTCGACTGTATACCGTTTGCCGCGGAGGAAACCGGGATGGTAGCCGTTGCCAGCCACAGTCAGTTTGCATCACATAGACAATCGCCTCCAGCACCAGACGCCGCTGATGAGTATAGGGTCGTCCCGTGCGCCTACTTGGCGGGAGCAACGGCTCCAGGCGCTTCCAGACGACCTCGGTCACATCCGGCGGCGCTGCGAACGCCGGCACAGCCTACTCTACGCTGCGAGCATATGATCTTGTATGGTACTTTGCATTTTTTCCGTATGATGTTGGCGCCTGCGGGCGCCAACATCATACAGGAGCCGCCATAACTTTATGGCTCGACGACGACTGTCCCAGTCATCCCATTACCGTCGGGTGTGCCATGCAACTGGCAGTAGTAGGCGAACGTGCCTGGCTTATCGAACTTGACGCTCTTCGCCTCGCCTGGCTGGAAGATCGCCGTGTCGAATGAGTTGTCGACGGCGGTAGCCGAGTGCGGCTTTGCACCGCCGTTCTTCCAAAGTATCGTCGTGCCGGCCTTGATCTTGATCTCCTTGGGTACAAAGTCGAAATCTTTCATCGAGACGGTCACCTGCGCCGCCTGTGCCGGCGCGGGCGCGGGCGCGGCCACCGGTGGTGCGGGCGCCGCTCCACCATCGCCGACCTTGATCACGCCGGACATCGCCGAGCCGCCTGGGCCGCCATGGAACTCACAGTAGTAGGCATAGGTGCCAGGCTTGTCGAAGGTCTGCTTGAAGCTCCCGCCGGCCTCGAGCGTGTCGCTCTTGAACGAGCCGTCGTCGGCGGTGACGGTGTGTTTACGCTGGCCCTTGTGCGTCCATACAACCGTTGCGCCCACCGGCACGCTCAACTCCTTTGGCGTGAATGTGTTGTCGCCGATCTCAACCGACGCCTCGCCGGCGGCCGGCTGCGCCGCGGGCGCCGCGGTGGGCTGGGCGGGGGGGGCAGTCGGCTGGGCAGGGGGTACAGTCGGCTGAGCCGCGGCGGCCGGCGGCTTGGCCGCGGCCGACTGATCGGCGACGATGATAGTCGCGGCCATGCCCTCGCCGCCTTTGCCGCCATGGAACTGGCAGAAGTACGGGAATGTGCCGGCCTTGGCGAAGGTCTGCGAGAAGTTGCCACCGTTGTTGAGCGTACCGCTATCGAACGAGCCGTCGTCGGCCGTGACGGTATGCGGCTTCTGGCCCTTGTTCGTCCATATGAGGGTTGCGCCGACCGGCACGGTGATCTTATTCGGCGTGAACTTGTTGTCCTCGATCTCGACTGCGATTGTCTGCGGCTGGGCCGCGGGCGGCGCTTCCGCGGCTTGGGCAGGTGCGGGCGCGGCGGCCTGGCCGGGCGCCAATGGGATGCCGGCCATCAACTGGGCATGCTGGTACGCGGTGAGCACGCCGCCCTCACCCGGCACCGGGCCGATCTGCTCGTCGAGGTTCACGTCGACGCCCTGAATAGTTTGCTGTGCCAATGCCAGGATGTTGAGCACGTCCTGCTGCGTGTTGCTGATCCCGCCAGCCTGGGCGATCTTGAGCGCCCGGTCGCGGATGTCGGTGACGCGCACGCGGGTGTTCTCGCTGGCGATCTGGACGTGGCCGGCGTGCAGCTTGATCGCGTCGGTGGCGTCGGGCGCGTCGGCGGCCAGCTTGGCATGGTCGCTCATGCCCTTGATGTAGCCGTCCTGCTGGCCATTCTGGAGCAGGCCGAAGCCGTCACCAGGGTTCTGCACCTTGCCGTCGCGGTTCAGATCGCCGAAGTGCTCGCCCTGCGACCCTTCGATGATATTGGCGATATGCTCGGCATGCACCTTCACCAGCGCGAAGTTACCGGCGTCGAAGGCATCTTTCAGGAACTGGGTGTGGCGCTGAAGCTCGTCGGTCTCCTGGCGCAGCCCGAGCGCGAAGCCGATCTTGTTTGGCGTGGTGCCGATGCTGAACAGCACGTGGCGAATATGCACCAGCGCTTTCTCCGGCAGCGCGCCGCTGAGCAGCACATTCGTGTTGTCCTTCTCGGCATCCGCCTGGGCGGCCTGAGTGATGTAGACCTTGTCGAATTTGCTGAGTAGATTGTCGTTCGTCGGCGAGACAAACGTCAGCGTGGCCGGGTCGCTGGCGGCATTCAGCGTGCCAAGCGGCAGGCTAGCATCCTGGCCGGCCAGCCAGGCCGCATACACCTGGCCGGACTGTGGCGCGGGCAGGCCATTGACCGAGACGATGATCCCGTCGTTGCGCAGCACCTGGTCGCGCCAGACCAGCGCGCCGGCGGCCTGGGTGGTGGCGGTCGGCGCCGCGCCGATAGTTGGCTCCTTGGCGGTGTCGCTCGCCGGCTCAAGCCGGCGCGCTGGTCGGCTGCGCCGCGGCGGCCGGCGCAGCGGTAGGTGGCTCAGCGGCGGGCGCCAAGCCGCAGGCACTGAGCAGCAGCGCCGCGATAATGAACAGTCCGAGTAGGTATTTGCGTGTGTTCACGATTGATACTCCTTTGTCCGTCGTCAGTGGTCCGTAGTCTGTGGTGGTTCGATCTCGCTGCCTTAGAAGAAGGGACGACCGACCACTGACAACAAACGACTAACGAATTGCTTGTGGCTCACCATAAATAAAATCATCCATCACCGCTACATCATTCTGCGCGCTGTCGTCGGGGCCGAGCGCCACCGTGCCATAGGTGATGCGGACGCGATGAATGATTGATTCGGGGAAGACGACACCCAGGAACGACAGACCGTTGTTTGCGAGGGGCGTCGCGAATGTGCCGAGCGACTTGTCCTGCGCGTCGAAATACTCGAATGCCGTATGATCAGTATCGACGTCGGCGTAGATCGCGCCGAAACCGCGCACGACCGCGGGTGTGGTCGTGCCGGGTACGAAAAATGTTAAGTCAGCGATATTGCTGCCGACCGGCGAGAACATGCGCTCGGCGCTGTAGGCGGTGAAGATATTGCTATAGCTGTCGTTGATATTGCCAAAACGCGGTGGCGTGCCGGTCGGGTTGTCGTTGTCCGCGCTCACCATCAGCCCTTCGCCAGGCGTTGCGAGCACCGCGCCGCGCGCCCGCGGCGGCTTGGTGTCGTTGAAAAAATCCGCCGGGTAGAAATTCGGCGCGGCCAGTTCGTCGGGCACGCCATCCCAAACGATTGAGCGATGCCCTGCCGGCTGCGAGCCTGGCGTACCGCCGTTATCCGGCAAGCCCAGGAGCTGGCCGTATTCTTCGACCTTCGCGCGAATATCGTCGGGCTTCGTTCCGGACGCCGTAATGACCACTGGCCCGGCTTGTGTCGCAGCAGTTGCCGGAGCGACTGTGGGTGCCGCTGCTGGCGCGGCGGATGGCGGCGCTGCCGTGGGTTGTGTTGCCGGCGTAGCAGTTGGTGGCGTTGCGGGAGCGCTGGTAGCTGGGGCAGTGGCTGGCGTACCGCCGCACGCGCTCAGCACCAATGCCAGCGCCAGCGCCGGCAGAGCCAGGTGTTTGGACGTGTTCACGATTGGCCTCCTTGAAGGGTGCGTATTGCGGCGGAAGGCCGGAAGCAGTTGAAGCTCCAGCGGATCAGGCGTATTCTGAGCGATTTGGCCATACAGTATCCTTACCTCCGATCGAGGCGCTGCGTGGCGCGCCCTTGACAATGACGTCCCTAGGCGCGACGTCGTCGTCCGGCCTATCGTCGGGGTAAGTGTATCGTGGGGGTGTCGAATGGATATCGGGCCAGCGTGGCGCCGAAAAACCTGCGCGACATTTGGAGGTATTGTTTGTACTAATCGAAGAGAAATGCTTTGACGCGATCGATTTCACCTTCCCATAAGTTCATCTCGAAGCCGCGTGCGCGCAGCAGCACCTCGACTTTGGCCTCCAGCTCTTGCTGGAACTTCGGGTCGCCCGTTGCTACCAGCCGCAGCAGCGCGTCGTGCAGATAGCCCGGCGGCCAACTCTGACTCGCAAGTGTGTCCAACTGCCCCGCCAGGTGGTCGTAGTAGGGCGGCCAGCGTCGCTCGAGCGCGAACAGCACCTGCACGAGGTGCATCGCGGAGGCGGCGGCCTGAAGTCTGCCGCCCAGCTGGTTGCCGCGCCGCCAGGCTTTCAGCGAGCGGTAGAAAGCGTTGATGTAGGCGTCGAAGCAGCCCAGCACATCAGCGCGGGCACGCTCCTCGGGCATGGTGACCATTGCCTGTATGAACTTTTATTATTAAATCGGGCATTTCGCACCGCCGCACGCGCGGGGCTAAAGCGCCCGCGCTAACAGCCCAAGCCCGCTGAAGCGGGCTACCCGATTAATTTCTTCATCTTCATTAAGGCAATGGTCACCGCCCCGGTTTTATCGTAGAGGATGCGCGCTGTTGTATAGCCAGGGAGCGGCCAGCTCGCCTCCGCGGCGATCTGGGCCAGCGTGCGGAGGCAGGAGTACGATATATCAAGCTGTGGCTGATCCGGATCTTGACTGGGATGCATATCTTCGTCGTGCGCCGCGCGCCGGTCGTACGCCGCCGCGGTTAGGACCCACTCCAGGTCGTAGTCGGACTCCGCATCGTCGACGCCGGCGCCACGCGAGCCGCTCAGAATCATGCCCTCAACCTCCGGATCGGCTGTGACGGCTGCGATCAGGGGCTTGAGGATGGGATCGTTTGCCCAGCGATTATTGGTCAATGATAGTTCTCCTCCTGAACGAGATCATTCCTAATCGAGTGTTGCGGTTGTCATCGCAGTGCCTTCCTGCCTGTCTTGTTGGCATAGCGATCATGAGCTAAAGTCGCAAGCCACAAGTCGCGAATGAGCCTTCGCGACCTGTGACCTGCGACCTGAACACTGAGCAGATGAATTTGGTGATCTATAGTATCATAGTGGCGGCTATTGCGCGTGGGTGTCGTTTTCTGATCTGCATCATGTGTGGGCTCCTTTTCTGTATGCGGGTTTGGCGTTTGAGGTACGCTGAGATGCCTCCTTTCTCATCGGTCACTAGTGATCACGGTCCAGCGTGCGACACGTGAACGCGCTGGTGAGCGGTCGAAAGCGGTGCACACGCGCATGCACCAGTACGCTCAACGCTTGTCACTACCTGGTTCCGAGCCCGATGACCAGCTCACAGGGTCCCTCAAACGCATGGGGATCCTCGAATCTGCGGAGCGCCTGCTCAATCTCCTCCCAGGCGGCTTGGCGCTCGGCTTCGATCAGCCCAGCGAGCATCTGGTGCAGCGCCCCCCATGACTCCTGTGCGAAGCGTAGATACTCGGCGGTTGAGGGCAGACGCAGCGGCGCTGCGACAACCCGCGTCTGCACCTCGCGGAACCCGGCCCGTGTGAACGCCTCCTCCAGCACGCCAGGGCTACCGAGGCTGAACGGGCCGGGCTGGCCCGGCAGCGGCCGTGGGAGTTGGGCACGACGACGAATGATCGCGACAGGAAGCGAGAAGAATTTGTTGTTTTCGGCAGTCGAGTAGACAATCGCCGCGATCTTCCCGCCGGGCTTGAGGATGTGGCGCATCCCGGTCAGTGCTCGCTGCTGGTCGGGGAAGTAAATCAGTCCGACCCGTGAGATGACCGCGTCGAAGGCCTCTGCCTCGAGTTCCAGGTTCTCACCGTCCATCACCCGTGTCTCCACATTGGTTAGCCCGGCCTGGCGCGCGGCTTCGGCCGCGAACACGAGCAGATTGGACGCGATGTCCGTAGCAAGGACAAAGCCGGATGGTCCGACACGCCGTGCCGCCACCAGCGTCTGCCCGCCTGCGCCCGCGGCGACATCGAGGACCCGGCTGCCGGCGCGTACACCAGCCATATCCAACATGATCTCAGTTGCCGGGCCAAGCCATTGTGCGAGCGTCGGCCCCCAGCGATGCCAGGCCTCGGCCGCGACCTGCCACTGCTCCCGCGTCGTTTCCTTGTACTTGACTGGATCAAATGCCGTTGCTGTCATTGTGGTATCCTCCTGTTTGTTTTCCGGGCCGCTGTACCGAAATGCTTGCGGCACGACCAGTGAGTACGACGCCGCGCGTCCAGCGCGTGCTCAAACGACGCAGCCACGTCGCGAGCCAGGCGCGGCCCCAGGATGCCCGGTTACCTGCTAGCTCCTGTATGGCTCGCGCCCGCTTCGCCTCCGCCCGCAGGTCTTGGTGCCGCAGTTGCCGCAGCTCGTACATCTGATCGGGGTGCATCATAGCCTCCTTCATGCTGTGCCACTTGCTGTCCGTTTCTGAACGTAGTAAACCACAAGCGCGGTTCGAGGGTAAGATGACAACAGTGACGAAAGGGGTGACAAAAACGGTGACAGCAGGGCTAGCATCAGCCGGGGCGGTGCTGTATACTCAGAGCTATTCAGGAGTACCGCGATAACGGGATGAGCATACCGTGGACGGGAACGAATCATTTGGCCGGCTGCTGCATCGGCTACGCAAAGCGCGTGACCTGACCCAGGAGGCGCTGGCGCAGCAGGTCTATTGTGCCACCGACACGATCAAGAAGATCGAGATGGGGCTGCGCCGCCCCTCGCGCCAGTTGGCCGCGCAGTTGGCCGACTGCCTCGGTCTGGCCACCGACGAGCGCGCGGCCTTCCTCACCGCGGCGCGCGCCGAACAGGCGATCGATCAGCTGGACGTGGCGGCCCAGCCCCTCGATCAGCCGCCCGGCGCGCTTGGCCCGACGGCCGCACCCAGCGGAACGGTCACCTTCTTGTTCACCGACATCGCGGGCAGCACCGTACTGTGGGAACACTACCCGCAGGCCATGCGCGCCGCCCTCGCCCGCCACGACACCATCCTCCGGCAGCAGATCGAGGCACACGGCGGCCATGTCTTCAAGACCGTCGGCGATGCGGTCTATGCGGCCTTCGCCACAGCCCCAGACGCGCTCCTTGCAGCCCTGCAGGCGCAGCGGGCGCTCCAGGTGGAATCGTGGGATAGCGTGAGAGCGCCGGCCAATCCTCAAGCGAATATCCAAAAGCTACAATCGACACTTGACGTGCGGGTGCGGATGGTACTGCATACTGGCGCTGCGGACATACGCGAAGGCGACTACTTCGGCCCGCCACTCAATCGCGCCGCGCGCCTCCTGGCCGCAACCCACGGCGGTCAAGTGCTGCTCTCGCTCGCGACGGAGGAGCTGGTGCGCGAGGAGTTGCCCGCCGATGTAACGCTCCGCGACCTGGGTGAGCATCGCCTCAAAGACCTGACCCATCCCGAACAGATTTTTCAGGTCGTCGCCCCCGGCCTGCCCTCCGACTTTCCGCCGCTGCGCACCCTGGAGACCCGCGGGACCAATCTGCCCGTGCAGCCCAACGCGCTGATCGGCCGCGAGCACGAGATCATCGCCGTGCGCGTACTCTTGCGCCGTGCGGACGTGCATCTGGTGACCCTGACTGGCTCTGGCGGGGTGGGCAAGACCCGCCTGGCCCTGCAAATTGCCGCCGAGGTGCTGGAGGACTTCGCGCATGGCGCCTATGTTGTCGCCCTTGCGCCGATCAGCGACCCCAACCTGGTGATCCCCACCATCGCCCAAACGCTGGGCGTGCGGGAGGCGAGCGGGCAGCCACTGCTGGAGAGCCTCAAAGACCACCTCCGTGCAAGGCAACAGCTGCTGCTGCTCGACAATTTCGAGCAGGTGCTGGACGCCGCACCACAGGTCGCCGAGCTCGTGGCGGCCTGCCCACAGCTCAAGCTGCTCATCACCAGCCGCGAGGTGCTGCATCTCTACGGCGAGCGCGATGTCCTGGTGCCGCCGCTGGCGCTGCCACCACGAGAACCAAGAACCACCCAGAGGGTACCCGCCCGCAGGGTCAACCGAGAACCGTATCTCGATCAGCAAGATCAGATTCTTGGTTCTCGGTTCTCGGTTCTACCTTCGACGGCAGACCTGACCCAGTACGAGGCGGTGCGGCTGTTCAGCGAGCGGGCGCAGGCGGTCAAGCCCGAATTCGCGGTCACCAATCAGAACGCGCCGGCCGTGGCCGAGATCTGCGCCCGGCTGGATGGGCTGCCGCTGGCGATCGAGTTGGCGGCGGCGCGGGTCGGGCTGTTCCCACCCGAGGCGCTCTTGGCGCGACTGCGCAGCCCGCTGAAAGTGCTGACCGGTGGGCCGCGTGACCGGCCCGCCCGGCAGCAGACCCTCAACAACACGATCGACTGGAGCTACCACTTGCTGAGTAGTGGCGAGCAGGCGCTGTTCGCGCGATTAGGCGTGTTCGTAGGCGGCTGCACACTGGATGCCGCGGATGCGGTATGTAACGCGGACGGTGATCTGCCATTCGAGGCTGTGGATGGCATCACGTCGCTGCTGGACAAGAGCCTGCTGCGACAGATCGAGACCGCCGACGACCAGCCGCGCGTCACGATGCTGGAGACCATCCGCGCGTACGCGTTGCAACGGCTGGAGCGGAGTGCTGGAGCGGATGCACTACGGCAACGTCACGCATCATACTTCTGCATAGCATTCCATGGGCACGAGGCCGAACTGGTCGGCGGGCTCCCGAGTGCAGCGGTGGACGAGATCGCCGCCGATATCGATAACATCCGCGCTGCGTGGCAGTGGGCGGTCGACCACGACGATCTCGCGTGTCTGCAGCACGCACTGGAGAGCCTCTTTTCGTTCTACAATATGCGTGGCATGGCCGCGGAGGGTATGTCCGCGTTCGGCCGGGCGATCGACAGGCTGAGCGTTGGCGTGGCGGGCGAGCCGACACCCCAGCGCACGCTGGCTCTGGGCCGGCTGCTCGTGCGCCAGGGCTGGCTGCTGTGGCGGACGAATCTGCTGGGGAGCTTCGAAACGATACAGCGCGGCCTCGCGCTGCTGGAAGCGGTCGAGTTGGACACCCGCGCCGAGCGCGCCTCCGCCCTGGGAGACCTCAGCTGGTTTTACTACATTAGCGGCGACCCCGAACAGGCCGAAGCAAGTGTTACGAACGGCCTGGCGCTGGCGAGGGCGGTCGGGTCGGACGGTCTGGTGGCCAACCTGTTGATGACCCGCGGACAGATACTCGAGTTTCAAGGCGAGGCACGGGCGGCCGCGGAGCAATTCCGCGCCAGCGTGGCCGTGTATGATAACACCGACGACCTGGAAGGGCGCGCGTCAGCCCTCAACAACTGGGGGCGGGCGGCCTACGCGATGGGCGAGTATGCGCAGGCGCGGCGGCTGATCGAGGACGCGCTGTATATCCGCCGCCGCAGCGACGAGCGGTACGGTATCTCGTACTCGCTGCTCGATCTGGGCCGGCTGGCCGAGTTTGCCGGCGACTACGTGCAGGCACGCGAGCTGATCGGGCAGAGCATGGCCGTCGCTGAGCAACTCCAGTCGGGCGACCACTCGGCACGCGCGTATGTTGCGCTTGGGGCGGTCGCCCACGCCGAGGGTGAGTTCGACGAGGCCGAGAACTATTTCCAGCGTGCTCTGAAGTTCTGGCGCGATCACCGGGTCGGACGCGGCCCGGCACTGTGCCTGAACGGTCTGGCGGAAGTCGCACTCGACCGCGGCGACATAGCGCGCGCACGTGCGTACTTTGAAGAGAGCCTCACCATCGCACAGCAACTCAAGAACGTCGGCGAGGCGGCCGTCGCCGAGCTGGGCCTGGGCCGCGTCGCGCTCGGCTTGGGCGCGCCTGCTCAAGCGGCTGCGCACCTGCGCCGGGCGTTGAAGATTGCCGAGCGCACCGGCGCCGCGCCACTGGCCCTCGACGCGCTGATCGTCCTCGCGCAACTGGTAAGCTCCGGCGAATCGACGCGGATCGAACAGACGATCGAGTTCCTCGCGCTGGCGACGACCCATCCCGCCGCCCGGCATGCGACGCGCGCCCGAGCGGCGCGGCTCTTGGACGCCGTGATCACAACACCGCCGCCGGAGGTAGCACAGGCGGCACAGGCGCGCGGCCAGGCGCTCGATTTGTGGGCGACGGCGGGCGAGCTGTTGGTAGAGCTGGAGGCTGCCAGATGGGCTACGGAAGAGGCGGAGAGATAGTCGGCGAGGAACTACGCGCCCCCCACGCCACACAGCCGACCCACGCTGATCAGAGCGCCCGCTTGCCGTGGCCGCCGCCCGCGCGCAGCTTGACGAAGTGACCTTTGCGGCAGCGTGGGCGCGCGATGACGCTGGAGCAGGCAATCGCCGAGGCGTTGAACCCCTGACGCACTGAAATTGCTGACGCCACTGAATGGCTTGTTCCGGCCAGCGCCGTCAGCGCCTCAGCGGTTCGGCATGGGGTGTGCTGGGGCATCATCACCCAGGGCACTCTCCTGCCGCCACGCGCTCCCGCGCTCGTAGATCCAGAAAATATAGCAGATTGGGATGAGGAAGATCGCGTCCACGGCGACGTAGATCCAGAAGATCGGCGCGGCGCCCCCCAGCAGCAGTTGGTAGAGCAGCGCGATCAGCACGACGATGCCGTAGACCAGCGCGACCGTAAAGAGCGTGCGCGCGTTCTCCCAGGTTGGCCGGCGAACGATCATCACTGCGCCGACGCCATTGGCAAGGACGATTGCGCCGATAAACCGCATCAGCGCCAGCGGTATCGGCGTGGGCCAGAGGGTCAGGCGCAGCTCAGGCCCAAGCAGAAAGGCTAGCCCGATCAGCAGATCAATCGCCGCGGTCGCGGCAATAGCGGCTCTCAGCGCTGGTGCGAGCGTCTGGTTGGTTGTTTTGGCATCTACCATATCGATCCTTTCACAACACAACGAAGTCAAACCAGCGGCTTGCGCCCCCACACCTGCGTGACGGTGAACGAGATCTCGTACGTCTGTGGATCGGCGATGACCTGCTCCATCTCGGCGATCGTTTGGTCTAATTCGGCCTCATTCATCAGCCCCGCGCCGACGATCACCTTGCGCATCCCCGTGGCGCCGAGGATCGGCATGCGCATGTAGGGGTGGCTGTGCTGCAGCGCTGCCACGGCCGCGCGGACGCGCACATCCTCCAGCCCGGCGCTACCTAACATCGCATAGAGCTGCTGCCCGATATCCGCGTCGCCACCCATATGGATGAAGGCCGCCTCGATCATTTGCTTCAGCCGCGGCCAGACCGATCGCTGCGGGAAGTAGCACCAGGAGTTTTGGTCGGTCTCCTGGCTTACCACGATGCCGCCCGGCTTTGCGAGCGCGAGCATTTCGCGCAGCAGGTCGCCGCCGCGGCCAAACGCTATAATGAAGCGGGCGTGAACCATGTCGAACGACTCGCGCGGCAGCCCGGCGTCGAAGGCATCGCACTCTCGAAGTTCAACATTCGTCAGCCGTTCTTCGCCGACATAGGCGCGCGCGGCCGCCAGCAGCCGCTGGTCCCTATCAACGCCCAGACCCGGCCGCCCGGGCCGACGCGCCGGCTGAGCGGCGCCAGGATGCCGATGGCGCCGCAGCCCAGGTCGAGGCAATTCCAGCCGGGCCGCACGCCGATCTGATCGAGCAGCAGCTCGACGTCATGCTCCCAGATGCGCGCCTGCACGCGCAGCCGCTCGGCCTCGGCAGTGTTTGATAGAATATAATCGGATGTTTCACTCGTCATATTGGCTCCTTTCCACATTCCTAATCGAGCTCTCAAATAGAAACAGGACAACACAAGCTCACGCGAAGCCGCAAAGATCGCAAAGGAACGAGGTTTACGGTTTTGCGTCGCCGGGTACCCTCTGGGTGTGGGCACCCGGCGACTTTGCGTGAGATCTGTATAAGAGAAGGTTTCTCATCCGTTTGAGGAGCTTTACAGTCTGGCCGTCAGTTGTGAGTACTGACGACGGACAACGGACAACGGACAACGGACAACGACATGGGAACTTTCTCTAAGCGACAGCTATGTGACGAGCGTCATCGTTCTAAGCTGAAAACCACGCACCGTGAGCACCCCCAACATCGCCGTGACCACGCTGAAGCCGCCGAACCAGAGCCAGCCACCCAGCCCAGCGTTAGCAAACAACTCGCGATGGATCAACGAAGCGATCAGCACGCTCGCCGCGAATACCAGCGTCGCGACGATCGCTATGCGCGCCGCCTGCCAAGATTGCCGGACGGCCAGCAGCAGGCTGCCCGCGCCGTAGGCCAGCAGCGGCGCTGAATAGATCTGTGCGAGCAGTGGCGTAATCGGCCAGGGCCAGCGCGCGGCCATGCCAGCGGGCGCGACCAGCAGTGCCAGCGCCAGCAGCGATGCAACGGCGCCCTGGGCGAGCAGATAGCCGCTCGCCCAGCCCGGCAGTGTTGGGCCTGCCGCCGCACGATCGGCGCGCTGCCGCCATGCAATCCCAATCGCGATCAGCGGGAACACCAGGTACAAGCCAAACCAGCCCCAGGTCTGCTGCCGCGCGAAGTCGAACTCGCCAAGGTGAAACAGTGAGACGACAAACAGCATGCCGGTCCAGATCGCGATCATCGGCACCACAACACGCACCTCGGCGTAGCGGCGGGCCAGGAGGGCCCCCAACATAAACGCCGCGCCCGAGAAATACATCGCGCCCAGGAAGCGCGCGTGCAGCGGCGGTACCAGCCAAGGAATAGCATTGTCGACATGCGCTGGGAAGAAGTAACCCCACACGCCTACCCATAGCGCGAATATGCCGACCGCCGCGAAATAGATTCGCTGAAACTTGGTTATCGGTGTCATATCCCCTCACTTACCTGCCATGGTTCCAGCCCGTCTTGACCAGTAACCAGTCGAGCGGGCCAGGCAGCAGATTGTGGAGCATCACGGTCAGCCGCAGTGTGAAGGGAAGAATCACTTCTCGCCGGTTGCTCTCCACCGCCCGCACGATCGCTGTAGCAACCTGTGCGGGCGTCAGCGTCCGGTACATCCTGGCGATCCGCGGGATGCGTTCCTCCGAGCCGGGGTTGTTCGCGAAGTAGGCCGAGCTGACCTTGCCGGGCGTCATCAGCGTCACACCAATGCCGGTGCCATGCAAATCGGCGCGCAAGGTGGCACTGAAGCCGCGCATGGCCCAGCGCGCCGCGCCGTAGGCCGTCGCCCCCGGCCAAGGCAAGTAGCAGATTGGCGAGGACATATTGACGATGTGGCCGCTGCGCCGCTTCAGCATCTCGGGCAGAAACGCCCGCGTGACATAGAATGCCGCGAAGTATGGCGCCGCCATCATCTGTACGGCCTCGTCGGGATCGGTCTCTTCGACGAACCGCCAGCGCCCGGCGCCGGCGTTGTTGATCAGAATGTCCGGTGTGCCCAGCTCTTTCCGCACCGCGCATGCCATGCGTTCGACATCGGCGGCATCGGCGACGTCGGCCGGGTAGACATGCGCCGCGCCACCGGCCGCGGTAATCTCGGCCGCGACCTGCTCAAGAGCGGATTTCGTACGCGCCACCAGCACCACCCGCCCGCCACGCCGCGCAATCGCCTTTGCCGCCGCCGCGCCGACACCGCTGGAGGCGCCGGTGATCAACGCCAGGCGTCCGTTGATATTCATGTTTCCCTCGCGCATATACCGCTTGCCGATACTGACATACGACTCCTCGTGATATCGCTTGCAGATCGCGGTCATCAGGCGGCTCGCGCTGCCGCCGGCATGCCCTGCCAGCCGAACTGCCTCAGAAATGCGGCCGTGTGCTCCGCCGTGGAGAAGACCTCCCAGAAGCGATCTGGATGATGCACACCTTGCACAAATGCATTGGCGATCGCCTGATCGTGTGCCGCCGCGACCATCAGCTCGACCACATGCGGCTGGGGCGGGCGGAGCCGCGCGTTGGAATACTCCGAGACCGGCAGGGCATAGGCGCAGATCTGCTGCTCGGCGCGCCGGCAGAACACCTCGTCGCAGATGTAGTTATCGCGGATCGCCGCGCCCAGTACCCAGGCCGAGTGCGACGCGGTGTTCGCGCCCTGGCCGATCAGTGGGTCGATCACAGTGTGAGCGTCGCCGAGTGCGATTGCGAACTTGCCGCAGGAAAGCTGAATGTAGCCGCGCCGCACGGTTGGCGTGATCGCGGCGCGGCAGAGATCGATCGGTCTAGTCAGGGCGAACGTTTTCGGATCGACGCGTGCGTAGACCGCCAGCGCATGTTCTCGTAGTAGGCCAAGCACTGTCGCATGGAAGCGCCCCGGATCGTCTTCGTAGCGCATGTGTCGCAGCGCCTCGAATGCGCCGCCGCGGATTGTGTTGAACAGGATGCCGGTCAGGCCCGGCTCAAACGAGAACAGCGGGAGGGATAGGATCTCGCCGTGGCCGCGGGCGACGGTAAGGTCGAACCCCAGCTATACTCGGTTATGCAGCTCGCACACAAAACTCCGCGGTGCACCAGCCCACGCCGGATAAACAGCGAATACGACTTCGCCACCCGGCACCGCAGCAGCCTTGAACGGGAACAGCCCGAATCCGGCCATGAATTGGGCGTGCTCATAGGCTACCAGCCCGCCGCCCTCGCCCGGGATCGGCGCGATCTCGCCATCGCCATTGGCGTCGTCGCCGCGCTGGATCCACTGGCTAAGCGTCGTAAGCCGTTCGCTTGCCTGCTTGGTAGCTGCCAGATCGCCGGCCTGGGCGAGCTGAAGCGCCAGATCGCGCGCTTCGATCGCCCACTCTTGCATATTCTCGGTGCAGATCAGTACATGCTCGGAGTGTGCCTTGATTGCGTCGGTGGCATCGGCCGCGTTCTTGGCCGCGGCAGCGGCGTCGGCAGTGGCGCGCAGGTAGCCGGCCTGCGTGCCATTTTGCAGCAGCCCGAAGCCGTCGCCGGGGTTCTGCGAGCGCCCGTCGCCATTGAGATCGCCGAACTTTGCGTCGAGCGAGCCGGCGATCAGGTTGTAGACATGCTCGGCATGGCGCTTGACGCCGGCCAAGTCGCCGGCCGCCTGCGCATCGGCCACGAATTTCGCGTGGCGCACCAGTTCGTCGGTTTGCAGCCGGATGCCAGTGACATAGCCTTGCTGAGCCGGCAGCCCTGGGCCACTGGCCAGCAGCTGATTGAGCGACCCAAACGCCTGGCCGGGCAATTGGCCCTCGAACACCAGCTGGCCGCCTGGCTTGCTTGGGCTGCTGCCGGCCGGCTCGCGGCTGATCACCAAGCGGTTGAAGCGTGCGGCAAGGTTGCTGCCGTCGGGCGCCGTAAATGAACCGGTCGCGCCGCCGCCAGCGTCCAGCGTGAGCGCACCCAGCGCCTGGGTCGCGCTGCCGTCAAGCGTGGTCAGGAACGCGTACAACGCCTCGCCTGCCGGCGGTGCCTCGGCGCGCAGATTCAGCACGATCTGATCGCTGCGGCCCTGTGCGTCGCGGAAGGCGGCAGTGCCGCTCGGCTGGCCGAAATATTTCGCCGGCAACGGGTTCGGCGTGGGCTGCGGTGTCGGCGCGGCGATCGCCGGCGCGGCGGCCGCCAGCACCGGAGCCTGGCCGGCCGGAACGACCTTGATCTTGCCGGCCATATCTTGCCCGCCGGCGCTGCCGTGTAGCTCGCAGTAATATGGGAACTCGCCGACCTGATCGAAGGTGTGCTTGAAGCTTTGGCCCTTCGAAAGCAGGTCGGATTTGAACAGCTTGCCATCGTCGGCGGTGGCGGTATGCGGCGCGCCATCCTGATTCACCCAGATCACCGTCGTGCCGACCGGAACGACGACATCTTGCGGGTTGAAGACGAAATTAGCCATTGGGACGGTCAACTCGTCGGAACGTTGCGCCACCGGCTGCACCTGCCCTTCGGCGACGGCCGGCTGTGCAGTATTGATATACCAGGTGATATAAACCCACACTCCAAGAGCTGTGACGAGGATATACAGGCTATAGGCAGTGCGCATAAACAGCTTGTAATTGTTGAACTTGAGCGCCTGCGGCACCAGCTCATTGCCGCGCAGCGCCACAAATGTGCCAAACACCAGCGTGGTGAGCCCAAGCATGGCATGGATAAGTGCAGCATAGTAGTACGTCTCGCCCAGCCTCTGTGGAATACCTGGCGCGGCCGATTTCAGAAACGATGCGACCATGATCGTGAGCACTTGCGCGACATTGATCGCCACGGCGGTCGATTGCACCCAGCGATGCACCTGATAGCGCTTCAGAACTGCCAGGATCATGCCAACCGTAAGCGTCAGCGCGACTAGAACCTACGATAACCTGTACTAAGTCTATACCAAGCCATGCGGCATTTCTTCAGTTGGCGTATCGATGCCGAGTTCCTGCTCGATGAAGGTGTTCAGATCGTGCAAGGTGGTGAAATAGATATATTTGCCGCCGCGCACGTGCTGAATCCACCCGCGCCAATGTCGGTGTTCCGCTGAAGTGCTGCCTTGTTCCCACCAGATCCGCACGATGAACGACCCGCCTGGTTGTTGTGTCGATTTACTCGACATAGTTGCACCTTGCCTGTTGATTGCCCACATAGCTATTCTACAAAGGCGGTGTCGTGTGAATATCGATTGCGGATCGGGCTGAAAAACCTGCACGACATTTTAGCTAATGGTCAACCACACTGATTATGCAGAGTGGAGGCTTTAGGGCGTCTGGCTGCGCGACCGCGACCTGCCCTTCAACCTCAATTTCTACCGCGAGAACGACTCGGGCCATCGCGAGCTCCAGCTCGACGAGCAGCGGATCGTGGCGGGCATGCTGGCTGCGTTGCGCGTGATCGAGGATCGCCTGTCGGAGCGTAGCCTGCTCGGCTCGCTGATCGACCGCGCCAACCTCGCGGCGCCGCATAACACGGCCTGCGGCGTCGGCGAGAGCTATTTGGTGATCGACCAGCGTGGCGGTGTGGCGAAGTGCCAGATGGAGAACGAGCGGCCGATCGCGAACGTACACGCCACCGACCGCCGGGCAGCATTCGCGCCGGCACGATCGGGATACACAAATTGGCGGTGCAGGAGAAGTCGGGCTGCCGCGATTGGACATGGCAGCTGTGGTGCGCGGGTGGCTGCCCGGTCGCCACCTTCCGCGCGACAGGCCGTTATGATGTGCAGTCGCCGAATTGCGGGATCTACCAGGCGCTCTACCCGCGGCGGTGCGGCTAGAAGGGCTGCGCGTACTCAAGTATGGCTCGCGGGAATATTTCGGCGCTGTTTGAACGTTCCGGTCTCGGAACGAAGGAAGAAGCGGAATGATCTGCTATCACTCCGCTTCTGCTGTTTATTCGTGGTTCTGCGTGCTGAAGCTTACCTCCCGCCCATCCCCGTCGTCGAGATGCCGGCGATGATCCGGCGCTGGAAGATAATGTAGAGGATGAGGGGCGGCGTGGAGGCGATCACAGCGGCGGACATCGTGATGCCGCGCTGCACGTAGTTGCCCTGGCCCAGGATCGCCAGGCCGGCCGGAAGCGTCAGCATATTCCGGTCGCTCAGCACGATCAGCGGCCAGAACAGATCGTTCCAGGAAATCAGGAACGTGAAGATGCCAAGCGCGACCAGCGCGCCCTTGACCAGCGGTAGGCAGATCTGCCAGTACAGCCGGAAGCGCCCCGCCCCGTCGGCGACCGCCGCCTCTTCCAGCTCTTTAGGAATGCTCTGAAAGTGCTGCCGCAGCAGGAAGATGCCGCCTACGCCTGCACCCGCCGGCCAGATCAGCGCGTTCGGGCTGTCGAGGAAGTTCAGGTTACGTAGCAGAATGAACACCGGAATGAGCGTGACGGCGCCTGGAACCATCAGGCTTGTGAGCAGCAGAAAGAAGATGATGTCACGGCCGGGAAACTCCAGGCGCGCGAACGCATAGGCCGCCAGTGATGAGAGCAATAAGACCAAGGTCGTGATCGATATCGAGGCGACCATGCTATTGATAAACCAGCGGAACACTGGCAGGGTCGGGTCGCTGAACACACGATAAAAGTTATCGAACGTCGGATGATCTGGTATGTACTTGATCGGCCAGACCAGTGTATCCTGCTCGGGTGTGAACGACTGGGAGACCATGTAGGCGATCGGCATGATCACCACGATCCCCACCGCGATCAGCACAATGTAGAGCGCGATACTCCCGAGAGCGATGCGGCGCGGACGCCGGGCTGACAGCTGAGTAGCAGTAGCGGCCATCATGCACCTCCTAGTATTCCGCTCGACTGCGCAGCAGCGCGAACTGGATCAGCGTCACGACGATCATAATGCCGGCAAGCGATACCGCCATTGCCGAAGCATAGCCCAGGCGGAAGAACGCCCACGCCGTCTGATAGAGGTATATCAGCACGGTGCGCGACTCGTGGCCCGGCCCGCCGTTTGTCATGATAAACGACTGGCCGAACATCTGCATTTCGCCGATAAACTGCGTTACCAGGACGAACAGCAGCGTTGGGATCAGCAGCGGTATGGTTATTCTGAAGAAGGTCTGAACCGGCCCGGCGCCGTCGAGCTTGGCGGCCTCGTACAGGTGCTCGGGAATATTTTGCAGCCCAGCCAGGAACACCAGCATCGGGAAGCCGAACGTCCACCAGACTGTAGCAATCGAGATCGATGGGATAACCAGTCTGGCGTCGCCCAGCCAGATGACTCGCGGGCCATTGAAGATATCGGTGATGTAGTAATTGAGCAGGCCGCGCTGCGGGTCGAACACCTTCTGGAATAAGAGCCCCACCACCGCAACTGAGACGATGTACGGCAGATAGTAGATCACCCGGAAGAAGTCGCGGCCACGGAAACTGCCCTTCAACGCCACGGCGGCAAGCAGCGAGACGACAACCTTGATCGCCACAGTAAGGACGGCGAAGTAGATTGTATTGCGCAGAACCTTGTACCACAGCGGGTCGGTCGTCCAGAGCTTGACGTAGTTGTCGAAGCCTACATACTTCTGCGTGACTGCCAAGATCTTCCAATCGTAGAGGCTCATCCGCAGGCCATAAATAATCGGGCCGACCAGGAAGACCACGAAGAAGATCATATGTGGGAGGATGAACAG
>WNGF01000714.1_pt1 | contig 48910 bp, 48 predicted proteins | sample 5400641 | NCBI WGS metagenome assembly WNGF01 (sample SAMN13153371, study PRJNA577476) | soil metagenome | isolation source: 80 cm soil or saprolite under grassland replicate 2 | place: USA:California | collected 2016-06-15 | reverse complement strand
CTCGGCTACACGCTCAACCTGCCGTCGGAGGAGCGCTACCTGCACACGAAGGAGGAGCTCGAAGACCTGCTCAGGATCTACCTCTCCGGGCGCGCGGCCGAGCAGATCGTCTTCGGCCGGGTCACGAACGGGGCGGCGAACGACCTCGAGCGGGTGACCGAGCTGGCGCGTGCGATGGTCTTCGAGTACGGCATGTCCGACGTCGTCGCCTCGCGCACGATGCGGGCCGACAACTATTCGCTCTCGGAGGAGACGAAGCGGCTTCGTGACAACGAGCAGGCACGCTTGACCGACCAGGCCTTCGAGGAGGCGCTGCGGCTGCTCCAGAAGCACCGGCGCGCGCTCGACCGGGTCGCCCACGCGCTGCTCGAGAAGGAGACGCTCGACAAGGACGAGATCGCCAGGCTGCTCGCCGACGTTCCGCCCGAGTCGCGCTCGGCCGAGACGGTCGGCACCGTCCGGGTTGTCGGCGCCGACTGACTCACGGCGACTCCCAAATGATGGCGGCACCGCAGGCGGTGCCTCGGCGTTAGCATCGCGGCGTGAAGCCGCGTGGGATTCACCATCTAGGAATCGCCGTCGACGACCTCGACGAGGCGCTCGCCACGTACGAGCGGCTTTTCGGCGCTGAGGTCGAGCACCGCGAAGCCGTCGCCGAGCAGGGGGTCGAGGCCGCCTCGCTCCGGATCGGCGAGGAGCGGGTCGAGCTTCTGGCTGCGCTCGGAGAGGAGACTCCGGTGGGGAAGTTCCTGGCCAGGCGCGGACCGGGGATGCACCACGTCGCCTACGAGGTGGCCGACGTCGGCGCCGCCCTCGAGGAGCTTGCCGCACAGGGCGCCGAGCTGATCGACGACCGGCCACGCCGCGGGCTGTTCGGGCTCGAGGTTGCCTTCGTCGATCCCGACTCGACTCACGGCGTCCTCGTGGAGGTCGTGAGTGGCTGAGGAAAGGGTCCGGATCGAGATCGGCTTCGACGGGGGCCAGGTGATGGGCGCCTTGGTGCCGGTCGGCACGGCCGACGAGCTCGAGCAGGCGCTCGGCGGGAGCAACGACGGGGCCTTCCCGCTGGAGGCCGAGGACGGGCGCTACACGATCTCGCTGGGCCGCGTCGTGTACGTCAAGCGCTTTACGCGCGAGGCCCGCGTCGGCTTCACGCCTGGCTAGCCTCCGCGTTAGCAGGCGAAGCGTCCGGGGCATGGGGTGGACGGATGAGCCCGAACACCGCCGTCCGTCCGGCCGACCTGCGGCGCCTCGTGGAGCGCGCGCAGAAGGGCGAGCGCGAAGCGCTCGAGGAGCTGTACCTGCTCCACTTCGACCGCATCTACAGCTACCTGCACATGAGCGTCGGCAACCGGCACGATGCTGAGGACCTGACCACGCAGGCGTTCCTGAAGATGCTGGAGGCGATCGGTCGCTTCCGCTGGCAGAAGGCGCCGTTCTCGGCGTGGCTCTTTCGGATTGCGCACAACCTTGCGATGGACCACTTCCGCGCCACGCGCCGCTGGCAGCCCGAGGAGGAGGTACCCGAGCCGGAAGGGGCGGAGGAGTCCTCGGCGGAGGAGGCCGCCCTCGAGTCGATCGGCAGGCGCAGCATGCTCCAGCTGATCGAGAACCTCTCGCCGGAGCAGCAGCAGGTGCTGACGCTGAAGTTCGTGTTCAGCTTCTCGAACGGCGAGGCGGCGACGATCCTCGGCAAGACCGAGGGCGCGGTCAAGTCTCTCCAGCACCGCGCTCTCGTCTCGCTCCAGAAGCAGATCACGGCAACCTAGGAACCGTGGCGTTGCTCGAAGTCGGCATCGTCGGGCCTCCGGCCTCCGGGAAGACCTCGCTCTTCAACGCGCTCACCCGCGCGGGCGTCGGACCGGACTTCGGCAAGGAGCACGTCGGGATGGCGCCAATCGCGGACGAGCGGCTGGAGCGGATCGCCGAAGTGGTGGGCTCGCCCAAGGCGACGCCGGCGGCGGTGCGGGTCGTGGACGTGCCCGGGACGGGACCGCAGCTGCTCGGCAACCTCCGGCGCGTGGACGCCCTCCTCGCGGTCGTGGACGGGCACTCGGCCGGGGCCGAGCCGGACGGCGATCTCGAGCGGCTCGAGCTGGAGCTGCTCGTCGCGGACCGCGACCATGTCGAGCGGCGCCTGGAGCGGGTCGCCAAGCAGGCCAAGTCGGGAGATCCGAGGTTGCGGGCCGAGGTCGCCGAGTTCGAGCGCATCCTCGCCGCCGTCGATGCCGGCAAGCCGTTGCGCGAGTGGGAGGGCGAGCTGCCGCCCGAGCTCGAGCCCCTGACGACGAAGCCGGTGGTGGCGGTCGTCAACGGCCCGGCCGGCATCGACCTGAAGCTTGAAGCGGAGCTGGTCGAGCTGCCCGAGGAGGAGGCGGCCGCATTTCGGGAGGGGCCGTCCGCGCTCGACGAGGTCGTGCGGCGGGTGTTCGAGGCGCTCGGCCTGATCACGTTCTTCACGGCCGGCGACAAGGAGGCGCGCGGCTGGACGCTGCGGCGGGGGCAGACGGCGCTCGAGGCGGCCGAGGCGATCCACTCCGACATCGCACGCGGGTTCATCCGGTGCGAGGTGGTGCGCTGGAACGATCTCGTCGACTCCGGCTCGTATGCGGAGGCGGCGCGGCGCGGGCTGCAACGCCTCGAAGGCAAGACCTACGAGGTCGAGGACGGGGACGTGCTGACCGTCCGCTTCAATGTCTAGCCGCGGCGGCGATCGCTAGATTGATCGGCGATGTCTGCGACTGCATCGGGCCGCCTGCCACGGGTGCTATTCGTCTGCGTCGAGAACGCGGGCAGGTCGCAGATGGCACAGGCCCTCTACGAGCGGCTCGGCGGCGACGGGCGATCCGCCGGCTCGTCGCCCGCCGAGGCCGTTCATCCGGAGGTGGTCGAGGCGATGCGTGAGGTTGGCGTCGACCTTCGCGGGCGGCGCCCACGCGGGCTTGCGAGGGGCGATGTCGAGTGGGCCGAGCTCGTCGTGACGATGGGTTGCGGCGACGCGTGCCCGGTGCTTCCGGGGAAGCGCTACCTGGACTGGAACCTGCCCGATCCGGCGGATGCGCCGATCGAGGAGGTGCGGTCGTTGCGCGACGAGATCGAGCGCCGGGTCGCCGAGCTCGCGGACCAGGTTCACGCGCGTGCGTGAAGCTTTCCCCCCGGGGCCTTTCGGCCCTTGCCCCCGGGTTTGAGGGTAGCGGAGCTCGGGGCGCAGGTGTGTGACGGGATCGTGCCGGATGTGCGCCGATCCCTCCACAGCGCGGGCGTGCGAGCCCGAGCCGGAACTGCCGCTACTCGACAGGGCGGGTGGCCGCGACGGCGTCGAGCTGGTTCGCGTGGAAGAGCACCGACGCCTCGGCCGTTCGCGCGCCGCGGAGCTCGTGGTGGACGGCGACCGCATGAAGCAGCTCTGCCCGCGCCCCTGCCTCCAGAGCACCGGCCCGCTCCTCGATCAGGCGCAGGCCGAGGTGAACGTGGCCGAGCAACCGCCCCTCGTCGGTCTGCCTGAACGTCGGGCCCCGCTCCAGCTCGCGGGTCCGGCCGACGTCGTGGAGCAGCGCCGCAGCGAGCACGAGGTCGGCTCGCAGGCGCGGGTGCAGCTGCGCCGCCTCGCGGCAGAGGACCGCCACGCCAACCGTGTGCTCCAGCAAGCCGCCCGCGTACGCGTGATGGGTGTCCGCCGCCGGCAACCCGCGCATGGCCGCTCGTAACTGCCCGTCGCTCACGAACCGGTCGACCACCGCCCGCAGCCCGGGATGGGCGAGCTCGCCTGCCAGGAATTCGAGGAAGCCGTCCAGCTCGGCCGCGTCCCGCCGGAGCGCCGGCGCAAACTCCGCCGGGTCCGCTTCCGCGGCCGCCTCGAGCGAGCGCACGTCCACCTGAAGCCGGTCGCGGAACCGCTCGACCCGGCCGAGCACGCGGACGGCGTCGCCCTCGCCGAAACGCCCCTCGAGCAGCTCGACGTCCGACCAGACGCGCGCCTCGATCCGGCCGCTCGGATCGACGAGCTCGAGCGCCAGATACGGTGCCCCGCCCCGCGTCCGTCTGCGCTCCTTGCGCGCGACCGCGTAGACGCCCTCGACGACCCGGTCCTCGGCGAGGGAGGCGATGGCGCTCACGACGCGATTCTAGGACCGAAGGCGGATGCAATCGCCCGAAGTCCGGGGTGGCGCTGGCGGTGCGATGCCGGAAGGGACAGTGTTGCCAACACGGCCCCGGAGAGCAGCGTGCCGTCAGCGGCGCCGGCCGGGATCCGGGCAATGCTAGGCTCGACGCGCCTTGGCCGAGATCAAGCCGCTCTGCGCCGTTCGCTATGGCGACACCGCCGGCCCGCTCGAGCGGCTCGTCGCGCCCCCGTACGACGTCATCTCGCCCGAGGAGCGCGAGCGGTATGCAAGCCGCAGCCCCTACAACGTCGTCCACCTCACGCTCCCCGATAACGAGGCCGAAGCCGATCGCCTCTGGCGCGACTGGCGCGCCGGCGGGATCCTCGTCGACGAGGACGAGCCCGGCTACTGGTGGCTCTCCCAGGACTACGTCGGCCCGGACGGCGTGGCCCGCACCCGCGAAGGGCTCGTAGCCTCGCTCCGCGCCGAGCCGTACGAGCGCCGAGTCGTCCTCCCGCACGAACGCACGCACCGCGGCCCGAAGGAGAGCCGGTTACGGCTGCTCCGTGCCGTCCGTGCCCAGCTCGAGCCGCTCTTCTTCCTCTACGAAGGCCAACCCTCGGCCCGCCGGCCCGTCCGGCAGGCCGACCTCGAGACCGACGGCGTCCATCTGTGGCGCCTGCCGCCGGACGGGATCGCAGAGGCCTTCGCCGACCGCCAGCTCCTGATCGCCGACGGCCACCACCGCTACGAGACCGCTCTCGCCTACCACGAGGAGGCGGGCACGTCGGAGAGCGCCTACCTCCTTGCCGTGTTCGTCAGCCTCGACGACCCGGGCCTGATGATCTTTCCGACCCATCGCCTGCTCCAGGGCGTCAACGGCCCCAACCCCACACACGACGACGTCGACCTGGCAATGCTCGATCTCGACAAGCAGCCGGCTGATCGGGCGCGCGGGGTTCTCTACCGGCGCAACCACAGGATCGCGATGCTGTATGGAGACGAGGGGCAACTCGACGTCGAGTTGACCGACGCGCTGCGGCCGCAGGGTGTTTCCTATACGGCCTCGCTGGAGGAAGCTGTCACGGCCGTGGAACGCGGTGATGCAGAGGGCGCACTCCTCGTCCGGCCGACCCGCATTCAAGACGTGTACGCCCGTGCGAGGGAGGGCCGTGTCATGCCGCAAAAGACGACGTACTTCTATCCCAAGCTCGTCAGCGGCCTCCTGTTTCTGCCGCTTTGACGGACTGGCTGGGCCTCTGCCGCGAGGCGGTCGAGGACGTTCGCGGCGTCCTCGGCGACTTGCCCACGCGGCACGAGCGCGAGCCGGTCGTCGGCGACGGCGTCGGCGGCGACGAGACGACGGCGGTCGACGCGGCCGCCGAGCGCGTGATTCTCGAGCGCCTGCAAGCGGTCGACGGCATCACCGTCGTGTCCGAGGAGATCGGTGAGGTGCGCGGCGAGGGCCGCTGGCGTGTCGTGGTCGACCCGATCGACGGCTCGCTCAACGCGAAACGCGGGATCCCCTTCTTCTCGCTCTCGATCGCCGTCGCCGAGGGAGCGACGATGGACGACGTCGTGTTCGGTTACGTCTACGACTTCGGCACGGGCGAGGAGTGGACCGCCGAGCGCGGCGGCGGCGCTCGCCTGAACGGGCACGGGCTCGGCGACGTCAGGCCGAAGGAGAAGATCGAGATCCTCTCCTTCGAGGCGACGCTGACCTCGTCGGTCGCGGACAAGGCGGCGGCTGTCGTCGGCCTCGCCTACCGCCTCAGGATCATGGGCTCGCTCGCCCTCTCCCTCTGCCACCTGGCGGCGGGACGGGTCGACGCGGTCTGCTCGCTGAAGGCGGCGCGGGCGGTCGACATCGCGGCGGCGCAGCTGCTCGTCCGCGAGCGCGGGCTCGCGATCGACCTCCCCGAGGCGTCGCCGTTCGGCGCGGCGCCGCTCGACGTCGAAGGCCGCAGCCGCGTCGTCGCGGCCGCGACGCAAGAGGTCTGCGCCGAGCTCTTCGCCGCCCTCGCGCGGTGAAGCCGATCAGGATCGGCTGCTCCGGCTGGAACTACCAGCACTGGCGCAACGGCGTCTTCTACCCGCCGCGCCTGCCCCCGCGGCGCTGGCTCGAGTTCTACGCGCGTCACTTCGACACCGTCGAGATCAACGCGACCTTCTACCGGCTGCCGAAGGAGCAAGCGGTCGCGAACTGGGTGCGCGAGAGCCCGCCGGGCTTCCTCTTCGCCGCGAAGATGAGCCGCTACGTCACACACGTGAAGCGGCTTCGCGACCTGCCGCCGAGCACCGAGCTCTTCTACTCGCGGATCCGTCCGCTCGTGCGCTCGCCGAAGCTCGGGCCGGTGCTCTGGCAGCTCCCGGCGAACTTCCATCGCGACGACGAGCGGCTCGCCGGGGCGCTCGAGGCGCTGCCGCCGGGCCGCCACTGCTTCGAGTTCCGCCACGAGAGCTGGTTCGCGGACGAGGTCTACGAGCTCCTGCGCCGCCACGGAGTCGCGCTTGTGATCGGCGATACGCCGGAGCGTCCATTCCAGACGCACGAGCTCACCGCCGACTGGACGTTCATCCGTTTCCACCACGGCACCCGCGGTCGCCGGTCGAACTACTCCGAGCGCGAGCTGGAGGAGTGGGCGCAGCGCATCGAGGGCATCGCTCGGCGCGCCGACGTCCACGCCTACTTCAACAACGACCGGAACGGCTACGCGGTCCGGAACGGCCTCTGGCTGAAGAGGCGGCTCAGTCTGTCGAGCTGAGCCGCTCCGCGCGCTAGCGTCTGAACCGTGACGGCTCTTGCGCACCCCCTGCTCGCGCTCGGCCGGACCACCGCTCCTGCGGCGCCGGCAAAGGCGTCCCGGTGGACGACCGCCCAGGCCCGCGCCGCCCTCGTCAGCGCCTCGCCGCTCTACCTCGTCGACCGAGCCGCCGCCGACGAGCCGGTATACGAGCTCCGGATCCGCCGCCCCGCTGCGAGGCAGCTCCGCCCGGCCGGCGCGGCGAGACTCGTCCGCGGCGTCCGTACATGGCCGAAGTTCGTCTTCGCGGGCACCGCCCCGGATGAGGTCTCGGGTCCTGTCGCCGTGCGCTTCGTCATCCTCCCGCGTGGCCGGCCCGGGCCGAGGCACTTCGCGCTGCGGGGGTTCCGCGGGCCCCCGCCCAACCGCTTCCAGCCCGCCTACCTTCGCCTGAACGGCCGCTTCGTAGTGTTCGTCTACCACGACTCGCAGGACGGTTGCGGGATGGCCGGCCGCTGGGCCCAGGCAAGCCAGGTCGTCCCCGCCTACATCGTGCTCGTCGTCAGCTTCAGCGAGTGGGGTGAGGGAACCGCTGTCGAGAGCGCCCGCGAGTGGGCAAGCGCGTCCGGGTTCGGGGCGTACCTGGACGCGCTGTACGACGATGGCGCGCCGTAGGGCCGGCGCGCTGGTGGCCGCGGGCCTGCTCACGGCCGGCTGCGGCGGCCACCCGAAGGCGACGGTGTCGCGGGCCCCGGAGACGAAGCCCGCGATCCAGGTCCTGCTGAGCGCACAATCGCACCACCCGCGTGTCGGCAGGCCGTGGCACTACGAGGTTCGCGTCGCCGATGCCGCGGGCAGGGCCGTTCCGGCGAGCGTCCACCTCCAGATCCTGTTCGGCGGCGTGCCGGTGGGCCAGGTCGGGCGGCATCGCGTCCGGAACGGGATCTGGAAGGAGACCCTCGGTACCGACGGCAATCCGCCCTTCCCGGCCCGCGCGCGTGGCCAGCCGCTCGTCTTCCAGGCCGTCGTCACCGCGAAGGGCGAGACGAAGAAGGTCAACTACTGGATCCGCGTCCGGTGAGCGGCGCCGAGGTCGTCGTTCAACACGTCCGGAAGGCGTTCGAGGACGGCCGCATCCGTGCGCTCGAGGACGTCTCGCTACGGCTCGAGCCGGGCGAGTTCGCGGCGCTGACCGGCCCGTCCGGCTCCGGCAAGAGCACGCTCCTGAACCTGATCGGCGCGCTCGACCGGCCCGACGCGGGGACGATCGCCGTGGACAGCGAGCGGCTCGACGGCAGCGAGGCGACCGAGTACCGGGCGGCGACCGTCGGCTTCGTGTTCCAGTTCCACAACCTGATCCCGGTGCTGACGGCGGCGGAGAACGTGCAGGTTCCGCTGATGGGCCGCGGGCCCGGGCGGGCGGAGCGCGAGCAGCGGGCGGCGGAGCTGCTGGGCGAGGTCGGGCTCGCCGATCGTGCCGGGGCGTACCCGCCGACGCTCTCCGGCGGCGAGCGTCAGCGTGTCGCGATCGCCCGCGCCCTGGCGAACAGGCCACGCCTGCTGCTCGCGGACGAGCCGACCGGCGCGCTCGACTCCGAGACCGGAGAGCAGATCGTCTCGCTGCTTCAGCGCCTCCGCGACCGTCACGGAATGACGATCCTGCTGGTCACCAACGACAGAGCCGTGGCGGAGCGGGCGGACCGGCTGCTCGAGCTCCGCGACGGCCGGATGAGCGGGACTACTCCCGCCGCAGGGCCTCGATCGGCGTGAGGCGAGTCGCCCGCCAGGTCGGGTAGGCGGCGCCGATCAGACCGACGCCGAGGGCGAAGGCGAGCCCCCACGCGAACACGCCGGCTGTGAAGTCCGGCTCGAGCAGGCTTGCCGTGTCGCCCCCGGCCGTGAAGAGCTCCGCGGCCGCGTAGCCGAGGGCCAGCCCGACCGCGAGCGCGAGCAGGCAGATGCCGAGAGCCTCGCCGACGACGAGCGCCGCGATCCGCCGGGTCGGCCATCCCACTGCGCGCAGGATCCCGATCTCGCGCACACGCTCGAAGACCGACATCGCCATCGTGTTGGTGACCGCGATCCCGCCGACGATCAGCGCCAGCAGCGACACGATCCAGCCGGTCGTCACGATCAGGCGCGAGCTGGTGTCGATCTTGACCGCCTGGCCCGGCTCGGTCACCGCGATCGTGCCCGGGAAGTCACGCTCGATCCGCTTCGCCACCTCCTTCGGCCGACGGCCGAGCGAGACGGTCACGGCGATCGTCGTCACGTCGCTCGGGCGTCCCGCGAGCCGCTGGACGACCGGGAGCGGCAGCACCGCGCCGTTGTCGACGAACCCGTTCCCGCTGTGGTAGACGCCGGCGACCCGGAACGAGCGCTTGCCCAGCCGCAGCTCCCCGCCCGGCCGCAGGTGGAGGCGCCTCGCCGCCTGGTCGCCGAGGAGAGCGCCGCGGCCGCGGTGGCCCTCGACGATCACCATCCTCCGCGCGGGGAAGCCGCCGGGGTCGTAGCCGAAGACGAGCAGCGACTTCGTGCTGAAGAGGTAGATCCGCGCCGTCCCGGCGACCCCCGGCTCCCGCGCGACCTGCGCCGCCAGGCCTTCGGGCAGCCGCGAGAGCGTCAGGTCGGAGGTACCGGCCTGGAAGAGCCCGAAGTCGGCGCGCCCCACGTGGATCAGCTCGTCCGCCGTCCGCTTCGCGCCGTTGGCGATCGAGAGCAGCGCGACGATCAGGCCGACGCCGAGCGCGACGCCGGCCGCCGTCAGCGCCGTGCGTACGCGGCGCCGCAGCAGGTTCCGCAGGACGAGACCGGTCCAGGTCACGAGTGCATCTTCGCTACGCTGACCTAGGGATGGAAGCCAAGCGCGAAGAGATCCTGAAGGCGCTCGAGCAGGTGATCGACCCTGAGCTGAAGCGCAACGTCGTCGAGCTGGACATGGTCCGCGACGTCCGCATCGACGGCGGCGACGTCACGGTCGGGATCGCCCTAACGGTGGCGGGCTGCCCGCTGCGGGCGAGCTTCGAGGAGCAGGTCGCGAACGCCCTCGCCCCGGTCGGCGGCATTCAGAGGGTCGCGCTCGAGTTCGACGTGATGACGCCCGAGGAGCGCTCCGCGCTGACCGCCCGCCTGCGCGGCTCGGTCACCGAGCGGACGAAGGGCATCTCGCTCGACCGCTCGACCCGCGTGCTAGCGATCGCAAGCGGCAAGGGCGGCGTCGGCAAGTCGTCCCTCGCCGCGAACCTCGCTGCCGCGCTGTCTCGGCTCGGCCAGCGCACCGGGATCCTCGACGCCGACGTCTACGGCCACTCGATCCCGCATCTGCTCGGCATCCACCAGAAGCCCGTCGCGGTCGACCGGATGATCGTGCCGCCCGTGCGCGGCGACCTGAAGCTGATGTCGATCGGGTTCTTCCTCGACGACAACCAGCCGGTGATGTGGCGCGGCCCGATGCTGCACCGGGCGCTCGAGCAGTTCCTCTCCGACGTCCACTGGGGCGAGCTGGACACGCTCGTCGTGGACATGCCGCCCGGCACCGGCGACGTCTCGATCTCGCTCGGCCAGCTCCTACCCCGCGCCGAGGCGGTGATCGTGACGACGCCGCAACCGCTCGCGCAGGAGGTCGCCGCACGCGCCGCGCTGATGGCGCAGAAGACGAACATGCGCCTGCTCGGCGTCGTCGAGAACATGAGCGGCGAGACGTTCGGGACCGGCGGGGGCGCGCGCCTGGCGGAGGAGCTGGGCGTGCCGCTGCTCGGAACCGTGCCGCTCGATGCGCGCCTGCGCGAGGCCGGCGACCTCGGCGAGCCGCTGGTCGAGCGCGATCCGGAGTCCGAGCCCGCGCAGGCGATCGTCGAGATCGCCGAGGCGATTGCCGCCACGAAGCGCGAGCAGGGGGTCGGAATCGTGAAGTCCCTGCCCGTTCTCTCCTAGTTCCGGCTCGGAGGGCGCCCCGAAGAGCGCCCTCCGCCAGTTCCAGCCGACCCCGGAGCTTCCGCTGAGGAGCCCCGCCGAAACCGAGAGATAAGACGCCGATGGGGCGCGCGGCGGCGGTTCAGGTCCGTAAGGATTTCGTGAAATGCGTCCGGAGGACGTTGTCGATCGGCTCAAGGCGCGTGGTTTCGCGGACGCCGACGCGCGCATCCTCACCGATCACTTCCTCGACGCCGAGGCGAGGGGAAAGCGCGGCCACGGCCTCTCGCGGGTCGAGTGGCTGGCCACCCTCCCCGACCTCGACCCCCTCACCCGGCCGACGAAGCTTGCAAGCAGGGGCTCGTACGAGCGCTGGGACGGCAACGGCGCCCTCGGCTACCTGACCTTGGCGGCGATCGTCGAGGCACAGCTCGCCGAGCCGCCGGCCGAGGCAAGGCTCGTCGTCGCGCAGCGCTGCTTCCCGACCGGCGTGCTCGGCTACTGGGCTCGCAAGCTCGCGGAGGGCGGGCTCGTCGCCGTCCTCACCGCGACCTCGCCGCCTCGGCTCGGCCATCCGAAGGGCGGACCCAAGCTCGTCGGGACGAATCCGCTCGCGGTTGCGATTCCGAGCTCGGACGGACGGCCGGTCGTCGCCGACGTCTCGATGGGGCGGGTGACATTCGGCGCCGTGCTTGCCGGCACCGCGTCTGAAAGCGAGCTCGTTCCCTTCGGCGGCAGGCAGGCGCACAAGGCCTTCGCCCTCGCGCTCGGCCTCCAGCTGCTCGTAGACGCGCTCGTCGCCGAGCCGGGCCACGGCGCCGTCCTGCTCGTCGCCCGGCCTGAGGCCGACCCGATTCCGGCGCTACGAGCCCGGGCTGCCGGCGTCCGCCTTCCCGGCGATCGCTGATACTTCGTCGCGGATCGAGTCGAGATCGGCGTCGGCCGGAGCCCATTCGCGGACCCGCTCCGGCGAGAGCTCGAAGGCCGTTCGGAACGCCTCGATCGCCTCGTCGCGCTTGCCGGCCAGCGCCCGGAAGCACGCGAGGTTGTACTGGAAGCTCGCGCTGTCGACGTCGTAGCCCTCGTTGTCCTCGACCACCCTGAGCGCCTCGTCGGGAGGAAGCTGCGAGGCGCGGAAGAAGAGCTCCCACGCCGAAGGCCGGAACGCCTCACCGGGCCTGCCGCCGACGGCGAGCACCCTCGTCTCGGGCTCCAACGCCACCGCCCGCCGGCGCACCCTCGGGTCGGGAAGGTGCACGATCGTCCCGGCGGGGGCGTCGACCTCGTCGCCGTCGAGGGTGAAGCGGGCGTGACCGCTCACGACGACGTAGACCTCCTCGTGGCCGTACTTCTCCTCGGTGTGATCCTCGACGACCTCGCCCCCGACGTCCCCCGCCGTGTACGAGTTCATCCCGAACGGGCGGATCCCGAGGCGGCTGCGAATTGGGTGCCAGCGCAGGCCGTGCTTGCCGACGGGGAACGTCTCGAGCTCGGAGAAGCTCGTGACCGAATAGCTCATCCGCTGTCCCTCCTGAGTTCCTCGAGCACGACCGGATCGACGCGCTCGACGCCGTCAACGCGCTCCTCGAGATTTTCGTTCCCGGCCCAGCGGAAGAACGCGTCCCCGAGCGCGCCCTCGTAGCCGAGCCGGGCCAGCCGCTCGCGGAGCTCCGCTCCGACCTCGTCGTCCACCTCGAGCCATTCCTCCGGCGGCGTCGTACCGAAGATCGCCTGGTGGAGCCCGTGGATGCGGCGCAGCTCCTCGAGCGGCCGCTCGTGGTCGTCGACGCGCAGGTCGAAGACGACGTCGGTGAGGCCCGCGTAGCCGCCGTCGTGCTCGACGACGAGCAGCGCCGCGGATTGCTGGCCGCGGCGGTCGCCGCCGGCCGCCTGAGCGGCGTCGAGGCAGTCGAGCAGGCGCTCGGCGAGCGGCCGACCGGCGCTTCGCTCGAAGCTCTCGGCGAGCGCGTCGACCGTTTCGGCCGAGACCAGGATGTTTCCCTGCGCCGCGTAGTCCTCGCCGGAACGCCCGCCGGCCCATTCCATGCACTCGTCGCCGGTGTAGCTCGCGGCCCGCCCGTGGCCATCGACGATCCCGAGCTGCCGGTGTGCCCGGCCTTCGTCGGCTTGCGTCAGCCGCTCGACCGCCTCGGCGGAGCTCAGCCCTCCGCGCAGCAAGGCGAGCCCTTCGGGCCCGTAGCGCGGGTTCGCATAGGCCTGCGTCGCGATCGCGCCCACGCCGGGCTCGGCCCACGGCACGACGGAGCCGACGCCGAGGAACTTCGACTGCGTCGCCACGCCCCACTGCCCGGCCTCCAGGTCGCAGGCGGCGATCGAGTACGTCGCGACCGGCCTAGCCATACGTGAGCTCAGTGAGATCGAGGTCGAGCAGCTCGCGCTTCGCCTCCGGCACGAGCACGGACGCCACCTCGGGCCGCGCGAGCGCGCGCTTCACCTTCTCGGCCGAGTCGGCCCGGACCACGACGGCGCGGCCGGCCTCGTGCGCCGCGCGCAGCGCTTCCTCGTCCGAGACGTCGTCCAGGACGAGCGCCTCGTCGAGCGGCACGGAAGCGTCGCCTTCGACCGCGAGCTCCGGGACGAGGCGGCCGGTCGCACCGAACCAGCGCTCTCTCATCTAAACGGTCGCCGTCTCCCCCGGCTCGAGCGCGATGACGTCGACCCCCGGTGCCTGCTGCCGGAGCTCGTCCGGCGTCCCGGCGAGCAGGGGGAACGTCCCGTAGTGGCACGGAATGCACCGCTTGGTCCCAAGCAGCTCGAGCGCCACCCCGGCCTCGCGCGGATCCATCGTGAAGTGGCCGCCGATCGGCAGCACCGCGACGTCGGGCGAGTAGATCCGGCCGATCAGCTGCATGTCTCCGAACACGCAGGTGTCGCCCGCGAAGTAGATCTTCGTCCCGTTCTCGAGCTCGATCACGAGCCCCGCCGCCTCGCCGAGGTAGTCGCCCTCCTGCGAGGAGCTCGAATGGAAGGCGTTCGTGAGCGTGATCCTGACGCCCGCCGCCTCGACCGTGCCGCCCTTGTTCGGCCCCGGCGTCTCGCCGACCTCGGCGCCCTGCTCACGGAGCCACCCCTTCAGCTCGACCATCGCCACGACCTCGGGAGAGAAGCGCTTCGTCAGCTCGACCGTCTCGCCGACGTGGTCGTCGTGGCCGTGCGTGAGCGCGATCACGTCGACCCGCTCGGGGTCCTTCTCTGAATCCGGGCACTTCGGATTGCCGAGCCAGGGGTCGACGTAGATCCGCTTGCCGCCCGGCGAGTCGAGCCGGAAGGCGGCGTGACCGAGCCAGGTTACGGCGACATCGGGCATTCGAGCTCCTTCCTCACGAGAGCGCTGAGCGTACCGAAGGAGCATCCGACCGGACGGCGAAGCTGTTGGCATGGCTCGTCGGGCAATTCCGGTCGGGCTCGTGGTTGCGGCCGCGGCGGCGGACGGGGCAGGGGCGCACGGGGTCGCCTTCTACGCGCTCTTCCTGGCGGTGCCGGCGGCGGCCGTGGTCGCGCTGGACGAGTTCGGCGGTCTGCTCGAGGGCCTCGGGGACGCCGTGCACGCGCTGCTCTGGACGGTGGTGCTCGCTCTGACCGTCGTCGGAGCCGGAGCACGCGCGCCGGACCTGTCCAGAGGACTCGTCCCCGGGATCGCCCGCACCGCCCTCCTCGGCTGCCTGGCGATCTTCTGCGTCCAGGCCGTGCTGGCGCTGGCGGCCGAGCTGCGCCGGCGCTAGAAGATCGCCGCGGCGGCGTGCTTCGCGCCGTCGATCAGCGGCTGCACTGCGAAGAACGAGCCGACCGTGACGGCGAGAGCGGCCGCGACCGCGGTCTGGAGCACCCGCTCCGTCGGCGGCGAGCCCCCCACGACGGGAGCGAGTTGCAGCTCCTCCGCCGGGCGCATGTACATCGCGCGGATCACGCCGAGGTAGTAGTAGAGGCTGACCGCCGTCGCGGCGACGCCGACGATCACGAGCCAGATCCAGCCATGCCTGTAGGCGGCGGAGAAGACGTAGAACTTGCCGACGAAGCCGCCGGTCAGCGGCAGCCCGGCGAAGCCGAGCATGAAGACCATCATCGAGATCCCGAGCAGCGGCCGCTCCCAGCCGAAGCCGGCGAGGTTGTCGAGCGTCACGGGCCGGTTCAGCTCCCGTTCTCGCGCCGCGACGACGGCGAACGAGCCGACCGACATCGCCGAGTACGGGATCAGGTAGTAGAGGAGCGCCCGCCCCCCGAGCGCGTTGTTCGCGGCGACCGCGATCAGCATGAACCCCGCGTGCGAGATCGACGAGTAGGCGAGCATCCGCTTCAGATTGCGCTGCACGAGCGCCGCGAGGTTGCCGACCGCGAGCGAGGCGCAAGCGATCACGGCGACCGTCACGGTCCAGAGGCGCGCCTCCTGCGGGAACGCCGTCACGAGCACGCGCAGCGTGAGCACGAGCGCGACCGTCTTCGTCGCGGCCGACATGAACGCCGTCACGGGCGTCGGCGCGCCCTCGTAGACGTCCGGCGTCCACATGTGGAACGGCGCCGCCGAGGCCTTGAAGCCGAGCCCGCCGATCACCAGCGCGAGCCCGGCGACGAGCAGCGCGTCGTGCGTCAGGCCCTGCGCCTGGATCGCCTGCGCGATCTCGTGGAACTCGAGCCTCCCGGTCGCGCCGTAGACGAGTGCCGAGCCGAAGAGCAGCATCGCCGAGCCGAAGCCGCCGATGATCAAATACTTCAGGCCCGCCTCGAGCGAGCCGGCGAGATCGACGTCGATCGCGCAGAGGATGTAGAGGCTGATCGAGAACCACTCCAGGCCGAGGAAGAGCGTCATCAGATTGCTCGCCGTGGCCAGGAAGGCCATCCCGGCGCCGGCCCAGGCGAGGAGCGCGTAGTACTCGGCGACGTGGTCGTCGGGCATCGGCTCGGAGTACGAGACGAGGACGGCGAGCGCGCCCGCGCCCGCGACGATCATCTGCGTCAGGGCGCCGAGGCGGTCACGCTGGATTGCGTCGGCGATCACCCCGTGAGCGTCTGCGCTGTGGCTGTAGAGGAGCGCCGCGGCGACGATCGCGCCCGCGAAGCCGAGCAGGCACACGAACGCGCTGAAGCCGCGCCGCCGCTTCCGCAGCAGCACGGCGGCGAGCAGGTCTACCGCGCCGGCCCCGAGCAGCGCCAGCGGCGCGGAGATCGCGAACCAGTCGATGTGCGGTGTTGCGATCGAGGCGATCATCGGAAGGTCTGTGTCACCGCCGCTGCGGGTTTCCCGACGAACGAGCGGTCGGTGATCGCGGCCGGCCAGGCCGAGAGGACGAGCAGCAACGCGACGAGCGGGACGAGCACGCCGAGCTCCGCGGGGCGCAGGTCGAGCGCGGCGTCCGAGACCGCGGGGCCGGGTGTCTGGTGGAGTACCGCCGAGATCAGCCGCAGCATGTACATCGCCGCGAGCACGATCGCAACCGCCCCGAGCACCGCCCAGATCCAGCCCGTCTGGAAGACGCCGGCGAGGATCGCGAACTCGCCTGCGAAGGCCGTCGACCCCGGCACCGCAAGCGCGATGATCCCGGTCGTCATCAGCACCGTAGCGAGCGCGGGCCGTCCGCGGGCCATCCCGCCGAGGCGCGCCATCTCACCGGTCGCCGCCCGCCGCTCGATTCCGCCCGCGAGCAGGAAGAGCGTCGCCGAGATCAGCCCGTGGTTTACCATCTGGAGCACGGCCCCGTTCAGGCCGAGGTCGTTCACGGCGAAGAGCCCGAACGTGATCAGCCCGAGCTGCGCGAGGCTCGAATAGGCGATCACGCCGCGGAGGTCGGGCGCGCGGAACGCGAGCAGCGACCCGTACAGGAGCCCGCAGGCGGCCAGCACGAGGATCGGGATCCTGAAATCGGACGTCGGCCCCGGGAACTTGGAGATCGCGATCCGCAGGAACCCGTATGCCGCGGCCTTCGATACGACTCCCGAGAGCACCGCCGCCACCTCCGGCGACGACTCGCGGTAGGCCTCGGGCAGCCAGCCGTGCAGCGGGAAGAGCGGCGCCTTGACCGCGAACGCGGCGACGAAGCCGAGGAAGATCCAGTCGCTCCCGCTCGTCCCCGAGCCGACGAGATCGAAGGTTCCCTGCGAGAGCCCGAGGACGATGATCGAGGCCAGCATCAGCAGCGATCCGGCCATCGTGTAGATCACGAACATGATCGTCGCGCGGAGGCGCCCGGCCCCGCCCCAGACGCCGACGAGCACGTAGAGCGGGATCAGCATCGCCTCCCAGAAGACGTAGAACAGGAGCAGGTCCTGGGCGGCGAAGACGCCGACGATCGCGCCGGTCAGGAGCAGCATCAGCCCGAAGTAGGCCCGCGGTCGCTCGCGTCCGGCCCAGAAGGCGTAGCCGATCGCCGCGGCCGTGACGACCACCGCCATCCCCGCGAGCCAGAGCGAGAAGCCGTAGAAGCCGACGTGGTAGGAGACGTGTAGGTCGCTGAACCAGCTCGTGCGCTGGTCGAGCTGGAGCCCGCGCTTCGAGAAGTCGAAGCGGGCGACCGAGTCGATCCAGACCCCGACCTCGGCCAGGGCGACGAGCAGCGCCGTCGAGCCGACCGCGAACGGCTGGAGCGGTAGGAGCCAGACGACAACCGCCCCCGCGACGGGAAGGAAGATCAGGATCGTGGTGAGCCAATCCATCAGCGGACCACCACGAAGACGACCATCACGACGGCGAGGCTCGCGGCGATCGCAAGCGCATAGGTACGCACGAGCCCGGTTTGGAGCGCGCGGGCGCCAAGGCCGAGCTCGCGGAACCCGGCGGCCAGCTCGCTGATCGAGCCGAACACGAGCGGCCGCTCGACCCAGCGCAGAAGCGCGTTCGCGAGGAAGACGGCCGGCCGGTAGAAGAGCAGGTCGTAGAGCTCGTCGAAGTAGAACTTGTGCTCGAGCAGCGCCTGCGCCCAGGCGATCCTTGGCGCCGCGGCACGTCGCGCGCCGTAGATCCACCAGGCGACCCAGATTCCGGCCAGGCCGAGCCCGACTGCAAGCACGGTCGAGACCGCCTCCTGGACGCCGGAGGCGTCGACTATCGCCGGCGTCACCGGCTCGAGCCAGTTGGACACCGGCGTCCAGATCCCGGCGAACTGGAGCCAGCCGCCGAGCGCGGCGAGCACGGTCAGCACGGCCACCGGCACCGCCAGCGACACGCCGACCACGTCCGCCTCCAGGCGGTGGAAGTGATCGCGTACGAATCCCGACGGCTCGCCGCCGAAGACGACGAACACCATCCGGAAGGCGTAGAGGCCAGTCAGGAACGCGCCGACCATCCCGGCGACCCAGAGCACCTGGCCGTACCAGCCGCTTGCGAGCGCTGCGGCCAGGATCGAGTCCTTCGAGAAGAACCCCGAGAACGGCGGCACCCCGGCGAGGGCGAGCGCCCCGACCAGGAACGCCCAGTAGGTACGCGGCATCAGCGTCCGCAGGCCGCCCATCCGCCGCATGTCTTGCTCGCCCGCCAGGGCGTGGATGACGATTCCGGCGGCCATGAAGAGCAGCGCCTTGAAGAAGGCGTGCGTCATCAGGTGGAACATCCCGTTCGCGTAGGCGCCGAGCCCGGCCGCGAGGAACATGTAGCCGATCTGCGACATCGTCGAGTAGGCGATCACGCGCTTGATGTCGGTCTGGACGAGGGCGATCAGCCCCGCCAGCAGCAGGGTCGCGGCGCCCAGCCCCGCGGCCAACTCGAGCACGCGCGGCGCCGCCTCGAAGAGCGCGTGCGTGCGGGCGATCAGGTAGACGCCGGCGGTGACCATCGTCGCCGCGTGGATGAGGGCGCTGACCGGGGTCGGGCCCTCCATTGCATCCGGGAGCCAGGTCTGGAGCGGCAGCTGCGCGGACTTCGCCACCGCGCCGCCGAGCAGGCCCAGCGCGATCAGGTTGATCGCCCAGCCGCCGAACGAGCCGGCACGCGGGAAGACGACCTCGAAGTCGAGCGACCCCGTCCGCTGGATCAGCAGGAAGAGCGCGAGCGCCATCGTCGCGTCGCCGACCGCGTTCATCACGAAGGCCTTCTTCGCGGCCGCGATCGCGGCAGGCCGCTCGTGCCAGAACCCGATCAGCAGATAGGAGGAGAGGCCGACAAGACCCCAGCCCGCCAGCAGCAGGAGGAGATTTCCGCCCTGGACGAGGAGCAGCATCGAGAAGACGAACAGCGCCATGTAGGCGAAGTAGCGCCGCTCCTCCTCGTCTCCGTCCATGTAGCCGATCGAGTAGGCGACGATCAGGAAGCCGACCCCGGCGACGACCAGCATCATGAAGACCGAGAGCGGGTCGACCAGGATCCGCAGGCCGAAGACGAGGTCACCCGCGGTCAGCCAGCGCCATAGCGTCGAGGGGTGCGAGCGTTCGTCGGGCGTCTCGCCGAAGAGCAGGGCGAAGCTGACGAGCGCGGCGACGAAGGAGGCGAGGACGGACGCGCTGGCGAGGTAGCCGGCCCCGCGGCGGCTCAGGCGGCTGCCGAGGACCGTGATCGCAACGGCCGCGCCGAGCGGCGCGAAGAGGCAGAACCAGGCAGCGGCGATCACGAAACTACCCGCGGAGGGTCCTGAGCCGGTCGACGTCGAGGTCGAGCCGGCGGCGCGCCATCGCCACGATCAGGCCGAGGCCGACCACGACCTCGGAGGCGGCGACCGCCATCACCGCGAGCGCGAAGATCTGCCCGTCGGCGCGGCCGTGGTAGCGCGAGAAGGCGATCAGGGCGAGGTTCGCCCCGTTCAGCATGATCTCGAGCGAGAGCAAGACGATCAGCGGGCTGCGCCGGACGAGCACCCCGAGCGCGCCGGTGCAGAAGAGGAAGCCCGCGACGCACAGGTACCAAACAACGTCTGGGCCGTTCACGGCCCTAGTGCACCCCCTCCCGTCTGGATCCCGTCATCCCAGGACGCGTATGCGTTTTCATTGCTGCGTCTCCGCCTCGCGCGAGTGGCTGCCGAGGATCACGCCGCCGACCGCCGCTACGAGCAGCACGATCGAGGTGATCTCGAACGCGAGCAGGTGGTCGGTCAGGAAGAGCCGCCCGATCTGGCTCGGTCCGCCGAAGACGGAGCCGACGTGCTCCTCGTGGGAGAGCCGCCCGCTCGTCTTGAGGCCGATCACGACGATCACCTCGACGAAGAGCGCCGCGGAGGCGGCGATCGCCCCGAGCGCCTGCCAGCCCGGCCCGCCCGCCCAGGGGGCGTCGGCGCGTCCGCCCAGGTAGGCGATCACGAACAGGAACATCACCATCACCGCGCCCGCGTAGACGAGCACCTGCGCGGCGGCCACGAACTCCGCCGAGAGCAACAGGTACAGCACTGCGAGCGAGGCGAGGTTCCCGATCAGCGAGAGCGCCGAGTAGAACGGGTTCGAGAAGGAGACAACCGCGGTCCCCGAGCCGATGCAGGCGAAGGCGGCCACGACCCACACCGCCCACACCACGACGTTGCCCATCTACGAGTGCTCCTCGTAATACGGGATCGGCGTGTCGAAGAGGTCGCGGTCGGCGACCGGGACCTTCTTGATCGGCTCGGCCAGGAGCATGTCCTTCGTGTAGACGAGGTCGTCGCGCGAGTACTCGGAGATCTCGTACTCGTTGCCGAGCGTGATCGCGTCGAACGGGCAGGCGAGCTCGCAGTAGCCGCAGAAGATGCAGCGGCTCATGTTGATCTCGTAGATGCGCGCGTAGCGCTCGCCGGCGGAGACGCGGTTGTCCGGCGTGTTCTCCTCGGCGACGACGCGGATGCAGTCGGCCGGGCACGCCGCCGCGCAGAGCGAGCAGCCGACGCACTTTTCGAGCCCGTTCTCGTGGCGCCAGAGCCGGTGCCGCCCCCGGAAGCGCGGATAGACGGGGCGCTTGTACTCGGGGTACTGCTGCGTGATCGGCTTCTTGAAGATCTGCTTGAAGGTGACCCCAAAACCTTTGATGGAATCGAGCGGCTGCGGACTCATGAGCGTTCCGGTCTCCCGAGCGAAGCGATGGGACAAACCAGTCCCGCGGAAAATGCGCAGCATTTTTCGCGGTTAGGCTGCGGGCTCAAACCGCCACCACCAGCGCGGCAGTCACGAGCGCGTTGATCGTCGCCACCGGCAGGAGCACCTTCCAGCCGAAGCGCATCAGCTGGTCGTACCGCAGTCGCGGCAGGGTCGCCCGCAGCCAAAGGAACAGGAACAGGACCGCGAGCAGCTTGAGCAGGAACCAGAGCGGCCCGAGCGGTCCCCAGGGCCCGTACCAACCGCCGAAGAAGAGCGTCACCGCGAGCGCCGAGAGCGTGATCATGTTCACGTACTCGCCCATCTGGAAGAGGCCGAAGCGCATGCCGCTGTACTCGGTGTGGTAGCCCGCTACGAGCTCGGTGTCGGCCTCGGGAAGGTCGAAGGGCGGCCGGTTCGTCTCGGCGACGCCGGCGACGAAGAAGATCATCAGGCCGACGAACTGCGGCCCGAAGAACCAGAACGTGTCGTGCTGCTTGTGGACGATGTCGACGAGCGAGAGCGACTGGCCCATCAGGACGACTCCGAGCACCGCGAAGGTCAGCGAGACCTCGTAGGAGACCAGCTGCGCGCAGGTGCGCATCGAGCCGAGCAGCGAATACTTCGAGTCCGAGGCCCAGCCGCCGACGATGAACCCGTAGATCCCGACCGAGCTGAGCGCGAAGATCAGGACGAGCGAGATCGGTACGTTCACGACCTCGCCGCTCACGTCCCATTTCCAGATGTGCCAACCCGGCCCGAAGGGGATCACCGCGAAGGCGGCGAGGGCGGTGAACGCCGAGAGGACGGGAGCGGCGATGTAGAGCACGTCCACTGCGGAGGCCGGGAAGAAGCTCTCCTTGCGGATCAGCTTGATCAGGTCGGCGATCGGCTGGAGCAGGCCGAAGGGCCCGGCCCGGTTCGGCCCGTAGCGAAGCTGCATCCGGCCGAGCACCTTCCGCTCGACCCAGGTCATGTAGGCGAACATGAGCAGCAGCAGGTTGACGATCAGGAAGGCCTTGATCAGCGAGATCCACCAGGGATCGTTCACTTGCCCACCTCCACCGTCGCTCGGCTGCGCCTCCCTCCCGCGGGGGAAACCATGTTTCCTCCGCGAGCCCCCTTCTTCGTCTGAATTCGGCGCGCTGCGCGCGCAGGCAGAGGTGGGAAACCTCCCGGTTTCCCAAGACCCTTCCCCCCGTGGAGTTGCCGAAGGCTCACGCCTTCGCCACCTCCACGGCCCCGCCGAGGTCGCCTGCGTGCTCGATCGCGATGCGGGCGACGCCGGCTCGCAGGCCGCGGCTGACCCGAGCGCGCAACTCGAGAGACGTGCCGTTGTGGGAGACGGTGACGGCCTCGCCGTCGGAGATCCCGCGGGCCTCGGCGTCGTGCGGCGAGAGCTCGACCTCGGGGCCGGGCCGCTGGAACTGGAGCTCCGGCACGCGCTCGACCGCCGGGCCCGAGAAGAGCGGGCGGTAGCGGACGAGCCGGAGCGGGCCCCTTGGGACGGGCGGCTCCTTCGGCAGTGGCGCCGGCGGCGCTTCGGCGCGCGGCCGGAGCTCCGCCCGCTCGCCGACCTCGCCGAACGGAACCCCGCCGTAGATCCGCTCGGACAGCTCCGCGAAGACGGCCGAGGCGTAGGGCGGCAGGTCGACGTGGAAGCGCTCGGCGAGCTTCGAGATCCAGGCGAGCTCGTCCGGGGCGGGCGGGATCACGGCGCGGCGCAGGCGCTGGAGCCGTCCTTCGAGATTGACGTAGGTGCCGTCGCGCTCCAGGTAGCTCGTTCCGGGCAGGACGAGGTCCGCCCAGCCGACGGCAAGCCCCTGGAACATGCAGGTGACGAGCACGCGCTCGGCCCGCTCGGCCATCGCGCGGACGTGCGGGTCCGCCGCCGCCTCGTCGCCGGAGACGATCAGCAGGCCGACCGGCTCCGGGCTCGTTCCCTCGTCCTCTGCCGCCGCGGCCCACGCCTCGGCAACGCCGCGGCCGTTCACGGTCGAGGGGAGATGGAAGGCGCCGCAGCCTCGCTTGTCCGCGAAGCCGAGCTCGCGGGCGAGGGCCGCGAGGTGCGCGCCGCCCCGCCCCTCCTCGGCCGACCAGATCAGGATCGCTCGCTCGCTTTCGCGTAGCCGTTTGCCGAGCGCGTTGCGCTTGTCCGCAAGGCGGCGGCAGCTCCCGAGCGCGTCGCCGGCGTAGCCGACGTGGACGCCGCGCCTCCGCGCAGCCTTCAGCCAGAGGTCGACGATCGGGGCCCGCTCGGCGACCGGCTCGTCCCCCACGACGACCACGAGCTCGGCGTCGCGGATCGCCGAGAGCGGCAGGCGGAAGGCATCGAGCGCGGGGCTCGTCTCCTCCGGGAGCACGGCGGAATGAGCTCCCAGCCCCTGCCGCAGGAGCTTCCCGAGCGCGTAGGCCTGCTCGACCGTCTCCGAGCCGGAGAGCGAGGTCACGATCCGTCCCTCCGCCCCGCGCAGGAGCGACTCGGCCTGATCGAGCGCGTCGTCCCAGGAGAGCTCCTCGAAGCCGCGCCGCCGGACACGCCGCAGCGGGTCGGCGATCCGGTCGCGCGCGCGGAGGTGCGAGAAGGCGAAGCGGCCCTTGTCGCAGAGCCAGCCCTCGTCGACCTCGGGATGGTTGCGAGAGAGGATCCGCTTGACCTTGCCCTCGCGCGTGGTCGCTTGGACGTTGCAGCCGACCGGACAGAGCCCGCAAACCGTCGGCACGTTCTGGATCTCCCACGGCCGCGCCTCGAAACGGTACTGCGTCGAGGTGAGCGCCCCGACCGGGCACAGCTCGATCACGTTGCCGGAGAACGGCGCCCGGTAGGGCTCGTCCTCGAAGGTCGCGATCACCGACTGGGCGCCGCGGTTTCGCGCGATCAGCTGCCCGTCCTCGGCCACCCCTTCGGAGAACCGGGTGCAGCGGTAGCAGAGGATGCAGCGCTCGCGGTCGAGGGCGATCGTGGGCGAGATCGGGATCGGCTTCTCGAAGGTGCGCTTCGGGAAGCGCATGCGCGTGTTGCCGGGGCCCCAGCGGAAGGTCAGGTCCTGGAGCGGGCACTCGCCGCCCTTGTCGCAGACCGGGCAGTCGAGCGGGTGGTTGACGAGGATGAACTCGAGCGTTGCCTCCTGCCCCTCGGCGGCCTTCGCGGAGGTCTGCGCGGTGCGGACGGCCATTCCGTCCTGGGCGGTCAGCGTGCAGGCGGCCTGGAGCTTCGGCATCCCCTCGATCTCGCAGAGGCACATGCGGCAGGCGCCGACGGCCGGACCGAGCCGGGGCTCGTAGCAGAAGACGGGAATCTCGATCCCGGCCGCGACCGCGGTTTCGACGAGGCCGGTTCCCTTCGGCACCTGGACCTCCCGGCCGTCGACGCTGACGGTGACGAGCTCGACCGCCTGCGACGAGCTCACGCGAGCCTCTTCTCCAAGTAACAGACTGTTACGAGCCGTCCCGAAGCATCGATTCCGCCTCGGGTTTCAACCCAGGTCTTCAAGTAACAGTCTGTTACGAGGGGGGTCACGCCGGTACCTCCGCGACCGGGGCGCGTGTCTGCTGGTCGACCGGCGCGAACACCCCGTCGAGCGACGACTCGCCGCCGAAGGGGCAGCCGTCCTCGTCGACGTGGCGCTGGAACTCCTCGCGGAACTTCGTCACGTAGCTCGCGACCGGCATCGCCGCCGCGTCGCCGAGCGGGCAGAGGCACTTGCCGAGAACCCGGTCGCAGACGTCGAGCAGCAGATCGAGCTCGTGCCGCTCGGCCCGCCCCTCCTCGATCGCGTGGAGGAGCTGCACCATCCAGCGTGTCCCCTCGCGGCAGGGCGTGCATTTGCCGCACGACTCGTGCATGTAGAACTGCGCGACGCGCAGCCCGAGCTGCACCATGCAGCAGCGATCGTCGATCACGATCACCGCGCCCACGCCGAGCATCGTCCCCGCCTCCGCCATCGAGTCGAAATCCAGCGGGTACTGGATCTCGCCTGCGGTCAGCACCGGCACCGACGAGCCGCCGGGAATGACGGCCTTCAACTTCCGACCGTCGGGGAGGCCGCCGCCCAGCCGGTAGATCAGGTCGTACAAAGAGGCGCCCAGCTCGAGCTCGTAGTTGCCTCCGTTGACGACGTTCCCGGAGAGCGAGAACACGCGCGTCCCGGCCGAGTTCTCGACCCCGAGCGAGGCGTACCAGTCGCCGCCGTTCTCGACGATCGCCGGCACGGTCGCGACGGTCTCGACGTTGTTGATCAGCGTGGGCGAGGCATACAACCCGGACACCGCCGGGAACGGCGGCTTCGAGCGCGGCTGGCCCCGCTTGCCCTCGAGCGACTCGAGCAGCGCCGTCTCCTCGCCGCAGATGTACGCGCCCGCGCCGCGGTGGATCACGATCGTGACGCCGCCGAGCAGCCTCGCTTTGCGCGCCTCGTCGAGCGCCGCCCGCATCACCTCGAACTCGTGTGCGTACTCGCCGCGCAGGTAGATGAAGACCCGCTCCGACTCGATCGCGTGCGCCGTGATCAGGCAGCCCTCGATCAGCCGGTGCGGCACTCGGAACATGATCTCGCGGTCCTTGAAGGTGCCCGGCTCGGACTCGTCCGCGTTGACGACGAGGTACGTCGGCTTGCCGGTGTCCTTGGCGAGGAAGCTCGCCTTCCGGCCCATCGGGAAGCCGGCTCCGCCCCGCCCGCGCAGACCAGCGGCCAGCAGCTCCTCGACGATGGCCTGCGGCTCCATCCCGCGTGCCTTCTCGAGCACGGTGTAGCCGCCGATCTCGCGGTAGGCCTTCAGCCGCGTCAGGTCGCGGCCCTCGGCGCCGGCGAGGACGATCTCGACACGCCCGCGGCTACTCAGCGCGCAGCTCCTCGACGATCGCGGGCACGTCGTCGGGCCGGACCGGCTCGTGGTACCGGTGGTCGACCGACACGACCGTGCCCCAGCCGCAGCCGCCCGCGCACTCGATCGTGCGCAGCGTCACCTCGCCGTCCGAGCTCGTCTCCCCCGGCCGCACGCCCAGCTCGCGCTCGAACGCCTCGAGCACCTGCTGTGCTCCGACGAGGGCGCAGGAGATATTCGTGCAGACCTCGACCAGGTGCCGCCCCACCGGTGCCAGGTGGAACATGTCGTAGAAGGATGCGACCGACTGGCAGTACGCCGGCGTCAACCCGAGCGCGTCGCCGACCTCCTCGAACGCCTCCGGGGGGAGCCATCCGCCGTGCCGCTCCTGTGCGATTCGCAGCGCCGGCATGATCGCCGACCGCGTATCCGGATAGGGCCGCGCCACGTCCCGAATCTCGTCTACAAGAGGCTTGGCGCTCAGTCCGGTCTCCCGAGCGAAGCGATGGGACAAACCAGTCCCGCTAAAGATGCGCAGCATTTTTTGCGGCTATTCATCGATCGACCTCGCCCATGAGCGTGTCGAGCGAGCCGACGATCGCGATCAGGTCGGCGACGAGCGCGTCCTGCATGCAGGTCGCCGTCGCCTCGAGCGCGACGAAGCTCGGCGCGCGGAACTTGACTCGCCACGGCTTCGGCCCGCCCTCGGAGACGACGTAGCAGCCGAGCTCACCGCGCGCCGACTCGACCGTGACGTATACCTCTCCCTCCGGCACGCGGTAGCCCTCGGTGACGATCTTGAAGTGGTGAATCAGCGACTCCATCGATGTGTGGAGCTCCTCGCGGGGCGGCAGCACGACCTTGCGATCGTCCGCGATCCACGGCTCGCCCTCCATCCCCTCGAGCCGGTCGAGGCACTGGTCGGCGATGCGGGTCGACTCCCGCATCTCGTCCATGTGCACCTTGTACCGGTCCCAGACGTCGCCGTTCTCGTAGACCGGGACGCGGAAGTCGACCTGGTCGTAGGCGAGGTACGGTTCGGCCTTCCGCAGGTCCCAGTCGACGCCCGAGCCGCGCAGCACCGGGCCCGACTGGCCGAGCGCGATCGCGTCGTCGGCCGAGAGCAGCCCGAGACCCTTCGTCCGCTCGAGCCAGATCTTGTTCCGGTCGACGAGGGCCTCGTAGTCGTCCACCGCCTTGGGCATCCAGTCCACGAACTTGCGCGCCTCGGGGAAGAACCCGCGCGGGATGTCCTCGGCGAGGCCGCCGGCCTGGAAGTAGCGGGTGTGCATGCGCGCCCCGGTGACCAGCTCGAACAGGTCGAGGATCTGGTCGCGCTCGCGGAAGCAGTACCAGAACATCGAGATCGCACCCAGCTCGAGCGCCGCCGTGCCGAGCCAGACGAGGTGCGAGTGGATCCGGTTCAGCTCGGCGAGGCACATCCGCATCCAGGTCGCCTTCTCCGGCACCTCGAGTCCGAGCAGCTTCTCGATCGCCAGGACGAAGACGAGCTCGTTGTTCTGGAAGGAGAGGTAGTCGATCCGCGCGGGGTACGTGATCGCCTTCCACCACGTCTTCTGCTCCATGTTCTTCTCGAAGCCGGTGTGGAGGTAGCCGATCACCGCGGCCAGGCCGACCACGTGCTCGCCGTGCAGGTCGACGATCAGACGCAGGACGCCGTGAGTCGAGGGATGGTTCGGGCCGAAGTTGACCTGGAGCAGGTCGTCCGAGCCCCGCAGCTCCGGCGGGATCTGGAGCACGGTCGGAATCGGCGAGGGGATGTGCGTTCCCTTGTAGATCCGCGGCTTCTCCGGAGCGACGGCCACCAGTCACTCACTCCTCGCCGGAGAAACGGACCGGCTCGCCGCCGATCGGGGAGTCCTTGCGCAGGGGGTGGCCCTCCCAGTCGTCCTCCATCAGGATCCGGCGGAGGTTGGGATGCCCGTCGAAGCGGATCCCCATCAGGTCCCACGCCTCGCGCTCGTGCCAGTCGGCGGTCGGCCAGACGAGGACGACGCTCGCCACCGGCTGGCCGTCGTCCACCCAGACCTGGACGCGCACGCGCCGCCCTTCCGGGATCCCCAGCAGGTGATAGCTGATCGAGAAGCGCTTCGGTTTCGGCCCGGGCAGCCGCTCGAGACCCTGCGAGCCGGGATCGTTGAGATCGCGTCCGTCCGAGGTGCCGATGTAGCCGGCGACACCCGGGCTCCCCCAGCCGAGGTAGTCGGTCGCGGCAACGTCCGCGAGGAAGTTGAAGCCCTCCTCGTCGCGGAGGTGCGTGCACGCCTCGACGAGCCGCGCCGGATCGACCACCAGCGTGGTCTCGCCGAAGGCCTCGCGGGTCTGGATCAACCCGGGAACTCCCTCGAGACCCAACTCAAGATCTCCCGAGCGAAGCGACGGGACAAGCCAGTCCCGCGGAAAATGCGCAGCATTTTTCGCGGTTAGTCAGGATGCGACTCCGCGGATCTCGTAGGCCGGCGGCACCCCGGCCTTGATCTTCTCCTGGAGCCGCACGATCCCCTCGACGAGCGCCTCCGGGCGCGGCGGGCAGCCGGGGACGTGGATGTCCACCGCGACGATCTTGTCCACCCCCTGGAGGACGGCGTAGTTGTTGAACATCCCACCCGAGCTCGCGCAGGCTCCCATTGCGATCACCCACTTCGGCTCGAGCATCTGGTCGTAGATCTGGCGCAGCGGGGCGGCCATCTTGTGCGCGACGCGGCCGGAGACGATCAGGAGGTCGGCCTGGCGCGGCGAGGAGCGGAAGACCTCGGCGCCGAAGCGCGCGATGTCGTAACGAGCGGAGACGATCGACATCATCTCGATCGCGCAGCAAGCCAGCCCGAACGTGTCCGGCCAGATCGAGCTCCCCTGCGCCCACACGACCGCCTTGTCCATCGTGGTCAGCATCAGCTTGTCCTCGAGCTCGCCGAGCTCGGTCTCGAAGGCCCCCGGCCCCTTGCCGCGCCACATCACGCGCTCCGAGTGGAGCCCGTAATCCGCGAGCCGCTTACGTCTCACCGCCACTCGAGCGCACCCTTCCGCCAGATGTAGACGTAGGCGACGGCGAGCACGATCAGGAAGAAGAGGAACTCGACGAAACCGAACCAGGCGAGGCTGTGGAGGATGACCGCGAGCGGGTAGAGGAAGACGATCTCGATGTCGAAGACGATGAAGAGCATCGCCGTGAGGTAGAAGCTGATCGTGAAGTGGCTCTGGTGAGGCGGGCCCTGAGAGACGCCGGACTCGAACGGGATCGTCCGGGCGCGCGTCCTGCGGCGCGGGCGGGTGGCGAAGGCGAACGACATCACGACCATGGACGCCGGAATTGCGAACGCGAAGAACCCGTAGATCAGGAACGCCAGCCAGCTGTCGAGCACGTGTTCCTCCCGCGTCGGGCGAGCCGGAAGTTACCAGGTTGGCGACGGCTACGAGCGAAGAGGAAAACGGCTCAACCAAGCGTGAGACAGCTGTTACAAAGTCGGGTGATTTCCGACCCTCCGAGGCTCCTGCCGGATGGGTGATGCGGGCGCAGACGACGCTGCTACGATGGGCCTCGTGGAGATCACCGAGCGTCCAGTCACCCTCGTCTCGCTGACCGAGAGCGCGGCGGCGAAGATCCGGGACCTGATGGCGGAGGAGCCCGAGGGCGAGGCGGCAGTGCTGCGCATCGCCGTCCAGGGCGGCGGGTGCTCGGGCTTCGAGTACGCGCTCGGCTTCGACCGCGGCGCGCAGGAGGGCGACAACGAGCTGGTCTGCGAGGGCGTCCCGGTCGTGGTCGACCCCTTCAGCGCGCCCTATCTCGCCGGCACCCAGATCGACTGGGTCGAGGGGCTTCAGGCCGGCTTCGCGATCAACAATCCGAACGTCTCCGCCTCGTGCGGGTGCGGACACTCCTTCCAGGTGGAAGAGGGCGCCGCCCCGGATGACGCCGCGGGTTGCGGCTCGGGCTGCACGCACTAGCTCCGTCCGGCCTGCGGGACTAGACTCGCGCGACCCCCGAGCGCGAGGTGAAGGCCGTGCAGGTTCTGCGAACGATCTACCGCTACTGGATTGCGATCGTCTTCCTGGCCGTCGTGGCCCAGATCGCCGCGGCAGCGTACGGCGGCTTCTACGCGGCGCAGAAGCTCGGCGACCAGAAGGGCTCGGACGAGCACAGGCTGATCAGCGAGAAGGTCTTCGACCACGGCTTCGGCTTCCACACCGGCTTCGGGTACCTCATCTTCCTCGCCTCCGTCCTCGTCCTGCTGCTCGCCCTCGGAGCCCGGCTCGGCAAGAGGCGGATCCTGTTCGCGCTCGCGGTTCCTGTAGCGGTCGCCGTCCAGATCGTCCTCGCCTGGATCAGCGAGGCCGTCCACGGAGTCGGCATCCTGCACGGGCTCAACGCGCTCGTCGTCTTCGGCCTCACGGGCTACCTGACCGGAGAAGCCTGGCGGAGCCATCGCGCTCCGCAGATGGCCGGCGCGCCGGCGACGCCTCCCGCGTAGGCGCCGCTTGTCGGCGCCGACTTCAGGACGCGCGGGCTTTGCCCGTGCGTCCGTCTGAAATGAACGGTCGATACGCCGGAATCTGACGCCGCCGTCGGAACCGCGAGTAGCATTTCGGCGCCGTGAGTGAGAACGGCGTCGTCGACATCACGATCCTCGGGGCGGGCCCGGCCGGGCTCGCCGCCGCCTACTACGCGGGCCACCGGGATGCCTCGGTGCGGATCATCGAGAGCCTCGAGCAGCTCGGCGGCCAGGTCGCGGCGGTCTACCCCGAGAAGCACGTCTACGACGTCGCGGGCCACCCGAAGGTCCTCGGCACGAAGCTCGTCGAGCTCTGCACGGAGCAGGGGCTCCAGTACGGCGCGGACGTGCTGCTCGGCGAGGAGGTGCGGACCCTCGAGCGCCTGAGCCAGAACGGCGAGGAGCTGCTCGCTGTCGGCACCGACAAGGGCGGGCCCTACCTCTCGCGCGCGCTGATCATCACCGCCGGCCACGGCGCCTTCGAGCCGCGCACGCTCGGGATCGAGGGGATCGAGGCGTGGGAGGGCAAGGGCCTGCACTACTTCGTGCGCGAGAAGGACGTCTTTCGAGACGCGACGTGCGTGATCGTCGGCGGCGGCGACTCGGCCCTCGACTGGACGCTCGGCCTCCAGGACACCGCGCGCCCGCCGATCGCGCTCGTCCACCGGCGCGACCACTTCCGCGCACTCGAGTCCTCGGTCAACGAGGCGAAGGCGCTCGAGAGCGAGGGGCGCGTCCGGATCATGACCCCCTGCGAGATCCGCGAGATCCACGGTGACGGCTCCATCCAGGCGGTGACGATCGAGAACACCGACACGGGCGAGAGCGAGGAGGTGCCGTGCGAGGCGCTGATCACGCTCCTCGGCTTCCACTCCCACCTGGGCGCGATCGCCGACTGGGGCCTCGAGCTCGAGGGCAAGCGCCAGATCAAGATCGACCCGATGACCTGCGAGACCAGCCTGCCGCTCGTCTTCGCCGCCGGCGACGTCGCGGGCTACCCGGGCAAGATCACGCTGATCACGATCGGCATGGGCGAGGCCGCGATCGCCGCCAACAACGCGATCGCCCAGATCCGCGGCGAGAAGGTCCAGCCGAAGTACTCGACGGATTAGCGCTCACTCTCCCGGGTGACTGTCGGATCGCTCCGAGCGGCCGATCTACGACCGGTGAGGACGCTTCAGGTCGAATGCCTCGGCTGCGGCCAGACCAGGTGCGTAGCCGCGCCCGCGCGACGGCTCGACGGCGGCGAGTGCTCGCGCTGCCGGTATGTCGGCTGGGCGCTCTCGGCCGAGCTCGACGAGAAGCTGCGACGGATCCTGCGCGAGCGCCCGCCCGGGTCACGGCGCCTGCGGCTGGTCGCCTAGGACTCGTACCGGGCCGCTTTCGGCGGGCCCCTCCTCGTTAGACTCGATCCCGTGGCGACCGAGGCGCAACGGGAGCTCTGGGGCGCGGAGACGCGCAAGGCGATCGAGAACTTTCCCGTCTCCGGCGAGCCGATTCCCGCTCCGGTCGCACGCTGGCTCGGGCGGATCAAGGCGGCGGCTGCGCGCGTGAACGCTGAGCTCGGGCTGCTCGATCCGGACAAGGCGGAGCGGATCGCGGCGGCCGCCGACCGCGTCGCCGCCGGCGAGCTCGACGACCAGTTCCCGATCGACGTCTTCCAGACCGGCTCGGGCACGTCCTCGAACATGAACGCGAACGAGGTGATCGCCGCCCTCGCCGGCGAGGACGTCCACCCGAACGACGACGTCAACCTGGGTCAGTCCTCGAACGACGTCTTCCCCTCGGCGGTGCACCTGGCCGCGCTGGCGGAGATCGCCACCGACCTGCTGCCCGCGCTCGAGCGGCTCGCGGACGCGCTGGCGGCGAAGGCCGCGGAGTTCGACGACGTGGTCAAGTCCGGGCGGACGCACTGGATGGACGCCGTTCCCGTCACCCTGGGCCAGGAGTTCGGCGGCTATGCGGCGCAGGTGCGCGAGGGGATCGCGCGGGTCCGGGACGCACTCCCGCGGCTCGGCAAGGTCCCGCTCGGCGGCACCGCCACAGGGACCGGCTTGAACACGCATCCGGAGTTCGCCTCGCGCGTGCGAGCGCGGCTGCGAGAAGAGACCGGGCTCGAGATCGCTCCGCCGGCAGACCCGTTCGAGTCGCAGGCGGCGCGCGACGCGCTGGTCGAGACCTCCGGCGCGCTCAAGACGGTCGCGGTCTCGCTGACGAAGATCGCGAACGACATCCGGTTCATGGGGTCCGGGCCCCGCGCGGGGCTGGCCGAGCTCGCCCTCCCTGAGCTGCAGAAGGGAAGCTCGATCATGCCGGGCAAGGTCAACCCGGTGATTCCCGAGGTGGTGACGCAAGTCGCCGCCCAGGTGATCGGCAACGACCAGGCGATCGCCGTCGGCGGGATGCAGGGTCACTTCGAGCTGAACGTGTTCGTGCCGCTGCTGGCGCGGAACCTGCTCGACTCGATCAAGCTGCTCGCGAGCGCCTCGCGCCTCTTCGCCGAGAAGTGCGTCGAGGGGATCGAGGCCAACCGCGAGACCTGCGAGCGCTATGCCGACCTGACCCTCTCCGCGGCGACCGCGCTGAACCCGTACATCGGGTACGACAAGGCGACCGAGATCGTCCAGGAAGCGGTCCGGTCGGGAAGGTCGCTGCGCGAGGTCGCCCGCGAGGCGGGAGTCGACGAGGCGACCCTGGACGAGGCGCTCGACTACCGCAAGATGGCCAAGCCCCACGGCTGAAAGGCCAGTCGTTCAGCGCCCGCCGGGAGGTCGTTGTTTCTTGCAAGACCAGGTCTAAGCAGGCAAGATCTCCCGTCGCACGCGGACGTGCGGCCATAGAGAAAGGGGAAAGGGGGAGCCATGAAGAGAGTCACGGGGGCTGCGCTTGCGCTCGCCGCGCTTGCGACGCTTCTGCTCGCGATCGGCGGTGCCGCATCTGGCGGAGACGAGCCGATGCTCATCCTCCGGGATGCCGCGAGCGGGAAGCTGAAGCCGGCGAAGCTGAGCTTTAGCGTCACGAAGAACGGCGTCACGAAGACGGTGACGAGGACGCTGCCGTTCATCTCGCCCGGCGCCATCAATTCGGCCGAGGAGCGGCTCGAAGGTGCCGATTCCACCGCGGCGCTCGATGTCGAGCCGCCGGTCGGGGTAGTGCCTGACTCAGCCGCTGGCTGCGGCAGCCGCAACAGCGCCGGGATCAACGTTCGGGTGAACCAGGATTGCACCTTCCGCCGCCAGGCCGAGGAGGAGAACTCGTTCAACCCGGCCGATCCCAGCAACCTGATCGCAGGCCAGAACGACAGCCGCGTCGGCTTCAACCAGTGCGGCATCGACTGGTCGACGGACGCTGGGGCCAACTGGGGCGACCTGCTGCCGCCGTTCCGTCAGCACGTGAACTCGCCGCAATTCGACAGCTTCCACACGATCTTCGGCCAGCCCGGAACGCTGCACACCTACGACGCCGGCAGCGATCCGACGACGGCATTCGACGCGGCCGGCAACGGCTACTTCAGCTGCGTCGTCTTCGACGTCTTCTCGAACGCGTCCGGGCTGTACGTGACGCAGTCGCCGGCCCTGGCCAAGGGATCGTTCTTCTTCAACATCCCGCAGCTGGGCCCGACCTGGATCGTGGCCGAGGACAACAGCGGCCCCGGTTTCACGACGAGCGCGTTCCACGACAAGCAGTTCATCGTCGCCGACACCTACCCGAACACAGGGCGTGTAGCGGGGGCGCAGAACAACGTGTACGTCACCTGGACGGTGTTCTTCTTCGACAACCGGTGCGGCGGAGGCCACCCCGGAGGCGGTTACTGCCAGTCCCCGATCTACGGCTCGATGTCGACGAACGGCGCGCGAACGTGGTCCCCGCCTGAGGAGATCAGCGGGAGCTCGCCCACGCTCTGCAGCTTCGGCGACTTCTTCGATCCGAGGCTCGACCCACACGCCTGCAACTTCGACCAGGGCTCCGATCCGGTCGTGTTGCCGAACGGGAAGCTCGTCGTCCCGTTCAACAACGGCAACACCGCGGCGGGGAACCCGAACGGACAGCAGCTGGCGGTTGTTTGCAGCCCGAGCGGCTCGACCGCTACGACGGCCGCCGCCGCAGCGGCGCGACTGAACTGCGGTGCGCCTGCGAAGGTCGGCGACGACGTCATCGCGAACGAGCCCCTGTGCGACTTCGGGCGCGGCCCGGAGGAATGCATCCCAGGCGCGTTCATCCGCACCAACGACTTCCCGCGGAGCGCCGTCAACACGTCGACCGGCGCGGTCTACGCCACCTGGCAGGACTACCGCAACGGCCGGTTCGACGTCCAGCTGGCCAAGTCGACCGACGGCGGCGCGAGCTGGACGCAGGTCGGCACGGTCAACCCCGTCGCGGGCGCCGATGCCACGAAGGACCACTACTTCCCGGCCGCCGACGTCAACGAGGCGAACGGGAAGATCGGCGTCAGCTACTACCGCACGGACCGCGTCGCCGGCGAGAACACGACTCCGGCTGCCGGGTTCTGCCCGCTCCCGGGCGTGATCCCGCTGTTCACTCCCGTAGTGACGAGCCCGTGCCAGGCCGGCGTCGGGGACAAGGACTCGGACTACGTCCTTTCGGCGGGGACGACGAGTCCGTTCGCCGCCGTCGTGCTCTCGCCGAGCTTCCGGCCGCCCGACGGCGCCCAGGCCGGCTTCAACGGCGACTACAGCGGGCTGACGATCACTCCGGACGGGAACGCGCATCCGGTGTGGTCTGACACCCGCAACTCCGCCGTCAGCGGCAACAGCGTCGTCCACGACGAAGACATCTTCACGGACAGCGTGGCCTTGCCGTAGGCGCGGAGCACGAATGTGGATTCGAAGGAGGGCTGCCCGAGAGGGGCGGCCCTCCTTCTCGAACGGGTGACCTAGAGCGCAATCGCCGCTGCCGAGACGGACAACGGTGAAGCGGCCAACCTTCCTCTTGGCGGCGTTTGCCGCCGCGCTCGCGCTCGCGGGATCTGCCTCGGCGGGCAACCCGTTCGGGGTCCGCGTGGTCCGGTTCGCGCCGGGCACGAGCCCGGCGCAGATGCCTCCCTCGACGGGAGAGCCTGCGCGACCGGGTACTGCCACGGGGATCAGTCGAACCCGACCTCGTTCGCCGACGCATAAGGCGCGGGCCTCGTCGACGCCGCGGCCGCCGCCAGCGGCCAGATAGCAGCCACTTCGTAGGGCCCCTTGACGTGTGATGTAGGGAGGCATATAAGGCTTCCTGCATAACTTGGCGAGGCGGTTCGGGGACCGGCTGGCCGCGGCGGGGGAGGTTCGAGGAACGCGCAGCTGGCGTCATTCGAGGTGTGTGGCGGTAGTGAGCCGCCCCTTCGCCGGTAACGCCCACAACCAAGGGGAGACTCGATGACACGAACACGTATGAGCGTCCTGACAGCGGCGTTCTTCTTGCTTGCCGGGTCGCTCGCTCTGTTCCTGGTGCTGTTCACGGGGAGATCGGCCGGCTCCGGACCCGGCTTCGAGCCGAAGTTCGGGTCAGGCGAGAACGCGGCCGAGGCTGCGGGCGAAGGCCCGCTCGGAGGCTACGAGGCCTATCTGTCGGCCGCGCGGACGTACCCGGCCAACGTAATCCCGCCGGCGATCGCCCAGCGGGCGGAGGCCACGTTCGCGGGGATCGCCGCGCTCGACGCGAAGAAGGGCGACCCGAAGGGTAAGGGTGGCAAGTGGAACCTGTACGGGCCGAGGACGGCCGCGATCCAACCCGGCGTGACTTCGTTCTCGGGAGCGACCAACCAGACGGCGAGCCGCACTACCAGCCTCGTCGTTTCACCGGACTGCGGTCGGAAGAAGGGTTGCCAGGTCTGGGTGACAGCTTCCGGAGGCGGTGTCTGGACGACGGATAACGCTCTGGCTCCCGATCCCGAGTGGAAGCAGCTCAGGCCGCAGGAGCGCGACCTGAACTCCAGCGGAGTCGTCGTCCTGGACCCGACCGACAAGAAGAACCAGACGCTCTACTACGGCACGGGCGAAGCCAACCGCTGCTCGTCTGGCTGTGAGGCCGGCGTCGGCATCTACAGGTCCACGGACGGCGGGGAGCACTGGAGCAAGCTCGCGGACGCGTGCGTCAGCAATGGCACCTACGCCTGCGTCACGCCCGGCAAGGACGCGTTCCTCGGCCGCGGCATCAAGCAGATCGTGATCGATCCGCGGAACGCGAACCACATCTTCGTCGGCTCCACGCTCGGCGTGCGAGGTCTGTCACACGTGATCGGCAACGGCGGCACGACACGCTTCGCGCCGGGCGCGAACGACGTCGGGCTCTACGAGTCGTTCAACGGCGGCACCACCTTCACCGAGGTCTGGAACGGCAACGCGCCGACCTGCACGGCGACCACGCCACAACCATGCTCCTTCGGCGTGACCGATGTTGGACTCGACCCGCTCAACCCCGACACCGTCTATGCGACCGCGTTCGACCAGGGCGTGTGGCGGCGTGACGCGGGCGCGGCGGCGACGGCCTTCCAGCAGGTGTTCAAGCCACAGTTCGTTCCGCCGCAGTGCACGCCGCTCCCGGGGAGCACGACGTGTGCGTTCCAGGGCCTCGACCGGGCGATGTTCGCTCTGACCGTGAAGAACGGCCATACGCGGATCTACCTGACCGAAGGTACGCAGAACATCGCGCCTACGGGGTTCGCTGGCATCACGTCGCCGTACGCCTCGAACTTCTGGCGTATCGACAACGCCAACCAGCCCGCGGCGACGCTGCTCGCCTCGCAGGGCGCGGGCTCGACTCCGCCCGACCCTACGACGCACACGTTCCCGGCCACGTACAACGGCTGGCAGAAGCTGACAGCGCAGACGACCGGCAACCCGTACTTCGCCACAGACGACTTCTGCACCGGGCAGTGCTGGTACGACCAGGACCTGTACACGCCGGCCGGGATGCCCGACACGGTCTACGTGATCGGCTCGAACCAGTACGGCGAGGAGCCCTGCAACACCAAGGGGGTCGGGTGCGGCAACGGCCGCTCCAACGGCCGCGAGGTGCTGTACTCGAATACGGCCGGCGATCCCGATGCCGTCAACAACAACCGCACCTTCACCGACCTGTCGTACGACGCCCAGGACACCCCCGCACCATGGTGTGCCTACGGGCCGTACCCCGGTCTGTTCGCCGTTGGGATGGGCGATTGCCTGCGAGCCCCCAACGGAATCCACCCCGATCAACACGCAATCGCGATCAATCCGTCGAACCCGACCCAAATCTTCGAGGGCTCGGACGGAGGCGTGATTCGGACGAGCGGTTCGTTCGCCGACATCTCATCGCAATGCGACGAGCGCGGACGCGCCGGCAACCTCTCTCCGGGGAGCCAGCTCGCATGTAAGCGGCTCCTTTCACGGGTGCCGACGCTGCTCCAGCACGTCGACAAGAAATACAGCAGCACGCTTCAGTTCATCAACGTCGTCATCAACCCGTCGCTCTCCTGCGAGGTGATGGGCGGCACCCAGGACAACGGCACCTGGTCGAACAACAACGGCTGCAGCAGGAACACCTTCCAGCAGGTGATCTACGGCGACGGCGGCAATGCCGTCTACGACGCGACGAATCCGAGCTGGAGAGCGAACGAGTTCACCGGTGGGTTCGGCGACTCGAACTTCCGCAACGGCGATCCGGAACGATGGGTGATCACCACCGCTCCGATGGTCATCAGCGGCGAGACCTTCGCGTTCTACTGGCCGCAGATCGGTGACCCGAACCCGGTGCCGGGGACGCACCCGGTGTACAACGGCGGGAACCACGTCTGGCGGACTTGGGCCTTCGGTGCCGGCACGCCTGACCAAGTGCCGCAGGATACGACTCCGAACATCGCCGACTACGAGGCGAACTGTCCGGAGTTCGTGACCTTCGGCGGCACCGCCGGGTGCGGTGACTACCAGCCGCTCGGCGGTCCTGTCGTCCACAATCCGGACGGGACCTTGAACCACGACGTGGCGGGCGATCTGACCGGAGCCGTTTACGGTCCCGACCGCACGGGTGGCTCGATGTCGTGGCTCGCCCGCGACAGCGCGGATCACGGCACGCTCTGGGCGGCGACCTCGGCCGGCCGCATCTTCGTCACGCACAACGCGGATGCGGCCGATCCGGAAACGATGGTGTGGCACCGGATCGACAGTTCCACCTCGGGGAACTCGCCGACCCGGTTCCCGAGCGCGATCTACGTCGACCCGGCCGACACCGGGCACGCGTGGATCAGCTACTCGGGCTACAACGCGGTCACGCCGACCACGCCGGGACACGTGTTCGACGTGCACGAGAACGGCTCGGCTCCGGGTTCGGGAACCTTCGCGAATCTGAACGTCGAGAGCGGCACGTCCGCGTTCCCGACACCGGCGAGTGACGGCGACCTGCCGGTCAGCGACGTCGTCCGGGACGACGCCACGCACACGCTGTACGTCTCCACGGACTTCGGCGTCCTGCGCGGCGACGACGACGGCACGGGCGGCTGGCACGTCACGGCCGGTATGCCGCGCTACGAGGTGATGCACCTCGCGATCCAGCCCTCGTCGCGCGATCCGGTTTGCAAGGACGGAGGCTCCTGCAAGCGCCTCCTCTACGCAGCCACGCACTCACAGGGCATCTGGCAGATGAACCTGGGCGGCGTGCACTAAAGCGCCGAAGAGCAACCGCGCTGGAGAGGGCCGTCTTCGGGCGGCCCTCTTCGTTGCCCTTGACACGGATTGATAGCGGTTTCAAGATCGCCCGAGCACGTACGAGGACAGGCAATCACTCGGGAGGGGAAGATGAAGATGCGACAGCTGCTGCTGCGCGCGGTCCTTGCCGCCGTAGCGGTCACGCTCGTCCTCGCGGGACCGACGTTCGGAGTTCGCCAGGCCGCTCCACGCTCACAGGGCAACCTGCGGGACTTCGTCCGGACGGTAGCGGTCGGACCGTCGGCCGCTCAGCGTGCCGCCGTCCGCGCGCTTCACGCGAAGGCGACATGGAACTCGTTCGGGACGCCGGCCACGCTGGCGCGCCCCGGCGGGTTCCTCACGAAGCGGGCCTCGGGCGTGACCGCGATTGCGGCCGCTCGCTCCTGGCTCGCCAACCACAAGGTGATCTTCCGGCTCGACTCGGTCGGCGGGCTTCAGCTCAAGGCCGACTCAAAGTTGGTCGGAAGCCGCGGGCACGCGGTCACCTTCCAGCAGGCGCTCGGCGGGCTCAAGACGCTCGACGGCTCCGGGCTCGTCACGATTGGCCTGACCGCCGGCACGGCGCACCGCTGGAAGATCGCGTTCGTGTCGTCGACGGTGGTCGGCTCCGTGCCGCTGAAGGGCGCCGACAACCTGTCCGCGGCCCAGGCCTGGGTGCAGGCCGCGGAAAACACCGGCATCGACAGCTCGATCGTCAACGTGCGCGGCCTGAAGGTCGCCCACGGCTGGACGAACCTGAGGGTCGCCGGGCTGCGCGACGTCCAGCGCGTCAAGCTGGGGTCGTTCGCGATCGGCCGGATCGCCGTCCCGGCGTACGAGTCGATCGTGCTCGACACGTCGGCGGCCTCGCCGGCCGCGTACCGGGTGATCGTCAACGCCCGCGACGGCTCGATCCTGGCCAGGGCGAACCTGGTCGACAACCTGGCTGACGAGGCCGCCCCGCTGGCGCCGGTGACGTTCAACTTCAGTGGTTCGGTACCGGCGACCGACGGCGCGTGCGACGTCAAGCAGGGGCCGTACACCGTCGGCGCCGGGATCAGGGCGCTCGACGGTTTCGCAGCGGCGACGGTTCCCACGAACGACGTCGTGCTCAACCTGTACTTGGGATCGACGCTGATCCTCTCGGCGGACACGCTGTTCTCGCCGGAGCAGTTCCACTACGAGCCTGCGGGCGGCGTCCCTCCCGGCAACTACTTCGTCGAGGTGTGCGACTTCGCCGGTGGCGGCCCATGGGCGGCGCCGACGACGTACACCGGGCATCTGACGCTCGACGACACTCCGGCGCCGGCGCCCTACCTCGCGCGCTGGAAGGCCTTCCCCGCCAACCCGCCGCTGGCGGCGCTCGACCTGTTCCCGTGGAACAACCCGAGCACCGACACGCGGAAGACGTGGTGCTGGACGGCCGCCGCCGGTTGCGACATCGTCACGGGCAACCTCGCCTCGAGGGCGCCGTGGGACTTCGACGTGCACGCAAACACGCCCACGTTCACGACGAGCGGCAACAACAACAAGGCCGCGACGTCATGGGTGAGCAACATCGTGCCGAGCGCTCCTCAGTACATGCCGACGAGCACGGCGCGCGACTACTCGTTCCCCTGGACGAACGACTGGAACGTGCGGCAGTGCAACCCCGCTACCCCGCCGGTTCCGGGCTCGACGTATGACGACAGCGCCGCGGCCGTGAACCTGTTCGTGATGCACAACCGCATGCACGACTTCGCCTACTTCCTCGGGTTCACCGAGCAGAACTGGAACGCACAGGCGAGCAACTTCGGCCTGACCGAGCTGAGCCGGGAGAACGACCCCCTGATCGGTGACGCCCAGTCGGGTGCGGCAACCACGACGCGTGACAACGCGAACATGATCACGCTGCCGGACGGCGTCTCTTCGATCACGAACATGTACCTCTGGCAGCCGCTCGCCGGCTCGTTCTACGCGCCCTGCGTCGACGGCGACTTCGACATGGGCGTGATCGGGCATGAGTTCGGCCACATGATCGAGAACCGGATGATCGGTAAGGGCGCCACGCGGAGCGGCTTCCATGCCGGCGCAATGGGCGAGGCCTTCGGCGACCTCAATGCGATGGAGTACCAGGTCTCGAACGGGTTCGTTCCGACCGCCGGCGAGAACCCGTACGCCGTCGGTACGTATGCGACCGGGAACAAGGAGCACGCGATTCGCAACTACGCGATGAACTACCCGCGGACCGGTCCCTTCCCGACGCCGTCGACGTACCCGCACGTCGATCCACTGAACTTCAGCGACATCGGCTACGACACGCCGGGGAACGAGGTCCACTCCGACGGCGAGATCTGGGTCGCGGCGAACTTCGGACTCCGGCAGGCGTTGATCGAGAAGTACAAGAGCGGCTTCCCGGCCGGTGACGCAGGCCTCGAGGCGGAATGCGCCAACGGCGTGCTGCCGGCGCAGAACTGCCCGGGCGATCGGCGGTGGATCCAGCTCGTGTTCGACTCGTTCCTGCTCGACCCGACGGGCCCGACCATGCTCCAGGCGCGCGACTCGATGCTCGCCGCGGACATGATGCGGTTCGGCGGGGCGAACCAGAAGGAGATCTGGGGCGCCTTCGCGCGCTACGGGTTCGGTCAGAACGCGGCGCTGCATGCGACCGTCACTCCGGCCACGCGGTGCAGTGCGACCGGCGCCGGCTCGCTCCAGGACTGCGATCCGGTGCCCGACTTCTCGTCGCCGCTGGAGAACAACGCTCAGGTGAGCTTCGATCTGCGCTCGAAGGAAACCGGCGCTCCGGTAGTCGGCAAGGTGTACGTCGGCCATTACGAGGGTCGCGTCTCCCCGATTGCGGACACCGATCCGGCGACCGTCAACTCCGGGATCGACATCAACCGCGACGACACGGCCTCGTTCGCGCCGGGCGACTACGACTTCCTCGCCGTCGCGAAGGGCTACGGGTTCTTCCGGTTCAGCGCGAAGCTCAACGCAAACCAGGTCAAGACCCTGTCCGTCGTGATGCCTACGAACTGGGCATCGAGCGCGGCCGGTGCGACGGCCACCGGCGACGGTGCGGACCTGCCGAACCTGATCGACGAGACCGAGACGACCAACTGGTCGGCGGACGGTCGAAACCCCGCTGACTCGACCCTGTCGGGGATCGCCGGCAAGCAGGTGACGATCGACCTTGCCGGGACGAATCCGCAGGACATCACCCACGTCGAGGTAAGCGCGATGATCGCGCCGGGCCAGAGCCGCTTCGCTGCTCTGCGCTCGTTCGAGGTCTGGGCGTGCAACGCCGCCACGGGGGCGGACTGCTCGACCGCCGGCGGGTACACGAAGGTGTACACGAGCGCCGGCGACGCCTTCCCCGGCGACGCGCCGCGTCCGATCGGACCTCAGCTGATCATGCGGGACTTCACGATCCCGAAGACCAAGGCCACACACCTGAGGTTCCGGGTGCTGACGAGCCAGTGCACGGGAGGTCCTGCGTACCAGAGCGAGCAGGACGCCGATCCCGGCAACGCTACGGACTGTGACTCCAACGTGTCGGCCACGTCGCCACGGCGATTTGTCCGTGCCGCCGAGTTCGAGGCGTTCAGCCACTAGGGCCCCTCACCAGCGAGAAACGAGGGGGGCCGGCGAGAGCCGGCCCCCCTCGTGTTACGGCTGCAAGCAGGCGACCTGCGACAGGTTGAACGACGCGCGGCTACCCCGCGATCCGACGGCGATCACGGTGACGCTGTCGCAGGCGTCCACCCCGGACAGCGTTGCGATGAAGGAACCACCCGAGCCGACTCTGACTCGGCGGCCCCCGCCGTCCATCTTGAGGCGCACGCGCTCTCCCGGTACGAAGCCCGTTCCCTTCACGCGCAGCGGACTCATCCCGACCGGCAGGATCTTGGCCCGCCGCTCGGTGGAACCGCCCGAGCTTCCGTGGACGACGACGACGGCGATGGCGGCCGGGACCACGACCAGCGCAAGCCCGGCCAGGACGGCCTTAGTACGCCACCGCGCCACGGCCCGTTGCGGCGTGCCGCTGCTCGTCCGCCCGATAGCTCGACCGCACGAGAGGTCCCGAGAAGACCGAGCCGAACCCGAGGGCCTCGCCCTGCTCGCGGAACCAGCGGAACTCGTCGGGATGGACCCAGCGGTCGATCCTCGCGTGCTTCGCGCTGGGCTGGAGGTACTGGCCGATCGTGACGACGTCCACCCCGTGCTCGCGCAGGTCGCGCATCGTCTCGACAACCTCGTCGTTCGCCTCCCCGAGCCCGACGATGATCCCGGACTTCGTCAGCACGGGGTAGTCGGCGACCTCTTTCGCGCGCCCCAGCAGCCAGAGCGCCTTGTCGTACGAGGCCTTGGCGCCGCGCATGCGCGCGTGGAGCCGGCGCACGGTCTCGATGTTGTGGTCGAAGACGTCGGGCCGCTCCGCGAGCACGATCCGGAGCGCCTCCTCCTCGTAGCCGAGGAAGTCCGGCGTCAGCACCTCGACCGTCGCGCCCGGAAGCTTGTGTTGCAAGGCACGAATCGTCGCGGCGTAGTGGCCCGCGCCCTTGTCGGCGAGGTCGTCGCGGTCGACCGACGTGACGACGACGTGCTGGAGGCCCATCTTCGCCGCCGCCGTCGCAAGCCGGAGCGGCTCGAGCGGGTCCGGCGGCCCGTCGGGCTTGCCGGAGTGGACGTAGCAGTAGCGGCAGGCGCGCGTGCAAGTGTCGCCCAGGATCTGGAAGGTCGCCGTCCCGCGGCCCCAGCACTCGGCGATGTTCGGACAGCGCGCCTCCTCGCAGATCGTGTTGAGCGAGGCGCCGTGGATCAGCTTGCGGACGTCGAAGTACCGCGAGTCCGCGCTCGGCGCCCGCACCTTCATCCACTCCGGCCGGCGGGGACGTTCAGCAACGGGTAGCGAGCGCTGCATCAAGGCTCAGTCTAGAGAGCGGGTCCCCCCGAAGAGTGAGCTCTCGAGGACGTAGAAGAGCGCGATCGTGCCGAAGAGGATGATGCTCGTGACCGGGCTTGCGAACGCGACGAGCGTCGCGGTCAGGTAGATCCAGGGCCCGGGGATGTACGTACGCGTGATTCCGCTCACGACCGCAGGCTCCGCGTCGCGTCGCAGTAGCCGTTTCCCGACTGCGGCATAGAACCACGTGATGTTGAACATGCTCGCGGTTGCGACGCCGGTGAACCCGTATGTCAGCGCCGCCGCCATCGCCCCGCCGCCGCGCACGTGCTCGGCGACCAGCCGCGTCGTGAACGGGAAGAACGCGATGCACAGCAGCAAGCCGATGTTCGCGATCAGGAACCGGCGGTCGACGCGCTCGACTTGGCTCATGATCGTGTGGTGGTTGATCCACATGATCCCGATCGTGACGAAGCTCGCCGCGTACGCGAGGTACGACGGCCAGATGTGCACCAGCCGGCCGCCGAGGTCGTGCACGTCTTCGGAGACCTGCCCGTCCACGTTCAGGATCAGGAGCGTGGCCGCGATCGCGAACACGCCGTCCGCGAAGGTTTCGAGCCGTGCGGTCAACTGCGCGCGGCGAGCTGCTCGTGCAGCGGCTGCGGCCAGAGGCCGTGACCTTCGTCGGCTGGGAGCTCCTTGAGCTCGAGCCCGAAGATCTCCTCGAGCGCCGCGGCCGCGTGCGGGCGGACCTCGCCGACCGCGACCGGCCGCCCGAGCTCGCGCGCGATCGTCGTGAACGCCGCGTCCTCGATCCCGCACGCGGTGATCCACTCGGTGAACGGCGCCGGGTCGAGGTCGACGTTGAGCGCGTACCCGTGCGTGGTGATCCACTTGCTGATGTGAATCCCGATCGAGGCGATCTTCCTCGGCGGGCTCTCAAGCCAGATCCCGGTCAGGCCGTCGATGCGGGTCGCCTCGACCCCGAGCGGCGCGAGCGTGCGGATCAGCGCCTCTTCCAGATCGCGGCAGTACTTCTTGACGTCCTCCCCGTGGCGCCGCAGGTCGAGGATCGGGTAGCAGACGAGCTGCCCCGGCCCGTGGTAGGTCGACTTGCCGCCGCGGTCGGTCTCGACGATCTCGACCTCGGCGCCCTCGGGAACGTGCAGCTCGCCCTCCTCGGCGCGCCGCCCGAGCGTGATCACCGGCGGGTGCTCGAGCATCACGATCGTGTCCGGGATCGCGCCCTGCGAGACGGCGCCCGCGAGCGAGCGCTGGAGCTCCCAGGCTTCGCGGTAGGGCACGCTTCCAAGCTGCATCACGTATGCCCCCCTGCTCATCTGGCGCAGCCTAGCGATGGGACCGGAGCAGCCCGCCGCGGAGGCGGGCTTTGCTCGCCTCCGCTCACAAACGCTCGCGGCTAGGAGCCTCCGGAAAAAGTCGTCATGGTGCGCGCGAAGCGCGCGCCGGACTTTTTCCGGCTAATAGGCGCCTTCGTCCCAGGATTCAAGGTTCTCGCGCAGCTCCTTCATGAATTGCGCGGCGTACGCGCCGTCCACGAGCCGGTGGTCGTAGCTCAGGCAGAGGTTCATCATCGGCCTGATCCCGATCACGTCGCTGCCGTCCTCGTCCTGGACCACCACGGGGCGCTTGACGAGCGCTTCCACGTCGAGGATCGCCACCTGCGGCTGGCTGATGATCGGGGTGCCGATGATCGCTCCCCAGCCGCCGGGGTTCGTGATCGTGAAGGTGCCGCCCTGAACGTCGTCCGGGGTCAGCTTCTTGTTCCGTGCCCGGTCGGCGACGTCGGCGATCGCGCGCGCCAGGCCGAGCAGGTTCAGCCCTTCCGCGTTCTTGATCACGGGGACGATCAGGCCCTGGCCTCCCTCCAGCGCGACGGCGATCCCGAGGTTCACGAACCTCTTCGAGACGATCTGCTCCCCGCGGATCTCGCCGTTCACCCACGGCCAGTTCTTGATCGCCTCGACGGTCGCGCGCCCGATGAAGGCGAGGTAGGTGAGGTTGACGCCGTAGCTTTGCTCGTACTCCGGCTTCAGCTTCTTCCGGAGGGCGACCACCTTCGCCATGTCGACCTCGAACACCGTCGTCACGTGCGCGGAGGTGTCGAGCGAGCGGCGCATGTGCTCGGCGATCCCGCGCCGCATCGCGTTCATCGGCTCGAGGGTTTCTCCTGGCATAGGCTGCGCCTGCGCCATAGCGGGGGTGGGCTCGGCCGCGCGCGGAGGTGGCGCTGCGGCCGGCGCCGGTGTCGGTGGGGCCTCCGGCGCGGGCGGCGGTGGCTCGGCGGGCGGCTGTGGCGGAGCCGCTGGCGCGGCGGGAGCTTCGGCGGGGCCGGACTCGACGTACGCCAGGATGTCCTTCTTGGTCACGCGGCCCCCTCGTCCGGTGCCCTCAACCCGATCCACGTCGACGCCGTGCTCGGCGGCGATCCGGGCGACCACCGGCGAGACGAACGTCTTCTCACCTGTGCCGTCGCTCGGAGCCGGGGCTTCCGCGGGAGCCGTCGCCGGAGCCGCGGGCTCGGCCTCTGCGACCGGCTCGGCGGCGGGAGCGCCGCCCTCGGCGCTCGAGGAAGCGCCGGCCTCGGCCGCGGCCTGCGCGGTCGCCGGCTCGGGCGGCGCCTGCTCGGCCGGCGGGGCAGGCGCGGCCGCGCCCTCGGGCACGATCACCGCGAGCTTCGTCCCGACCTCGACCGTCTCGCCCTCCTGGACGAGGATCTGCTGGACGACGCCCTCGCCGGGGCTCGGCACCTCGGTGTCTACCTTGTCGGTCGAGATCTCGAGCAGCGCCTCGTCGGCGGCGACCCGCTCGCCCTCCTGCTTGAGCCACTTCGTGATCGTCCCCTCGGAGACGGAGACGCCCATCTGGGGCATGACGACGTCGATCGCAGAGGTCGTGGCCATCGCTCCTCCTAGTACTCCGCCAGTTCCCTGATTCCCGCCGCGACGTCCTCCACCTGCGGGATGTACGCCTTCTCCAGCGGCGGCGAGAAGGGGACGGGCGTGTCGGGGGCGGCGATCCGCTTGACCGGCGCGTCGAGCTGCTCGAACGCCTCCGCGGCGACCGTCGCCGCGATCTCGCCGCCGAAGCCCCCGGTGTGGGTGTCCTCGTGCAGGACGAGCACCTTGGACGTCTTGCCGACGCTCTCGAGCACGGCCGCCTTGTCCCACGGGACGAGCGTGCGCAGGTCGACGATCTCGACCGAGATGTCGTCCTCCTCGAGCTGCTTGGCCGCGTCGTCGGCCGTGTGCACCATCGCGCCCCACGTGATCACCGACACGTCGTCGCCCTCGCGATGGACGCGGGCCTTGCCGAACGGCGTCGTGTAGCGCTCGTCCGGCACCTCGGCCTTGATCCGCCGGTAGAGGTGCTTGTGCTCGAAGTAGAGGACGGGGTTCGGGTCCTCGATCGCCGTCACGAGCAGGCCCTTCGCATCCTCGGGCGTCGCGGGGCAGACGATCTTCAGGCCGGGGATGTGGGCGAACGAGCTCTCCGGGTTCTGAGAGTGGAACGGCCCGCCCGAGAAGCCGCCGCCCGAGGGCAGCCGCACGACGATCGGAACCGGCGTGCCGGCGCGGAAGCGCTGCTTCGCGGCGACGGTGACGAGCTGGTCCCAGGCGCAGGAGATGAAGTCCGCGAACTGCATCTCCGCGACGGGACGCATTCCCATGATCGCCGCCCCGGTGCAGCCGCCGACGATCGCCGCCTCGGAGAGCGGTGAGTCGATCACGCGCCAGGGGCCGAACTCCTCCTGGAAGCCGAGCGTCACCTTGAACGCGCCGCCGTAGACGCCGACGTCCTCGCCGATCACGAAGACGCGCTTGTCGCGGCGCATCTCCTGGCGGAGGCCGTCGCTGATCGCCTGAAGGTAGGTCCTCTCGGCCATTACTTGTGGTGGGGCGTGTCGAGATCCTCGGGCGTCGCGAAAACCCCTTCGGTGAGCGACGAGGGATCCGGCAGCGGCGATTCCTCCGCGCGCTGGAGCGCGTCGTTGAGCAGCCTCTTCACGCCGGAGGAGATCTCGTCCTCCTCCTGGTCGTTGAGCTCGGCGTTCACGCGGAGCCAGCTGCGGAAGCGCTCGATCGGGTCGCTTGCCGCCCAGCGCTCGAACATGTTCTTCGGGACGTAGAAGGCGTCGTCGTGGACGGCGTGGCCCTCCATCCGGAGGGTGAGGCACTCGATCAGCGTCGGGCCGCCGCCCGCGCGCGCCTTCTCGATCGCGCGCCTGGTCTCGCGGTAGACGGCGAGGACGTCGGCGCCGTCGACGACCACGCCGTCGAAGCCGTACGCCTCGGCCCGGTCGGCAACGTGCTCGGTCGCGTACTCGAGGTACGTCGGCGTCGAGTAGGCCCACTGGTTGTTGTCGCAGATGAACACGACCGGGAGCTTGCGGACGCCCGCGAGGTTCATGGCCTCGTGGCAGTCGCCGCGGGCAGAGGCCCCCTCGCCGAACCAGCCGACCGCGACGCGCCGCTCCTCCCGGATCCGGAAGGCGAGCGCGCAGCCGACCGCGACCGGCAGCATCGCCGGCAGGTGGCTGACCATCGCCAGCAGGCCGAGGTTCGAGTCGGCCATGTGGACGTTGCCGTCCCTGCCGTGCGTCGGCCCGTCCACGCGGCCCATGTACTGCGCGAAGATCCGCCAGGGCTCGACCCCGCGCGTGATGTGGACGCCCATGTCCCGGTGGAGCGGAGTGCCGACGTCGACGCTGTCCATCGCGGTGGCGACGCCGACTGCGGCGGCCTCGTTCCCGCGCCCGGTGTAGAACGAGCCCGGGATCTTGCCCTGCTTGTAGAGGATGTGCCCGCGCTCCTCGATCCCGCGCGTGACCAGCATGTTGCGGTAGACGCCTAGCAGATCCTCGCGGTCGAGACCGGCTTCCTTGACCTCTTGCAGCGAGCCGACCGGCTCGGCTTCACGCGCGATCGCCATGCACTCTCCTGTGAGTCGACGGGACGACGACGAACTCTAACGACTCGACCTTCCGGCGCAGCCCGCGAGCGCGTGGACTTGCGCAGGCAGAACCAGACTTCGTCGGCCGTGGAAAGTCCGCCGTCGTAGCACTCGTTCAGCTTGCCCAGCCTCGGTAGGATCGCCTGCCCGTGGCCGAGCCCGCACTCCAGTACGACCGCTTCCTGATCGAGCAGCTCGTTCGACCGGTCGTGAATCTGTACCGCGTGACGCCGCTCGCGGCGGGCGAGACCCTCGCCGGGCCGCCCGTCGCCTTCGTCCGGCAGAAGCGGCTCGCGTTCAAGGAGGACATCCG
>WNGF01001729.1_pt1 | contig 49034 bp, 40 predicted proteins | sample 5400641 | NCBI WGS metagenome assembly WNGF01 (sample SAMN13153371, study PRJNA577476) | soil metagenome | isolation source: 80 cm soil or saprolite under grassland replicate 2 | place: USA:California | collected 2016-06-15 | reverse complement strand
CGCCGGAGGCCGCAACTCGAGTTCCAACTCGCCATAGCCCCGCACTACGTCGCGACTCAGGATCAATTTCGTCACTGGATCGATGGAATTTGAGTAGTAAGTGGCGCGCCCGCCCAGGGTCGTCGTCAACGTCCACCCGTCAAAGTCCAGTGGAATCTCCAGCTGCGGATGAAAATCAAAGCGCTGCACGACCGACGGTGTGATGATCGGATCTCGCCCGGCCTGCGCGCGAAATGCCGCAAGGTCGTCGGTCGTTTCTTTGCGGCTGACACCTTCAAGGCCGCTTTCGAATGAAAAATAGATCGGAAACTTCGTTAAGAAGGCAAAAGGGGAGGGACGTTTTTCGAGCGTGATACTCGGCAGCTCACGGATGCGGATGCGTGAATTCAAAAGCGAAGTAACCTGCGAGTTCATGCGATAGTTGAAACTGTAATCGTGATAATTCTTGGTGATAAAAACCAGCGAGCGCTCCTCGGGCGAGATGGCCTGCTGGATTGAGTCTGAGAAAACCTGGCGGAATGCGAGGTTCGAAGTCACATTCACGTCCGCAACCGCCAGAAAGCCATTCGGAAAATAATGAACGCCGTGGACATAAAAGCTCGATCCGCCCTGATCCGGATGCTGTGCATCTTTCTTCGGTCCAAAGATCCGGTCCTTAACGGTAAAGAAGCCCGCATTCAGAAACGATCGTGAGTTTGCGCGCGTGCGCAATTCGCCGCCAAATCCCAAGCCCCGCTTGCTGTAAATATCACCGCGCAGCGTCAAATCGGCCGACCGGCCGAGGGTTAGGAAATATCCTTCCGAGAAGCGCGCACCTTTGGCGCCCGAACCGCCGAACGTCGGAGTCAATAAACCGGAGGATCGATCCTGGCGCTTCAGCGAGATGGAAGCGTAGGGCGTATACAGAATCGGAATTTTTTTGACGCGAAATACGGGCGAGATGATCCGCGCGCGATCGCCGGTTTTGATTTTCACTCGCTTAGCGTGAAAGCTCCACTTGGGAACTTCCTCTTCACAAGCGGTGATGTCCACGTTTTCGCCGATGATTGTGTCCAGGCTGACGCGCTCAATCCGATCGGCCGTGAAATAAAGACGGGTTCCATCCTGGGTCCGGTTCGTAAAGCCCGTTGAGTTAATGAAAAATCCCGTCTTGGTTTTGTAATTCCATTCAGCCCGAGAACCGGTGATCCGTTGCTGATCACCCTGATCGAAAACCACGTTTCCCTCGGCGACGACTTTATTCGTCGCGTCATAGACGGTGACTTTGTCGGCCTGCAAACGATAGGTCCCGATGCGTGCATCGACGTTGCCTTCACAAACGGATACCTGGGTCCCTTTCGGACCCGTAACAGTTTCTTTATTGCAGTTAACCACCAGCTCTTCGCCCGATTGTCCCTGTGGTCCGGCGGCCGGCAAACGGGGACGCACCGGCTGATCCTGTTGGAGAGGATTTACGTTGGGCGTATCGGTAATTGGGTTGGTGACTTTTTGCTCTACCGGGCTGGTTTGTTGCGCGCGCGCCGGCTCGGCGAAGCGAGTAAACGTGAGGCACGCGAGCGCGAGCATCAATACGAAGCGCAAGTGTTTCATTGGTACTGCGCGCAAGCGAGCAAGAATCTCCGCGGGCCATGATGCATGCGCGTGTAATCAGATCGAACCGCGCGCGTTGTCGTGCCAGGAGCGTGCCGATGCTAGCATGCGGCGTTGATTGGTCACAAGCGAAAACGCCTTCATTTTTTGAGTTAATGTCCGGCAATCTTCCGCTCGTTGATCTCCAGACGACAAACTGGAAGGAAGCTCTGATCAAGTGTCTTCGACGCGTAGCGTCGGCATGAGTTTAGCCCGCGTTTAAATCGGGGTCCCCGCGCGGGCAGCCCGCGTGGGGTGGTAGCGCCGGGATCAGATCATGGCGGTTCCCGTCGCGTAGCGACGGTTGAATCCGGCTCTCGTTTCATGCGTCGCTACGCGACGCGGCCAATCTTGTTGACTCTTCCCAGCCTTGAAAGGCTGGTCTAAATTCATGCCAACGCTACGCGTCGAAAATACTTATTCAGAGGTTTCTGAATTTGCCGGACATTCAATCTAATTATTGAGAATGGTTGGCCTGCCGATCGCGACAGTGTTAAGCTCGCGCGCTGACTTGTCGAGGGCGCGTATCGGATTTTGCTCACCATCCATGACTCAAATCGCTAAGCGCAAAGTGCGTTTGATGCTGGTCGCCGGCGAGCCTTCGGGAGACGCGCACGCAGCGCATCTCGTCAACGAACTCCGAGAGGTCGCCCCTGACGCGCAGTTTGAATTCTTCGGGTCGACCGGCGCGCAAATGCGGGCGCAAGGCGTCGATCCAATCGTGATCGCGGATGATCTGGCGATCCTTGGGTTGGTCGAGATCGGCCGCGCCCTGCCAAAGTTCTGGAGCGCCTTTCGTCAACTCAAACATGCGGCAATTAAGCGACGACCCGACGCAGTGATTCTGGTTGACTGGCCTGATTTCAATCTGCGGCTGGCGCGAAGCCTGCATCGTCGCGGCCTGAAAATCATCTATTACATCAGTCCGCAACTTTGGGCCTGGCGCGAGTATCGCACGAGAAATATCGGGCGCGACGTCGATCTCTTGCTTTCAATCCTACCGTTTGAGAAAGACTGGTTCGCCGCGCGAGGCGTCTCGCAAGTTAAATACGTCGGCCATCCGCTCGCCGGCGAAGTGCAGGCGCGCTACGATCGCGCAGAATTCAGCCGGCGCAACGGTCTTGACTCATCGCGCCCGATCGTTGCGCTATTGCCCGGCAGCCGTCACAAAGAAGTCGTGCGCATTCTGCCGCCCATGCTCGGGGCGGCTTCGGTTATCGCCAAACAGCGCGACGACATCCAGTTTGTGGTAGTTGTTGCGCCCAACCGCGATCCTCAAGAGGCACGGGACATTATCGCGGCCAGCAAGAATGATGCTTCCGAAAATTCGCTTCGCATCGTTCATCACGAAACGCGCGAGGCCTTGTCCGCTGCTGACGCTGCGGCAGTCGCCAGTGGTACCGCCACGCTCGAAGCGGCATTGCTCGGCACGCCGCTGGTAATCGTTTACAAAGAATCGCGGATCAACTGGCATACACTGGGGCGCTTGATCACGGCCGAGCATTATGGTTTGGCGAATTTGATTGCCGGCCGGCGCCTGGTAACGGAGCTAATCCAGGATGACTTGAATGCTGAGCGTTTGGCGAAAGAGTTGTTGCTTCTGATCGAACCTGAACGAAATCGATCAATGCGCGCCGACCTTCATGAAGTTGCCGAGAAACTTGGCGAGGGTGGCGCTTCCCGCCGGGCGGCGGACGAAATTCTGAGTTTTATTCAATCTTCAAAAACTCCAAGAGGTTCTTAAATCGCATGCCACGTCGTTGGAAGAACGTTGTGATCCTTACTCTGCCGGCCATCATTGTGATTATCAGTTTGGGGATTACGTATACGATCGGTTGGCGGCCGATCATCGGCGCGAAGAAGCGCACGCTCACCGATCGAAAGTTTGAATCAAATCCGGCGCGTCTGGCGCGCGGCAAGTATCTGGTCGATAGCGTCAACGAATGCTATGGATGTCACACGGATTCCGATTGGACTAAGCGCGGCGCGCCGCCAGTTTCCGGACGGGAAGGCTCCGGTCACGTTTGGTCGACCGAGGGTCTGCCCTGGCTCGTATCTCCGAACATCACGCCCGACAAAGAAACCGGCATTGGCAACTGGAGCGATGACACGCTGGCGCGCGCGATCCGCGAAGGCATCGGGCACGATGGACGAGCGCTCTTTCCGACGATGCCTTATCCTGACTATCGGCAGATGTCGGACGAAGACCTCGGATCAATCATCGCTTACGTTCGTTCAATGCCGCCGATTCGCAATGAATTACCGACTACCAGGATGCCGTTCCCGCTCAATTTTTTTACTCAGAGCATGCCTGAGCCAATAACAGCTCCTGTCGGTCCTTCAGATCAATCAGGGCCGGCGGCGCGGGGTGCTTATCTGGCGCGCATGGGCGCGTGCGCTGATTGTCATACACCCCAGGAAGAGGAGGGCCGGCCGATTCCGGGAATGGATTACGCGGGCGGCTTTATCGTGAACGGCGCCAATGGAGAACGAATCGCTTCCTCGAACATTACGCCCGCGCCGTCAGGGATCAGCTATTACGATGAACGCACTTTTATCCAGGCAATGCGTCAGGGCAAAGTCGGTGCGCGCGAGCTGCATTCCGAGATGCCGTGGATCTTCTATGGCAGGATGAATGAAGACGACCTCAAGGCGATCTTCGCGTACTTGCAGACGCTCAAGCCCATTAAGCACCAGGTCGATAACACAGAGCCGCCGACTTTTTGCCGATTATGCAAACAAAAGCACGGACTTGGCGCGAGCAATTAATTCACGCCTTTCGCGAGTAGCTGAGTCAAACTGACCGTAAGTGTTCGATCAGAAAACGAATCGCGCTGCGGAAGATTGCATCTTTGTGATCACAACCAATCATTAATATCCAAGTGTTTTAGTTTCAATCGCAATTCTCACAGAACAGTCACATTGCTTGTTGTCCGAGCCTCCTTCGATCATTAGAATCGAATTCCCTTCACGCGGTACTCATCACCGCGAGTGCGGCCCCTAAAAGAAAAAATTGGAGAAGGAGAAAACCGTTCCCTTGATGTCTACAAAAATTTCCCTCGGCTTGCTTACGGCATGCTTCCTCGTCTTTTTATCCGCAACCACTTTCGCTCAATCACCAGAAGCGAATTCACGGCAATCGGCCATCGCGTTCAAGTCTGACGGTTCCGAGGTTCTCGAAACTGAGTCGTTGATGCCAAATTCGGTTGAAGAGCGGCGCCCGCGCGTGTTCGCGACCGCGCCGGTCATCAGCCGGTTTGACCAGCTGTTACTTGGCGCGATTCAGACACGTCTCGGCTCGAGTTATCACTACGGCTCTACCGGGCCTAACACCTTCGATTGTTCAGGGTTTGTGTGGCGCACTTTCCAGGAGGCCGGCGCCGGTTTCACTCGCGGTCCGGCACGCTCGTATTGGGCCACCATGCCGGCGGCGACGAAGGACGAACAAAGCAAGTTCGGCACGCTGGTTTTCTTCAGCGGACTTGCTCACGTCGGCATTGTGGCGGACGGCAAGGGCTTCTATCACGCGTCCCGTCATCACGGAGTCATCTATTCACCCTTCAACGATTACTGGCTGGCGCGGATTGATGGATTTCGCCGGATACCGATGAGCGAATTGAGGCTGCCGGCCCAAATCGAAAAGAGCGTAACTTCCAAGGGTCCGCAACGCGGCACCAACATTATCGACAGCAGCCTCGGCAATCACTGATCGCTTCTTCTTTGAAATGAAAAGAGGCCGCGCGGTTTCAAAACCGGGCGGCCTCTTTTGCTGCAACTTTCAGTAGCGGTTGGCTAACTCTTGAAAACGAAACCCGGCAGGCGCGCCTTTTCCCGCTTCTCCCAAACGGCTACGATCTTCTCAATCGCAATGTGACAAATCTGATCTTCGTCGTCCTTGAGTTGCAGCACGCCGCTCTTAACCGCCACGACTTCGCCGCGAAGACTGGAAGCGCCGGAACAGACGACGTCGATCTCATGGCCAATCAATTTTGAGAGAAATTCTTCCATCAACATGGCACCGCGCGCTACCGCACACGGTCGTCTCTACAACCCGGCGCGCTACCGCGAGCGGTATTGACTCAGTCGCCGTTGCGAAAGGTAATCTGCACCAGCGGAACCACGCTGTCATCGCCCTGCTGAACGCGCTCGAACTGCAATAAATCGTAATACGCACAGCGCGGATGCGCGGGAAATTCACGACAGACTTGCGGTCGTGCATCGTAGATCGTGCACTGTCGCGTTTCGGAGTGGAGAAACTTACAGGCCTTGCCGAAAATCGGATCGGCTTTGCGGCGCAGAATGCGTTCACCGTTGTATTCAGTGGTGAATCGCTTGGCCGCTTTTTTTACATCGAGGGCGAAATGTCTGGCGATCTGTTGCAGATCTCGCTTTGTGACCTGGACTCGCTCATATATCGCGCAACAGTACGCGGGACATTCAGAACAGTCGTATTGGTTTGATTGCCTGGGTGCAGATCCCATCCCTGACTCGTCCGTTATCGCCGATGCGACTTTTGATATTCAGCCAACAATAATTCCATGAACTCCCCACGACGCTCGTAAAGTCGTTTCGGCGGGCGTGGTTTGTGTCTGGTCAAAGCATACGCTGCAATGATCGGAAGCGCCACCGTCGAATCGAGATAACACACTACCGCGTCGGGCAAGCGATCGGGATCAACTTTGCCCCACGACACCGCTTCGCCGGGTGTTGCTCCCGAAAGTCCGCCGGTGTCCGGGCGCGCATCGGTGATTTGGAGAAAGTAATCATGACCGCGCTCGTCGATGCCGAGGACTTCCTGAATCTGCGGCTCAGTTTGCAGCGCAAAATTTTTCGGCGAACCGCCGCCGAGGATGAAAATGGCGGAGCGGCCGGGTTTGAGAGCTGCACCCTCCCTGACGGTCGGGTTTCTGCCGTGAATGAGCCCGCGTTTTGCGGCCAGGACAATCGCCGCGGTCTCATTCACATCAAGCGACGGATCAAAAGCCAGCTTGTTGCCCTGCAAACTTTTCGCCGCAACGTTCATGCCGATGGACGAATCGCCCGGAGACGAAGTGTAAAGCGGCACCGCATACTTGTGAGCCGCCGCCAGCAAAGATTTGTTCTTCAAACCCAGCTTGCGCTCGCGTTCCAGCACATAACGTCCGGCCAGGTAATGAAATTCAGCCGTCGACATCGGTCGTTGGAATTCAGGTCCTTCGATTAAGCGCCGGAAGAACTCGTCGGTATCGAGCAATACGGAATAATCGAAGAAGATGTCATAGATGCGCACGACCTGCTCGTCGCGCAGCACGATGTCGGAAGTCTGCGCGTTGCCCTCATGCATCGACAGGCCAATGCCAAAGTGCGTGTCGTGATAAAAGTTGGCGCCGGTCGAGATGATCCAATCGATAAAGCCTGCCTTAATCAACGGAATCAATGCGGAAATGCCCAGCCCTGCCGGGGTCAGCGCGCCCGTTAAAGTCACGCCGACAGTAACATCAGGCTCAAGCATTTTCCGGGTGAACAGCTGGCAGGCCTCGCGCAATCGCGCCGCATTGTAGGCAATGAAAGCATTGTCAACGAGATCGGCGACTCTGGTCTTGCCGGTGATCGGAGCCGGATCGATGCGGCGGCCTTGCAGGAATTTGCTTCGCTTTTTTGCCAGGGCTCTCCGGAAGAATTATTCAAGTTGATGGAGCAAAGTGTGAAGCAGAATAGTCGGCGAGTAGAGGTGGGTTGTCAACTGCTTTGTTTCCTTCCGCCTGTGACAGGCGATCGCGCGGCGTACGCCTTACTCATTTCTTCTCCAAAAGCGAAGAGGACGCGAAACTGTTTAGAGTTCTTTCCCGGCACGCGCCCCGTCCGCCAGGCGTTCGAGGCATGCGCGACATAGACAATTGCGATATCGCGTCCTTAACTCGGCACGCGTTTCATCGCTCAACTTGATTTCTGAGCACCAGCAACCGGACAGGGACGCACCGCAGGTAAACGGGCCGCCACAAGCTTCGCAGACCGTGGCTTCACGTAATCGCGGAAAGACTGTTCGCAACAACGCGCTAAGTTTCATGTCAACCTTTGGCAGAGGCGGCGCCGTTGGGCGTGCCGGCTTCGGCGCGCTTCACGCGTAATCGGCCAATGCGTTTTTTATCGGCCTCTAAGATTTCTACGTCCAGCCCGCGAAAACTTAATTTTTCCCCGGTGTGCGGCACGCTGCCTTTCTCGGCAATCACCAGTCCGGCAATCGTTGTGAAGTCGTCGGCTTCGATCTCCAGGTCAAACAGGTCTTCGATCTTCCCGATCTCAGTTCCACCGACTACTTCGTAAGCGCCGCCGCTCGAGGCGACGATCTCTTCCAGGTCCTCGCCACTGATGTCCTCGTCTTCAATTTCCCCGACCAGTTCTTCCAGGATGTCTTCCACGGTTACCAGTCCGGCCACGCCGCCGTATTCGTCGATCACGATTGCCATGTAAGCATGCGCCTTTTGCATTTCTTCCAGCAGTTTCGCCACCGGCTTGGTTTCCGGCACGCAGTAAACCGCACGGATGAGCGACGTGATCGGGCTATCGGCCTGGTTGGCGGACCAACTGTGCAGGAGGTCTCGCACGTAGATGAACCCCTCGATGTTGTCCATCTGCTCGCGATACACGGGCAGGCGCGAATGTCTGGTCTCAATCATCAGGTTGCGCGCTTCCCGCACCGTGGCGGTATGCGGCAGGGCCACGATCTCGGTTCGGGGGGTCATCACTTCGCCGACAGTCGTGTCGCCAAACTCGATTGCCGACTGGATCAGCTCGCGTTCTTCTTCTTCAATGATTCCCTCGGCTTCCCCCACGTCCATCAGGGCTTCAATGTCGTCGCCTTCATCTTCTTCGGTTTCGGTGGTTAGCGCACCTTCGAGTTCTTCCTGGCGTCTCAGACGGTCGAACGAGCGATGCCAGGGCTCGACGGCAAATGCCAGCAGTCGATAAAACGGACGCAGCACCGGTAATAGAAAAAGCAGCTTGCTTTCGGGATTACGGAGAGCGATGAGCCGGGGAATAAATTGACGAAAGATTCCCGCGAGGATGAGCGCGACGCCCAGCGAGATAAAGAGAGCCAAAACGTTTCCCGGCAACCACTGAATCGAAACGTAAGTGACCAGTACCGTGAAGGCGACGAGAAAAAGTTGAATCGCCGCGGAAAGCGTAAAACTAAAATGCGATCGATTTTCGAGAATTTCCCGAAGAAAAGGCGTCGACTTCGAGTCGGGATGCTCTTCGGCTTCAGCCGCCAGGCGCCGCAGGCCAACATCGCTTAATTGACGAAAAGCCGCGTCTACCGTTGCCAGAAATGTCAGGACAAAGATTAGAAGTAAGGTTATGGCTAGTTCGATTTCCATTGAGTTAGCAGGACGGTGAACAATCGACGAGGGACCCTGAGTCCCGCATTCTCTGGTCACTGATCTGTCGTCTCGTCAAATTATATTCCAAGCCGGCGACGAAGGCGGAGTTCGAGGCGATTCATTTCGCCCTGATCAGTTTCGTGGTCATAACCGCAAAGGTGCAGCAAACCATGGAGAATCAACTGCTTAACTTCACCTGCAAAACTGTGGCCGGCCTCTTTGGCCTGGGCTGCCGCGCGATCGACAGAGATTACCACGTCGCCCAGATTCGATTTGTTTTCGGCTTCAAACGCCGCAGGATTAGTTGGAAAAGACAAGACATCGGTCGCATAGTCTTTTTTGCGATAGCTGCGATTGAGCTCTTTGATCTTCCGGTCAGAGACAAACACAATTGTCGCGTCGCGATGATCGGCGCCCATCGCCTTCAGTGCTGCATCGCCGAACTGGTGCCACTGCCGCGTATTAATCTTGCGCGTGCGCTGGCGATTCACGATCTCGATCATTGCCGATTTCCAATTGCCGATTGCCGATTGTGGATTCTGGATCCGAATGATTCTTGCGCTTAATTGGCATCGAGTGATTTTCGCAATCGGCAATCGGAAATCAGAAATCTGCAATGGCTCATATCTCGCTCTTCTTCGTGTGCGTTTCGTAAGCCTTGATTATCATCTGCACGAGTTTGTGACGGACAACGTCTTTGTCGCTGAAGTAGATGAATTCGATTCCTTCGATATTCGCGAGCACGCGTTCAGCTTCGACCAAACCGCTCCGCTTTCCCGTGGGCAAATCAATTTGGGTGACATCCCCGGTGATCACTGCTTTCGATCCAAAACCGATCCGCGTCAGAAACATTTTCATTTGCTCACTCGTGGTATTCTGCGCCTCGTCCAGGATCACGAAGGCGTCCGACAGGGTGCGCCCTCGCATGAATGCCAGGGGCGCGATTTCGATCACCCGCTTTTCCAGCAGGCGCGTGACCCGCTCGTAATCGACGAGATCAAATAGCGCGTCGTATAGCGGCCGCAGGTACGGGTCAACTTTCTCCTGGAGATCGCCGGGCAAAAAGCCCAGCCGTTCTCCGGCTTCCACCGCCGGCCGCGCCAGCACGATTCGATTTACCTGCTTTTGCATCAAGGCTTGTACGGCCATGGCGACGCCGAGATAGGTCTTGCCCGTCCCCGCGGGTCCGATGCCTAAGACGATGTCCCGTTCTTGGATTGCTTCCACGTACTTACGCTGCATAGCCGACTTTGGCGCGACTTGTTTCTTGCCTGCGGGACTGAATCGCGACTTGGTGAAGTAGTCGCGCAGGCTGTACGCTCGATCCTCGGCGATCTGGGTGAAGGCTTCACGCAGCTCGCGGTCGGTGAATTGCTTCCCTTCGGCAAACAGTTGGGCAAAATCGTCCAGGATTCGCTCGGCCGTCGCCACATCATCCGCCTCGCCATTGACCGTGATGCTGTGTCCGCGCGCGTTAACCGTCACATCCAGCAATGACTCGAGTAACTTGATGTTTTGATCGTGGACGCCGAACAGCGTTTCCAAACCTCTGGGTGGAAGCTCAATTTGCTTCAAAGGTTAAAGGTATCTCCTTTTGAGTGCGAAAGGTTGACAGGCGATAGGGGTTTGGATGGTCGAGTGCGGAGAAAACCTGCATGCATAAGTACAACTCGGACGCTACTACAGGCAATGTGAGGTGTCAACGACTGACATGTCGGGAGCTCGTTCTTCTGAAAGATCCCGGTGTCTTAGCGCATTTTGCCTAGCAGCCAGGTCTTGAGAATACCGGGGCGCGCATTGTCAACCGAGAAGTAGTCCTGTACCAACTGATTGTACAATCGTGCACGCTCGGCCGTTCGCAGTTCAGAGTTCAACGGCATTCGACCGCCTTTCACGAACGAGCTAATCAGAGTTTTATCCATCGGCCAGTTCAATGACCCCAATCGGTTTGGCCGGTGACATGACGCACACGTTACGGTCTTGAAGGTGTCTTCCGCGCCGCCGAACGAAGCGCGGCGAAACAGTTCGCTGTCGTCGTCGCGCAGGGACCCGAGTCCGGGACCAAACTTGCTGGGGTCCAGATATCCACCAAAGCGCGCCGGCCCGTAGCTGCGAAAACGTTCATTTACTGTTTCAACTAAAGGTTGCTCGTCACGACTGACGCTGCCGGCCTCCGGAAAAATCGGTAACACACCGCTCTTGTGACATGAGACACAGTTGTCGTCATCTTCGCCCAGTTCCCAGCGGCCTTTAATGGTGATTGGGCCGTTGCGATGATAAGTCCGGTAAAAATCTTTGAAATAAACGTTCGTGGTTTGTTCAGTGGCGCGCAGGACTGCAACCACTGAGATGTTGCGCACCGACTTTGGTTTGCGCGGATCGGCAATTCCGAACTGAACCCACTTTTCCGGCACCTGCTGGGCTCGGTTTTCCGGCACGATAATCAAAAGACGGCGGTGGCTGCCCGGGTTATCGGGCGTGCCCAGGTGTCGCGACGTATAGCTGAAGAAAATTAGTTTTTCGTCAGGCGTTCGGCTCGTATTCATTTCGCGTAGCAACGCCTTGGCTTGCGACAGATTTTCGGAGCGGCTAACGGCCCGAAGAAACTGCGGAGTCAGGAGAAAGTCAGGAATGGCTGTGTATTGGCTTGTCTCAGCGAAGTATTGTTTGTCGGTAACTTCAAACCCAAGCTGATGATCATCCTTCAGCGCGAGCGAGAGAAGTCTCAGATACTCGTTGAATTCGGGATAACGTCGAACGAAATCACGATCGACAGTCAGACGACAGCGATCCAGCGTGGTAGCGATGCTATCAACCACGCGCTCGTACCGTTCGCGTCGATCGTCATTTTCGTAAGCCATGCGTGCCGCGCTAACCAGAGCATCGACTCGGGCAACTATCCACACATCCTCCTGATGCGCGGTGTGGGGGCAAGGCGCCGCCGAAAGGTTCGCCGCCGTGAGAACTGAACACAACATGAAGCCGCCGGCGTACTTAACAAGCCTGGTAACGTTTTTGGCGTTCATTCTTCCTCGAGTCCCGCGCCTACCCGAAACGTATGTCCATCAGGATGTCGAAGGTGAAACTCGCGCACGCTCCACGGTTCGTCGGTAGGCGGCATCGTGACCGTCGCTCCCTGCTCGAGGGCGAGCTGATAAGCCGCATCGACCTCAGCCGGCGATTCCAGCCACCAGCTCATCCAGACACCGCCGGCTTCGTCGTCGCCCGCGAACTGGGGCATTGGGCCGCCGCGAGATCCCTGGCAGTTTTGGCAAAGGAAGATTTCCGACTTGCCGCTGCGCACGGCGCCAAAGCTCGGCGGCTCGCCCCAGTCCCAAACCTTCTCCCAGCCAAGTTTCGTAAACCACGCAAAGCTCTCTTCAATGTTTGAAACGTTCAGGATCGGAGTCAGGCCTTGAACTTTCATGGTAATCAACCTCCGCGATACGGGTGAAATGCCAGATGAAAAATATCCAATGAAGATGGAAATGATCAGATTTCCATCAAGTCTCTGCCGACGATAATTCGTCCTTTGAAGTTCTTGCGCACACCTGCTGCCCACTCCTCGTCAGTAATGGAAGGATCGTCGCCGGGAACGAAATGCGAAAGCACGAGCGTCTTAACTTCTGCCTGTGAAGCGATTCTTCCCACATCCTCGGGCAAAGTGTGAGCTGCCATCAAGTGCTCGCGCAACCTCTTCGCATTCGGCAATTTGCTGATCAATTTTCCAATACCGGGCAAATACATTACCTCATGAATGAGTATATCGGCGCCTTTGGCGAATTCGGCCAGCTCTGGAGCATAGGCAGTATCACCGGAAATCACGACTGAACGATCCTGCGCGTCAAAGCGGTACGCGTATGCTTCAGTAATGGGAGGATGGCGGACCCGACAGCTGCTGACCTTCACATCCTGGTTCTGCATGACCAGCCCGGGCTTCTTGAATTCGTGAACTGTAATCAACTTGCGCGGATCCGGACGGCCTTCATCGACAATGCGGGTGTCGATATCAAACTTCTGGTAACTAAAAAAATCCTCCATCATCTTTTGCAGACCAGCAGGTCCGTAAGCATCGACCCGAACCGGCTGGCCGGTAATCCACGCGTTATAAAACAAGGCGCCGTATTCAAGATTATGATCCGAATGGTGATGAGTGATGAAGACATAGCGAAGTCGGTTAAGCGCCACACCTGCCGCCAGAAGTTGCCGCGAAGTGCCATACCCGCAGTCGATCAGGTACGGAACATTATTGATCAGTATGAGCGTTGAAGGATTACTGCGGCCCGCTTCGCCCACGCGCGGACCGCCTTTGGTGCCGAGAAGAATTATGCGGGTTCGATTCCGGTTTGCCTGGCCGTACACGCCTAATGTGTGAAGCAGTGCATAAGAAGCGGCAAAACTTCCGGCGCTCTTGAGAAAATGTCGGCGATTAGATGACATTGATCAATGCTCAAGTCCCCGCGTCTGCGATAACCAGCTCCATTAGATCCGCACGAACGGCGAAGCCGTAACGCTCGTACAGTGAGCGACTCTTGTCCGTCGGCCACAAAATCACCACATGCACGTGGGAAGCTTTACACCAATCGAGCGTGGTTTTTAATAAACGCGATCCGACTCCTTGTCCGCGGGCCGTTTCCTGGATGTAAAAATTCGTTATGTAAGCGTGATGTTCAGGTTCAGATCTGGGGTTCGGAATCTTCTCGACGAGTTGCAGCCATAAGTTACCAATCAGTTGACCATCTGATTCAGCTACCCAGCAGTGCCAAAAACTTCCTTCTCTCAAATGCGCTTTCATCCACGCTCGGCAGCGGGCCAGGAACTCTGATTGCGGCTCAGTCACTATGCCGGTACTCGCGCGCAGCGCGTAGCGCAATTCAGCCAGGACAGGAAGATCGGCATCATTAGCCACACGGATGTTAGTGCTTGGCGGGCTCGCACTCACTTCGCTAATCGGCGTCATCATTTTTGGAGTGCGCCGGCAGAGCAAAGCGACGACGGCGCTATGCTTCGCACCCTCACCCTAACCCTCTCCCAATGGGAGAGGGAATACTGCTTCGCACCCTCACCCTAACCCTCTCCAATGGGAGAGGGAATACAATCCAAAGCGGTGTCTCCCGATGAATCGGGATTGCCACCGCACTGCTAAAAATCGCAATCCGCGGATTCACTTCCTCTTCGAAACATACTCGCCCGAGGGATCGATCTGCTTCATCGCCGTGATCTGTCCATTCTCTTCAACGAATTCAATTACGACATCGGCGAACTCAGGGATCCGGAACTTGAGCCCTTTGTAAGGCACCAGCTTTTGATCGGGCGCGCCGATGCGCACGACATAGAGGCCGAGCCCCGGTTTCCATACCACCTGAAACTTGGCGCCGGTTGCTGTTTCATACGTTCCGGCGATGCGCGCCGCGGTTGCTTCGTCGAGTCTGGCCGGCCGGCGCACAAACGTCGCTTCAGCTTCATCCAGTGACATCGTCGCTCGATCAATGTCGCCTTGCGGGTTCGTTGAAAAGTTCACGGACCACTTGCCGTCCTGTTCGTCGTCAGGCGTATCGAAGCGATCGTAATGAAAATGCGTCAAAGGCATTTTGATCTTGTGAAACTCAAACTGAAGTTGATTGTCCTTCATGCCGATTTTCAACATGCCGTACGCAGGGTGCTCGTACTCGCCGACATAATCCGCGAGCGCATGCGACGGCGTGGTATTCATGATGCGGCCAAAGCCGGCCTTGCTGCGCGCCTCCATGCCGGCTTTCTTGTTCTTCAATCGGATGTCGAGCAGGCGATCGGTCCACGGCGTCGGCTCCATCCCCAACAGACGCTCGTAAACGTTGTAACTGATCGGATTGTAAAGAGGAGCGATGTGATTGCCGATCACAAACACGATGACGCCGATGTGCTCGTTCGGCATGAATGAAATCTGCGAGTGAAAGCCGGGCAGGTCGCCGCCGTGGAAAGCGATCAGATGACCCCGATACGAAGCTGTCCAGCGGCCCATCCCGTAAGCCTGATTCAAAACTTCCCACCAGCCGCGCACCTGGCCGGCCGCATTCGGCAAAGCGATCGCCGGCTCCAGCGTGGCCTGCAGGACTTTCGACGGCAGCACCTGTTTGCCGTTGTACTGGCCGTTGTTCATCAAAGCGATCAGCCAATGCGACATGTCTTCAATATTGGAAATGATCGCGCCGGCCGCAGCCAGTCCCTCCGTATCTTCGTAATAAGGAATTTTGTAAAGCTCCATCGAGTCGCGCTTCTCAGTAAACGGCACGCCGTAGTCCGGCTGCTTCAACATGTCTGAGATTGAATACACGGTGTGATTCATTTCCAGCGGCTGCAGGATCTTTTCCCGTACGAACTGACCCCATGGTTTACCCGATTGCAGTTGAATCGTGTAGCCAACGCCGGCGTACATCATGTTGTTGTAAAGGAACAATTGCCGCGGCTGTTCTTTTGGTTCGAGATAACGCAGCCGCTCGAAAAGCTCCTTCGTCGAATAGTCTGATTTGTACCAGATGGAATCATGCCGCGTGATGCCGGTGCGATGCGACAGCATGTCGCGCAGGGTGATCGTATTGTTCAGATAGTTATTGTAAAAATTGACTGTCGGTACCGATTCGCGAATCGGCTGATCCCAGGTCAGCCTTCCTTCTTCGACCAGGAACCCGGCCGCCACCGCCGTGAACAGCTTGGTGTTCGAGGCGATGGGAAACATTGTGTTCGCGGTGATCGGCAATTTCTTTTCATAGTCGCGATAGCCATAGCCTTTGGCGAATACCAGCTTGTCCGAAACGATAATGCCCACGCCGATGCCCGGCGCATTCCAGTCTTTCAAAGTCTTCTCCATGAAGGCGTCAAAACCGGCCAGGCGTTGGGTTACGTCGATCGTCGGCGCCGTTCCGTTTTGCGCGCGAATTGAGGTGCAGAGCCCAAAGGCAATCAGGGTCAGCCCGAGAGTGACCCGCGCGAGTCTTGAGATTAGACGGTATTGAGATAAATTCATGATGTCCTCCAGTTAATGCATTTAGTGCGGAGATTAGATAATGCGTCTCCGGAATAGAGTCAAGGAATTTGTCGGTAATCGTGGGCGCAGCGTAGCGACCTGGCATGCTCGCGGAATGAGTCAAAGCAAAAAATAAAGGCGACCTCGGTAACGAGATCGCCTTTTGTTTTCGCGCCTTCCGGGCTCACGACCGGAAGCGGGGTCAGTGGCTATGCTTCAAGAGCAAGCCGGGGGAGACCTACATCTTGGTCACTTTTTCAGCCTGAGGTCCTTTCGGTCCCTGCGTCACTTCAAACTCGACTTCCTGGCCCTCTTCGAGGGTCTTGAAGCCATCACCTTGAATGGCGCTGTAATGAACAAAGATGTCCGAAGAGCCGGGCTGCTCAATGAAGCCATAGCCCTTCGAGTTATTGAACCACTTGACCTTGCCGGTTATTCTCGACATAACTAACGAATCCTCCTAAACAATCAGTGAAACTGGCCCAGTAGCATAGGCCTTAGCCTGTGATCTTTCCGCGGACATAATCGAGATTCACATCACAGACTAATGTCTATGCTACTTTGCCTGGGTTAATGCTGTGAGCCGGACGCGCTTTGAAATTGGCGTGAACGGAAACACAACGAACAAAGTGACGCGGAATCGCAAGGATGCGATAACGTCGTGCACCAACTTACCGGGGGGAAAACTAAAACTCATTCATTTGTCGCGCTTGCAAATCGAAATGCCGAAGACCACTTGGGGTGCAGGTCGAGCACTGATTGAAAACGTCGGCGCATGCTAAACGATGCGGTTTCGGGCTGTCAAGAGAAAAGGCAGTGAGGGCCCAAAATCCACACAATTTCAGCATTTCCGGCGCACTTGCTGTATTTCTGGCTACCAGGTTCAGGCCGCCCGTCGCAATCCGGCCGATGCGTTCTTGATATCCATCTCCTTGAAGATATAACCCGCGCCGCCGAATTTGTCAGTTACAAAAAGGACATAACGAATATCCACCGCGATGGCCCGACCCTTGGTATCGTTGTAAAAGAAATCGTTCCCGAGCCCTTCGTAGTTCCCGTCGAAAATAATCCCGACCTGTTCGCCGCGGCCATTCATGATCGGCGAGCCCGAGTTGCCGCCGATAATGTCCGTAGTGGAAAGAAAATCGACGGGCACATTTCTTCCATCCGACGTTGCGTACGGGCCAAAGTCATGTGTTCGGTAAAGCTGCTTGAGTTTCTCAGGCACATCGAATGGCTCGCGACCGGTATCTTTTTCGATCACTCCTGAGAGATTGGTGAATGGTTGATACACAGCGGCATCGTGTGGCACGTAACCCTTTACTTCGCCGTAGGTGAATCGCAGCGTCCGATTAGCGTCCGGGTAAGGTTTGGTTCCGTGCATTTCGGTCATGCCCTGCACGAGCAGAGGCCGCCAGCGTCCCACTTCGGTATTGAACGCACGCGTGCGTGCGGCCACTTCATCCCCTAAGTCATCGATTTCACTGGCAAATGAAATCAGTGGTTCGTTCAAATGTTGAATTTGCGCCGCGCTCATGTCGAACAACGCGGACACCGCTTGAGCCGACGCAAAGTTCTTGCTTTCAATCGCCGCGCGCGTGAAATCTTCTTCCGCGCGGACCCGGGCCTCACCGGTCAGGTTGCCAAAGCGTTTCTCGACCGCCTCAATCTTCTGGCCCGCGGGAAGTTCGGCTGCCTTTCGTAGATAGAACGCCAGGAGCTCGCGCTCGGTGGCGATGCTGCGGTCGGCGAATATTTGTGGCAGCGCGGCGCGCGCGCGCTGAACCGCCAAGGCAATATTTGGATTGTGCTGAGCTTCCGGCTTTTCTTTGTCGGCCGCAGCAATTGGGATGAGCGGCGCGATTTCAAATAGATCGCTTAGCGATCCAAGTTGTTGGACCAGAAGATCGCGAGGCTGACTCTTTAGTAACTCTGCGTAAGCTTTTTGCAGCGACGGCAACACGTCGCCATATTTCGCTTTGCGTTCGGGAGTCTCGTTAAGCCAACGCGTAAAGGTCGCTTCGTCACCGCGCTTTTGATCGACGATGCCCGCGCGGCGCATCGCCACGACCGATCCCTCGAAATCTTTCAGCGTGTTGCTAATTTCAAAGATCCTGCTTTGCAGCTTGATCTGAAGCTCGCGGTTGTTCTTTCCGAGGTTCTGCAGAACTTCAATTTGTTTGTTGAAGGCATCGATCAAGAATGGCATGAAGACGTCCTGGTTGTAAGCGACTGAATAACTTTCACGATAACGACGCGTCGAGCCGGGATATCCCATGACCATTACAAACTCATTTTCCTTCACGCCGCCCATCGACAATGTCATGAACTTCTTTGGCTTGAATGGCACGTTGCTGGTCGAATACGCAGCCGGCTTGCCATCGGCGCCGACATAAGCCCGGAGGAAGGTGAAATCACCATCATGGCGCGGCCATTCGAAATTATCCGGATCGCCGCCAAAGAACCCGATATTCTTTGGTGGCGCATAAACAATGCGGACGTCATTCAACGTAAACGTCGTGAAAAGATAATAGGCCTGGCCTTCATTGAGCGGCAGAACCGTCGCCGTTATCCCGTCGGCAGGCTTGGTATTGCCGTTTCTTACGGCCGCCGAATTGCGCTGAATCGCGACGTTGCGCTCCGGCGGCGACATCGTATCAACGACGCCCTTTAACACATCGGCAGTGACATCTTTTAGATCCTGGGTAATCGAGACTGTGTAGCCCTTCGCGGGTAATTCATCGCTGCGATTGTGGGCCGTATAGCCATTGGTCGCGTAATCCTTTGCCGGATCGGATGCGGAGACGAGGGCGTCGAAAGCTACGTGATGATTGGTAAGGACCAGGCCTTCTGCTGAGACGAATTCGCCGGTTCCATAACCCGGTCCAAACGCCACCGTGACGACGGCGTCCTTGATTGACGGACCGCTTGGATTGTAGAGATCGGTGATCGGGATCTTCAGTCCGCGCTGGTTAAGTTTCTTAAGCGGCAGCTGGTTGAGCGTATCCGGTAAGAACATGCCTTCGTCCGCTAACGCTGAAAACGAAAACAGGCTGACAAAGAGCAAAACCGGCAGTAGTAGCGCACTGCGTCGGGAATATTTTGAAGCCATTAAGTCTTTCTTCCTTATTACTGATTGAGATCGCGAATTTGTGATGTTACCAGACGGTTAAGTCTTCTGAAAGCAGGGCGAGGAGGCAGGCACTTTCCGTTTTTTGCTTCTTCTCTGGGAGCTCCGTGTAAGAAGTGGTGAGATTGTGCCAGCAGGAATTCACCACAGGAGGCACGGAGAACACTGAGCACGCGGAATTACTTGTCTGATCCGGGCAGGTACATCCGAGGATCGACAGGTTGATTGTTAATTCGCACTTCGTAATGAAGGTGCGGGCCTGTCGACCGGCCGGTCGATCCGACGAGCCCGATCATTTGTCCGCGCGTCAAAGCCTGGCCAACTGTGACGTCTATCTCCGACAGGTGCCCGTAACGCGTCGACAAACCGCCGCCGTGATCGACGTAAACAACTTTGCCGTAACCTCTCTGCCCTCCGGCGACGGTAACTCTTCCGGTCGCGGCAACCTGGACCGGCGTGCCATAGGCCGCGTCGATATCCTGACCTTCATGATATTCGAAGCCCCGGCCGCCAAAAGGATTGCGGCGGCCTCCGAAACCGCTTTCCAGTTTTCCCACTACCGGCCAGATTGATGGAGTCATCCCATGCTCGCGGAGAAAGCCTTCGTACATTCTTAATTCGCGTTCCAGCTTCTCCGTTTTCAGATCTAATGCAGTCAGCGCCGCGGCGCTGTCAACCGGGCGCGCGGGACCGCCCTGGCCATGCACAACCTGATCGTCGGGAACGCCGGAGATTTCTGCCAGCTTCCGTGAGGTATCCTCGACGGCGTTGACTCGATTATTAAGATTTTGCAGTTCCTGACGCTGCCTTTCGGTCTCAGCACGCAGTCGTTCATTCTCGTGCTCGATTCGCAAGTGCCTGGCCTGCTGAGTCAAACCATAGAATCCGTAAACTAAACCGCAGATAACGGCGAACAGAGCAATGACGTAGAATTTCATCCATCGCTTGTGCACGTAAACGCGCCGGATTATGGCTCTTGATTTGGATGTGCGGGTGACAAAGAAAGCGGAAAAAGTATCGTCCCGGGTCATCATTCTGCTCCTGGCGGTCACAACCCGTACGCTGGCGCGAAGGGGCCACATCATGACCGCGAAAGTAACAGACGCCACGAAGGCGACTGAAAACCTAATTTTTGCGAGGCCTTAAGTTAAGAACCTGCCGAAGATCTAACCCTGCTTGAAGACCAGCAGCTGATATCGATCTGAATCGCCGGGTTTACGTAGCACCTAGACTCAGATTCGGATCACGGATGCTGCTAGAGCGCGAACCCTACCACACGAGGAAGGAGAAGGCAAACGGAGAAACAGCGTGCAGTGTATGGAATACCGGTGGCAAATCAGATCTTTGTTGAGATCAGGACTCGTTCATTTCGGCTTTTTCCCGGGTTCGAGAACGCCAGATGGCGAGCCCAATCATGGCAATCAGCGCGACGAAGGCAATGATGATGGCAAATTTGACGAGAGCGAGCAGAAAACCGACCAGCATGATCAACTGCTTGAGCAGCGCCACGACTAAGAGAATAAGTGCGATGACCGCGCCGCCCCGACCAAGTGCTGCTAGTATTGACATGAAAGTTACCTCTTACTTATTCAGCCTAAATATCAAGTCCCACGCCTACCCCTCGCGATCGCAAGCGGTCCTATATCTACCGCGATTGAAACCCGGATGACCCTAATTGTCGTGGAGGCACCTGCGTCACAAACTCGCCCGTGCCAAACCGGTTGTTCATCAGCGGATTACTCGTAACCACAGAGGGTGGCGGACTGTTAACATCAAAAAGGCGCATCTCCTCGCGCCGGCGATGACGTTTCAGATAATCAAACAAGATGTATGCGCCCAGGATGACCAGAGCAACCGGCAGCGCCCGCCGCATGGGAAATTGCAAACCCAACAAAGTATGTGAAAGAAACATCGTTCCCAGGACGATCAGGGTCACGCCCCACGCCAAAGGATTGCCGTACAGTTGACGAGTGATAGCGTCTTCTTCAGCATCGGGCGCCAGGCCGGCTCGTATGAGCTGGGCCGTTCTGCAGGCATCTACCGCCGCGAATAACCAGGTGCCAAACACCCCGAGAACGAAGAAGCTGATGCCGTCCGTAATCACGGCCATCTGAAAGAAACTCGCGAAAATTGCAAAATGAACTATCGCCTTCGAAGTTTGCCCGTTATAAGCGGCGCCAAGACCTGGAACAAAAAATGAAAGAAAGGTCGCGATGAAGGGGGACGTCTTGCGACGTACCACCTGGTTGCCGGTTAACCGTGACTGCTGATGGCGAAGTAATTCAACGCCTGCAATGATGCAATCCTGGCAAAACGGAAAGCCGCGAATGCGATGATCGCACGCGGGGCAGAGCGCCCGTCCACACTGATTACATTGGACAACGGCTGGATTCCTGGTATGAAATGCGCAGTTCATTGATAAAGTGTCAAGTCTCAAAAGCGCTCTTGCCTACGCGTGGGCTTTCTCAACGATTGCTCGATTGCGAGTTTCGCTGATTTTGTTTTCCCTTGCCTGACGCGTCTTGCGGCGCGCTGTTCTTATTCGACGGATTCTGATTCTTGTTCCCATCATTCGCGTTATTCGTACCTTCTCCTTCGAGCAGTTCGTTTACGCTGCCGGCCAGTTGCTTAACTCCGGGGTTCCTGGAGGCGCTGTTCGCGGTGCGTTCGGCAAGTTGCAGACTGGCGTGATACACGCCGCCGATTGTGCCATCGGCGGAAACGGTATTCGTCAGGACAAAAATTGACACCAATAGCATCGTCGCTACGGAAGCCAGTTGCGGTGAAACAATCGGATCAAGCACGCCGCGAATCCATTCAATCAATCTGGCGGTTGCCGGCGGCCTCACCTCGCGCGATATCACATTGCCTATCGTGGCGTGAAGAATGCGCGCCTCAAGTCCGGCGGGGAACGGCAATTCTTCCTGTTTGTACGTATAGCAGGCGCCGATCGCGCGCACGACCTGCCCTGGTAGTTCACTGCAATCGGAGCACAATGCCGCGTGCCGTTCCCAACGGTGATAAAGCGGCGCCGCCAGGAAACCGTCGAGATAATCCGTCAGATAATTTTCAAAATCTGCGCAGGCCAATGCCGTTTCCGGCATCGTCTTGAGCAGGATGCGCGCCTCGAGACCGGCATCAGCAGTCGGAGCCTCCGAAGATGAACAGGCGACCAGCGTGTTCTTAACATCGCTCAACAGATCATGACAGACAGGACAACGCATGGCGTGCTCAGCGAATTCCTGATGTGCCTGCACGTCGAGCGCGCCGTCAAGATAGTCTGTCAGGATTTCTTCAAATTCGTTGCAAAGCATATCGTTGTTTACGATCTCGGGCGCACCCGGTACTCGTGGTCGCTTCCGCTTTAACCTTCTCACTGCCCGCAGGCTCTCACGCGTTCATCTCCACTACTCGCATACGTCGAAGTATCTTCGCAAGTTCAATTCGGCCACGATTGATACGCGATTTAACTGTGCCCTCCGGTATTTTCAGGAGATCGACGATCTCCTGATAGCTCAACTCCTCGATATCCCGAAGAATTACGCAAGTCCGCAAGTCGGGCGAAAGCTTATCGATGCCGGCCTGCACCTGTACGCCAAGTTCTCGCCGTTCCATCTCGCGCTGCACGGATCCGCCGGCGGCGCGCAGGTGGTAAGTGTGATCTTCCAGATCATCGGCGGCGGTGTCCTGCGGCGCGCGCTGTCGCTTGCGGTAGTCGTCAATAATCAAGTTACGCGCCAGCCGCATCAACCAGTTTTGCAGGTCACCCTGCTTGGGGTTGTACTGATCAAGGGAACGATAAACCCTTATGAATACTTCCTGGGTCAGGTCTTCGGCGGTATCTGCTCGGGAGGTAAATCGATAGGCGAGGTTGTAAATCCGTCGCGAGTACGACTGCACAATCTCTTCCCACGCCGCGCCGTCGCCCGCGCGACATCGTCGAACCAATTCAGTTCCGGTGACAGCCAAGCTTCGTGCGGCCCCCAATTTGAGTCCTCGCCCTTTCGTGGAACTGAAATTAACAGGAGGGTTTACCCTGCCAGGAGCGGTTTACGAGGAGCGCCTCAGTAAAGTTCCATCGGGCAATTCAAATCCAGGCGACTGACGCAATTGATCTTCGTTGCGTGGCGAGAAGAACTGTTGTAGCCTAACCGCGCCACCCCATATCTTGTGGTCAACGTTCTATTGAGTCAACTATTTGCGTCTGACCTGAATAATAGTCAGCCCTTGTGATCTTGGCAAAGTACCGGAAATATTTGGAATTTACTGCGCTCCTGCTGCTTGCCGTCGGAATTGTCTGGTGGTTTGGCCGCAAGCTTGATTGGAAGCAGGTCAAGGCAGCGGTTAAGCAGTCTGACTGGCGTTTGATTGCCCTTGCCGCAATCGTGATCGCGATCGCGTATTTTTGGCGAGCTGTTCGCTGGCAGGCGCTGCTTGCTCCGTTGACTCCCGCCAAACTCAGCCAAATTTGGATTGCGACAACCGTCGGCTTTGGCGCCGTGCTGTTGATTGGTCGCGCGGGCGAAGTCGTGCGGCCGGTAGTTTTGCCGATGCGCGATCGGCGCGTCAGGCCGGCAGCATCGTTTGTCACGATCATGGTTGAGCGATTGTACGACTCAATTACGGTGGTATTTATTTTTGCCTTGAATCTTTTGTGGTTTCGACCATCGGGCATGTCCGCTTCGGACCTCTCGCACATGCGTGAAGTCGGATGGGCCTTCTTAATTGTTCTGGGTTTCGCCGTTTTGGCGCTGGTTCTTTTCCGGCGTCGATCACGGACAGTGATCGCCTGGCTCGAACGGAAATTCGACGTCTGGCCGGGGGTGCCGGGGCGACTCAAACGCGCCGTCCTGAGCACTCTGGATCAACTCGCCGGTGCGTTAGTTGTGCTGTCAAGCGCTCGCGCTCTGGCGACCACGGTCGGCTGGTCATTGATCATGTGGTTCTCGGTTGCGGCAGCGAACTTACTCGTCTTTCGCGCGTTCGGTTTGCAATTCGGCGTGACGCACGCGCTTTTTGTTTTGGGTTGGTCGATGGTTGGCTCAGCCATTCCAACACCGGGAGGCGCCGCCGGCGCATTTCATGCGGTAACCGCAGCTGCTCTGGTGCTGCTTGGAGTTGTCCGTGAACAGGCCGCCGCCGTCGCGATCGTCTTGCATTTGGTTGACTTTGGTCCGGCGGCGCTTTTCGGATTCTTCTATTTCCTGCGTGGCGATGTGAACTATGCCCGGTTGCGCGCCCTCATTTCGGCTGAGGCGGTCGAGCATGCGGTCGAAGACGAACAGATTATTCCGGCCGGCGCCGGCCAGAAACCCGGGATCATTCCGGCGAGCGATTGAGCATACCTAATGTGAGGTTGATATGAAGTGTCCATTCTGTGGCTTTCTCGAAGACAAGGTCGTCGATTCGCGCGAATCGCGCGAAGGCGAAGCAATTAGACGGCGGCGCGAGTGCCTGAAATGCGAACGGCGATTCACTTCGTACGAACGCATCGACGAGATCCCCTACATGGTGATCAAGAAAGATGGGCGCCGCGAGACTTTCGATCGAAACAAAGTCATGGCCGGCCTGCTGCGAGCTTGCGAGAAACGGCCGATCCCCCCGTCAAAACTTGATGGGATCGTAAACGCGATCGAGAAATACGTGCAGGAGTCGCCCGAGCGCGAACGGCCGACTACAAAAATCGGCGAAATGATCATGCGCCGTTTGAAAGAATTGGATAAGGTCGCCTACGTGCGATTTGCTTCCGTATATCTTGAATTTGAAGACGTCTCGGAATTCATGCATGAGCTGAAGAATCTGGTCAGGGCCCGAGCGAGTGGCGCGACGAAACGAGTTTCGTGAGCAAACTCCTGAGTTTCAGCAACGTGCCTGGGAAATTGAAATGATAAAAGTGGTTGGATCGGCGGGGCTTGAACGGCTCGAATTAAAACGGCTGACTGAGCGTATCGCCCGCTTATTCTCGGCTTTGGAAGAGGCTGTCGAGGCAGAGACCCCACTGGCCGCCGGTTCGTGGGCACCAGCCATAGACATCTGCGAAAACGCCGACAAGATTTGCGTTCGGGTTGAGTTGCCTGGTGTCCGAGCCGATCAAATCAAATTAGGACTGACCAGTACCCAACTGCGCGTCGCGGGAGAGAAAAAACCGATCAAATCGCGCTTGCGTAACGTTTCGCACCTGTGTTCTGAACGCAGCTACGGGCGGTTTAATCGGGTCGTCCCGGTCAGGTGGTCGATTTGTGTAAAAGACGCAGCCGCAGAATTGAAAGATGGAGTATTGCTAATTCATATTCCAAAAATAAAGGATCGCCGCGGTGCCGAGTTCAAAATACCAATCAAGGAAACCGACGCTAAGAAACAACCGTCTTAATACAGTGGATAGGATAAGCAATGGCTGAATCCGAAACAGACAAGCAAAGTTCCGAACCGATGGCGATGGAGCCGAGCGACCTCGACCAGCAGCTGCAGATTCCTCCGGAATTGCCGCTCCTGCCGTTGCGCGACATTGTCATCTATCCATTCATGATCGTCCCGCTGTTTGTTTCGCGCGAAAGATCGATCCGCGCGGTCGACGAGGCCCTGGGCGAGAGCCGCATGATCCTGCTCGCCTGTCAGAAGGACCTCGATAAGGAGGAACCGCAGCAGGAAGATCTTTACACCGTCGGTACAGTCGCGGTGATCATGCGCATGCTCAAGTTGCCCGACGGCCGGATCCGCATTTTGGTCCAGGGCATTTCGCGCGCCAACATCGAGTCGGTCAACGCCGAAGGCAATTATCTGCGCGCACGGCTGCACCCCATGCAGGAAGTAATGGCGCCGGAGCGTTCGCTGGAAGTCGAGGCGCTGGTCCGCAATGTGCGCGCTTCGATGGAAAAAGCCGCGAGTCTCGGCAAGAACATTTCGCCGGAGGTCATGGCGATCATCGCTAATCTTGATGACGCCGGCCGCCTCTCCGATCTATCGGCTTCGAACCTCGAACTGAAGGTTGAGGACGCCCAGTCGGTTCTGGAGATTGCCGATACTACTAGTCGCCTGCGGCGGGTGAACGAGTTGCTGAACAAGGAAATCGAAGTGCTCACCGTTCAGCAGGAAATCAACACCCAGGCACGCGCCGACATCGATCGCTCGCAACGCGAGTTTTATCTCCGCCAGCAAATGAAGGCGATCCAGGGCGAGTTGGGTGAAGGGAACGAATTGGCTGAAGAAATCGCGCAATTCCGCGAGAAGATCGAAGCGGCCAAAATGCCAAAGCCCGCCGAAGACGAAGCCCTGCGGCAATTGAAAAAACTCGAGCGTATGCATCCTGACGCTGCTGAAACCGGTACCTTGCGCAGCTGGATGGAAATGATCACCGAACTGCCGTGGTCGAAGTCTTCAAAGGACAGTCTGGATCTTCACAAGGCCGAACGCATCCTGAATGAAGATCATTACGCGCTGGAAAAAGTAAAGGAGCGAATCCTGGAAGCGCTGGCTGTGCGCAAGCTGAAAGAAAAACCGAAGGGCCCGATCCTCTGCCTGGTCGGCCCTCCCGGAGTCGGCAAAACCAGTCTGGGCCGATCGATTGCGCGCGCGCTGGGCCGCAAATTCATTCGCTTGTCGCTGGGCGGCGTGCATGATGAAGCCGAGATCCGCGGTCATCGCCGCACTTACGTGGGCGCGATGCCGGGGCGAATCATCCAGGCGATTCAGCAGGCGGGCACAAATAATCCGCTAATCATGCTTGATGAGATCGACAAAGTGGGCGCTGACTTTCGTGGCGATCCTTCTTCGGCGCTGCTTGAAGTGCTGGATCCGGAGCAGAACAACAGCTTCCGTGACAACTATCTCGGCGTCACGTTTGATCTCTCCAACGTCATTTTTATGACGACAGCAAACATTCTCGATACCGTGCAGCCCGCGCTGCGCGATCGCATGGAAGTGATCCGGCTGTCAGGTTATACGGAAGAAGAGAAACTCGAAATTGCGCGCCGTCATTTGCTGCCAAAGCAGATGGAAGAAAACGGCATCAGCGCGCGAGACGTTAACATTTCGCGCACCGGACTGCTTTCGATCATTCAACGTTACACCCAGGAAGCGGGCCTGCGGCAACTCGAGCGCGAGATTGGATCCATTTGCCGTAAGATCGCCCGCCGCATCGCCGAAGGACGCAAAGGCGCAGTGCGCGTCTCGCAGAAAAACTTGCACGAGTTTCTGGGCGCGCCAAAGGTGATTCCGGAAGAAGTTCTCAAGAAGGATCAGATTGGCGTCGCCACCGGCCTGGCGTGGACCGCAGTAGGCGGCGACGTTCTTTTCATCGAAGCAATGCGCATGCGCGGAAAAGGCAATCTGATGATGACCGGACAGCTCGGCGAAGTCATGCGAGAGTCAGCTCAGGCTGCCTATTCGTACGCCAAGTCGCGCGCCAAAGAGCTCGAAATCGATCCGGAGGATTTCAATAATTACGATGTTCACGTTCACATTCCCGAAGGCGCGATTCCTAAGGATGGCCCGTCGGCGGGAATCACCATGGCTACGGCAATGGTTTCAACCCTGGCGCAGCGACCGGTGCGGAAAGATGTTGCCATGACCGGGGAGATTACCTTGCGTGGAAATGTGCTGCCGGTCGGCGGTATTAAGGAAAAGGTTTTAGCGGCCTTGCGCGCCCGGGTATCGACCATTATCGTGCCGGCCCAAAACCGGCGCGACCTGGACGACGTTCCCAAGGAGCCGATCAAGCACATTCGATTTGTTTTCGTCGACAATGTACGCCAGGTATTTCGCGAAGCTTTGAAAGAGAAGGTTACTGTGCCTGTAACCGCAGGTACCCGGCCGAATCGCTTGCCACAGGCGGCCGGCGGACGACGAAGCGCTAATCTGAGCGTTCGCTCTGTCCGTGATGGGCTTAAGTGAGCGGATAAATTGGCGCTTTTACTATCAATGGCCAGCCAGCGAGATGATAAGCAACCGGAAACTCTCAGACGCATCCTAATCTGGCTATTGTTGCTGCTCTTAATCCTGGCGCCGCCGCTCATTGCGCTCTTACTTTTCATGAATCTGTGATGATCGCCGGATAAGCAGGAAAGTCAGCGGCAGGATATTGATAAACCCGCAGCATTTTGCACGCAAAACAGAAAGTTGAATGGATTGACTAGGCCAAAACCCATGTGATAACCTCCGCTACTGTTGCGGTTCGCAGCCCGAACCTGCTAAGCGGACCGCTAAAAAGCGGAACTTTTTGAGTTTCAGTAATGTTTTACCAGTAGTGAATGCCGCAGCGCGACTCTTCAGGGAAGTCGCAGTCGTGGATTCGCCCGACGCTTTACCAGAGGAGAACAACGATTGATGACCAGTAATGTCCCCCGATTCAACTTGCGCGCATTGCTCGCAGTCGCCGCACTTTGCTTTCCCGCTATCATCCAGGCGCAGATTCCGAGCGGCTCTTCAGCTCGCGAGATCCCAAACGAAATTCAAAAGGCTGAGCCTCAGGTCGAGCAAATCATTGAGCGAGCTAATGACCACTTTCGCCGCGGCAAGCTGAATCTCGAAGACAACAAGCGCGAGCAGGCCCGTGATGAGTTTGATAAAGCGGTTGATGCCATCTTGCAATCGGGACTCGACGTACGCGCGAACCAGCGGTTGCAAACCTTCTATCTCGAGCTGGTCGAAAAGATTTATCGTGAAGAAGTTCCGGTAATCCAGCAGACGCAGCAAAACATTATTCCGGTGGTGGCGCAGGGCGCGCCCAATCCCAGGGCCGAGAAGGTTGAAGTCGCTCAGGCGCAGGCGCCAAAGCAGCCTCAGATTGGTTTCCGCCAGCAGGGTTTTGAACCTTCGCCTCTTGATCCGCTCAGCAAATTGATTTTGACTGAAGAAGAGAAGCAGGTTTCGGGCGAACAGTTGGCAACGCTTGAAGAAGCCAAGAACGCGCTCGATTTCAAGTTCACCATCAATCCGCTGATTCAGCAGTTTATTAACTATTACCAGGGTCGCGGTCGCCGAGATATGGAGTCCGGGTTGCGTCGATCGGGCCGATTTATGAAGATGGCCCGTGAAGTTTTCCGCCAGGAAGGCGTGCCGGAAGATCTAGCCTGGCTGGGTCAAATCGAAAGCGGTTGGAATACCAAAGCTTATTCATCTGCCGCAGCCTCCGGCTTATGGCAGTTTGTTCCCGCGACGGGCAGGACTTATGGCCTGCGCCAAACGGCGTGGATCGATGAAAGAAATAGTATTGAGCAGGCCACCCACGCTTCTGCGCGTCTGCTGAAGGCGTTGGGTAAGCATTACAACGGTAACTGGGAGTTGGCGTTGGCGGCCTATAACAACGGCTCGATAGATCGAGCAATCGCGCACGCAGGCGTCGCCAATTTCTGGAGTATCTATCCCTACATCGTCCAGCAAACTCGCGATTATGTGCCGAATATTTTGGCCACCATTTTGATCGCGAAGAATCCGGAAAAATATGGCTTCCACGGAATCCGACCGGAAGTGCCGTGGACCTACGAACGTTACGAAATTGCCGGCCCCACCAGTTTAAAATTGATTGCGGACGCCACTGATACCAGCGTCGACATCATCCAGACGCTGAACCCCGAGCTCAGGCGCGACACGACTCCGCGCGGCGAGCCCTACATGGTCCGCGTCCCGGCGGGCAAGTCGAAGCAGCTCGCTTCGGTACTGAAGCGAATTCCCGCTGAGCGTCGCGATTCGGTGCGCATCGTCTCCGTGGCTCCCGGTGAAGAACTTCAATCAGTGGCAAATCGCACGGGCGTGAATGTCGCGACTTTGCAGGCCATGAACGCCGGCATCGATCTTAAGTCGGCAAACAAGCTGGTCGTTCCCGGCAGCAGCGTGCGCTTGACCAATTGGCGGCGCGCCGCTACGCCGGCGGATACTACGACTGCCGCGAGCCTGACCAGAGTACGCGCTCGCAAGGGCGATACCATTGCCAGCATTGCCGCGGCGCACAAACTTTCTGTCGATGAGTTAGCAAGACTGAACGGCATTGCCCCAAATGTCGAGTTGCAAGCCGGCCAGGAAATTCGCTTGCCGGGAACTTCGGCGAGCAGCACTGCCGCGCCGTCAAACTCGAGACGCCGTTAATACTCAGGAACTTGAGAGCGTTCGCCTCTGACCGAGCGCTGAAGAATTAGCCGAGCGCGCTTTCACAGGCGCGCTCAGTTTGTTTTCGTGAGGTAGATTTCAGTTTGCGGCTTATGTGACGCTCTACAATCACTGACACTCTGAATCTGCGGTTTCGAACTCCCATGCTCTTCCGCACCCAATCCGCTGCCGTCTATGGCATCGATGCCAATCTGGTAGACGTCGAAGTCGATCTCACGCCCGTTCGTAACGAAACGGACAATCCATCTTCGGTAATCATTGTGGGATTACCGGATCTCGCTGTCCGCGAATCGCGCGAACGCATCCGCGCGGCCATCAACAACAGCGCGTTCTTCTTCCCGTTTCATAAAACCACGATCAATCTCGCGCCCGCGGACGTGCGCAAGGAAGGGGCGAGCTTTGATCTCCCAATCGCGCTCGGCATTCTTGGCGCGAATGGAGATCTGGGCGAGGCTGAACATCTGATTGACATTCTTTCCGTCGGCGAGCTGTCGCTTGATGGACGGGTGCGGGCGATCCGCGGCGCTCTTCCGATCGCGCTGCGAGCGCGCCAGTCGCAAACAAAACATTTGCTACTTCCCGACGTCAATGCTAAAGAGGCAGCCGTGGTTTCCGGTGTGAACGTCTATGCCGTCGCGGATCTGAGAAACGCGGTCGAGATGATCGCCGCGATTCGATCCGACAATCCGCCTGAGCCAATTCGGGTGGATCCCGCGGATCTCCTGATCCATGACGAGCGATATGCGGTTGATTTTCGCGAGGTGCGCGGTCAGCAGGCGGCTAAGCGAGCTTTGGAAGTAGCGACGGCCGGCGGCCATAATATTCTGCTGATTGGCCCGCCGGGCTCAGGCAAAACGATGCTGGCGAAACGCCTGCCGACGATTCTGCCGCCCCTCGAATTCGAAGCCGCGCTCGAGCTCACCAAAATTCATTCCGTCGCCGGATTGACCGGCAGCGCCGGGCTGGTCACGGAAAGGCCATTCCGCTCGCCTCATCACACAATCAGCGACGCGGGTCTGATTGGCGGCGGCGCCGTCCCGCGTCCCGGTGAAGTTTCTCTGGCGCATCAGGGCGTTTTGTTTCTCGACGAGTTGCCGGAATTCGATCGCAGCGTTCTCGAAGTCCTTCGACAACCTCTGGAAGATCAAAAAGTTACGATCAGCCGCGCGGCCATGTCTCTGACTTTTCCGGCCTCCTTTATGCTCGAGCCTTGCGGATTTTGGAACGACCCGACGCGCGAATGTCGCTGCACGCCTTTGCAGATCCAGCGTTACGTCGGGCGCATCTCGGGTCCTCTGCTCGATCGCATCGACATTCACGTTGACGTGCCGGCGGTGCGCTTTCGCGACCTCACGGGCGCGACTGCGCCGGACTCAGAAGATTCGGCGGCAATTCGCCGGCGCGTTATCCGGGCCCGCGCGCGCCAGGGTGAACGTCTCGCGGGCGACGGGATCTTTGCAAACGCCGCGATGACCCCGCGGCTGATTCGAAGTCATTGCCGCATCGATGCCGAAAGTGAAAGCATGCTGGAACGTGCGATGACTCGCCTGGGACTTTCCGCGCGCGCTTACGATCGAATTCTGAAAGTCAGCCGGACCATTGCCGATCTCGAAGATACGGACGAAATTCAATCCGCGCACGTATCCGAAGCCGTACATTATCGCTCGCTTGACCGGACTTATTGGACGTAGCAGAGACACGCACAACGCTGAGGAGAAGCCATGGAATCGTTGAAAAGGTTCAAGGCCGTTCCGGGAAATCAGTACGGTTCGCCGAAAGAGGTCTGGGGATTTCACACCAAACCGCGGCGCGGCCGTCCGGCGTTAATCGCGAAAGAATTTCTCAAAGCTAATGTTGAGCTGTTCGCCCTTAAAGGGCTTCGCCTGCAGCGGACGCGAATCATTGAAAGTCTCGGCGCGCACCACGTCATCCATCAGCAACAGCTGCACGGTTTGCCCATCCACCGCGCTTATGTAACCGTGCATTTGGACCGAAAAGGACGAATCTATCTGGTTAAGAACCGCGCCGTCCCCCGCGATCTTCTGGAACCGTCTGCCTCCTTCAAAATCAGGCGCCCCGGAGCACGCCGGCGGGCCTTGCGGAGCGCCGGGAAGAAATCCGATTTGTTCCGGGTTATTGCGAACGAGAAGATGTGGTTTCCCCTGCAGTCGAAACTGCGGCCTGCCTATCGGGTGCGCCTGCTGCAACAGAAACCCCGCGCCGACTGGATCATATTTGTCGATGGTGAGACGGGCCGCATTCTGCGGAAGTACGACAATCTGGCTGAAGCTACCGCCGTCGCGTCGGTGTTCGATCCCAATCCGGTAATTGCACTCGGAGGTTCAGCGCAGCTGTTTGTTAATGGCCGCCTGCAGCCGCCGCCCGAGGAAGCGTACACGCGCGTTACCCTGCGTGAACTAAAATCAAAAAAGAGACTGGATGGGCGGCGCGTCAGCACCAGCCTCACCCGGCGACAATTTCAAAGTAAGGATGGGCAGTTTCGCTTTTCCAGCAATGATCCTGCATTCGAAGAAGTGATGGCCTACTTTCATATCGATCGCGCCATTCGCTATCTGGAATCGCTCGGATATCGCGGGACGCGCAAGATATTTCGCCGGCCAATCTGCGTTGATGCGAACGGCACGCAGGAAGATAATTCCTGGTACAGCCCGCACGACTGCAGCTTAACTTTTGGTCTGGGCGGGGTCGACGACGCGGAAGATGCCGAGATCATTCTTCATGAATTGGGCCACGCGATTCAGGACGCAATTTGTCCCGGATTTGGGCAATCACAGGAAGCGGCGGCGATGGGCGAGGGATTTGGCGATTATTTTTCGGCGAGCTTCTTTGCGGATATGAAGCCGCGACGTTACCAGACTTCAGTCGGCACCTGGGACAGTATCAAGGACGACACGAACGATCCTCCGAGCGTTCGGCGCGTCGATGAGCGAGTGACTTACGAGTCTTTTGATCATGCTGAGAACGCTGATGAACACGATAATGGCCAGATCTGGTCGGCCACGCTCTGGGACGTTCGAACCGCACTGGGCAGAGAGGTTGCCGATCGCATTATTCTGGAAAGCCATTTTCAGTTGGATGGCTTCACGACTTTCGCCCGTGGCGCGCGTGCGATTATCGATGCCGATCGCAACTTAAATGACGGACGGCATGCAACGGAGCTGCGCAACGTATTTCATCGAAGAGGAATTGGACCGGTGGAATAATGCGTTTGACGTTTTAAATCCGGCGCGTACCAACTCGAATCAATCCGGCCGTCCATGCAGCATCGCGTAAACCGACGGCGTTACCACCAGCGAGAGCAAGAGCGCCATCGTCAGCCCGCCGATGACGGCGATTGCCAGCGGCTGCAGTAGCTCTGAGCCGGCGCCGAGAGCCAGGGCCAGCGGCAGCATTCCCAGCATCGCGGCCAGCGAAGTCATCAGGACCGGTCGAAAACGCCGGCGGCCGGATCGCAACAACGCCTCGCGCAGAGTGTCGCCCGCCCGCAGGTGATCTTCAACGGCATCCAGCATCAGGATTCCATTTTTCGCCACGATCCCCACAATCATAATCATGCCCATCAGCGAGACGACGTTGAGCGTCTTGCGCGTGATGAAGAGAGCGAGCAGGACGCCGCCCAGCGCCAGCACCGCGCCTGTAACGATTGCAATCGGATGCGCGTAGGAACGAAATTCGATCAGCAAGGTAATGAACACCAGCAGGACCGCCAGCACCAGTGAAATCAATAGTTCGCGAAAGCTGGATTGTTGTTCCTGGTAAAGTCCGCCATATTCGATGGTCATTCCCTGTGGAAGTTTCACGTCTTTCGTTAATTGATCTCGGATTTGATTGATGGCCGTGCCGAGATCTGTCCCCTCCAGTCGCCCGGTAACGGCGACGACCTCTCGTAGATTCTCGCGCTCGATCTCGGTTTGGCCCTTTTCGTAGGCAATATCGGCGACCTGATCGAGGCGAAACAAAGCGCCCGAAGATGAACGCACCTGCAGGGCGCGAACGCTTTCGAGCGACGTGCGCAGGTCTGCCGGAAAGATTACCCGCACCTTGATCAGCCGGTCCTGTTGCAGGATGGATGAAGCTTCATCACCGGACATAGCTGTCGTAACGGTTGTGGCAATATCGTTAGCAGTAACGCCGAAACGCGAGGCCCGTTGAGGATCGATATTAAAAGTAATCGCGGGACCGCTTACGATCACACCGTTCTTGGTATCGACGACTCCCGGAACTTTTTTGATTGCGGTTTCAACTTCATCGGCTTTAGCTTGCAGCGCGGCGGCGTCTTCGCTGAAAAGCTTGACTTCGATCGGTTCGGGGTTTCCCTGCAAGTCGCCAATCACGTCGGGAACGATACCGACAAACTCAATTTCCAACGCCGGTTCGGATTCTTCGATTTCTTTCCGGAGATCCGTAATGACATCTTCCGTTGGCCGCTTGTGCCCAGGCTTCAACTTGACCGCGTAATCGCCACGGTTCGGTTCGGTCACGAATAAGCCCATCTCCAGTCCGGTACGGCGTGAATAGCCTTCCACCTCCGGGGTCTTAAGCAGCATCTCTTCGACGTGACGAAGGATTCGGTCAGTTTCCGCAAGTGACGCGCCCGGGGGCGCCCAGTAGTCGAGAATGAATGCACTTTCGTCAAATTCGGGGAGAAATTCCGACCCGAGCGAGCGATAGAGCAAATATGATCCGGCGATCACCACCAGCATGATGACCACCACGATCAGCCGATTATCAAGCGCGTGCCCGAGCACCCATTCATAGCGGCGGATAATGGCGCGCAAAATCGGCCCCTGCTCTCGCTCTTCTTCGCGTTCGTCGGCAAGGAGCTCGTTGTCGTCTTCATCTGCATCTGACCGCACCTTCGCGCGAACAAAACGTTCGGCCAGGACCGGCGTAAAGGCCAGCGCCAAAACCAGTGAAGTCAAAAGCGCCACCGACATTGTCAGGGCCAGCGAGCGAAAGAAAACTCCCGTCACCCCGGTCAATAGCGTGAGCGGGAGAAACACAACGACCGGCGTGATCGTCGAACCGATGATCGGCACCGTGATTTCAGAAACAGCAGTGTGCACGGCTTCAATTCTCGTCTGGCCGCGCGCCATGTGCGTGTAGATGTTTTCCACCACGACGATGGCGTCGTCGATCACCAGGCCGATCGCCGCCGCGACACCTCCCAGGGTCATCAGATCGAAACTGAGTCCGGCCAGATACATCGCCAGAAAGGTCACCAGGATGGTCACCGGAATTACGACAATCGCGACAAAGGTCGTTCCCCAGTTGCGCAAGAACGCATAAAGAATTCCGACGGAAAGCAGCAGGCCGATAATGATTGAATCGCGGACGGAGCTGATCGAATCGCGCACCAATAAGGATTGATCGTAATAAGCCGCCACCCGAACATCGCCTGGAATTTGTCCTTTGATTGCCCGTAAGGCGGCCTTGACTTCGTCGACAACGGCAACGGTGTTTGCGTCGGGCTGGCGATTGACGTTCACCAGAACCGCGGGATGTCCGTCGGCTGTCACCATTGTGTATTGAGGTTCAACACCGGGCGCAATGGTAGCCACGTCGGCAATCGTCACGGGCGCGTTGTTCACTGTCGCCACGACGATGCTGTTCAGCTCTTCAGGTTTTTTTGCCTGGCCGCTCACGAGGGCCAATTCAAGTTGATGGTTCTCTTCGATCAGTCCCGGCGAGATGATGATGTTTGAATTGTGAACTGCGTCAACGACTTGCTGGGCTGAAACATTGTGGGCTGTCAAGCGATCGGGATCGATGGTGACGTGAAACTCGCGTACCTTTCCGCCGGCGACGCCAACAATCGCAACGCCCTGTAAACGCGTGAGCTGCGGGCGAATAACATAATTAGCAACGTCGCGCAGGCCGGCCTGATCGCGCCGGTTGGAAGTCAAACTGTAACCGGCAACCGGAAACACCGCGAAGGTGAGCCGCTCGACGTTACGAATCTGGGCGGTCGGTGGCAGCGTCGATGACAGTTGAGACAGCCGCGCCTGGACCAGCTGCAGCTCCTGAATAATATCTACGTTCCAGTTGAAATAGAGATTGATTTCCGAAGAGCCGCGCGCAGTCTTGGTCTTGATTCGAGCAATGCCGGGAATTCCGTTCATCGCCTCTTCAATAGGCCGCGTGACTGAGACGAGTGTTTGCAAAGCCGGCGCTTCACCGTTGTCGACAATGATAACAATGCGGGGAAAATCGGTTTGAGGAAAAACTGCAATTGGAAGCTGCCAGGCGGCGTACAGCCCCCCGGCGCAGAGCAATGCGACGATGACGACGATCGCCCGCGAATGATTGGAAACAAGTCGCGCGAGCCTCACGGTTCTTCCTCTTTTTTCTTCTCGCCTTCCTGTTTCTCTTCCTCGTCGCCCTTACTGATTTCGACTTTGGTTTTGTCGGGCAAAGAGAAGTTGCCTTCGATCACGACGGTCTCGCCGCCGGTAAGACCCGAGGTGATCTCGACTTTGTCCGGAGTGCGAATACCGACAGTAACTTTGGTCTCGTGCGCGATATTGTCGGGACCGACGACCATGACCGTGCCTTCGTCGGCGTTCGTCGCCTCAAGGGTCACAGCTGATGACGGAACCACGATCGCATCGCTCTTCGAATTCGCCGCGATGGTGACCTGGGCGGCGCCGTTCGCATGCAATCGTCCGGCGCCGTTTGCGAGCGTCACCCAGACTTCGACAGTGCGATTCATAGGGTCGCTCGATCGGCCGACCAGTGTGACTTTGCCCCTCATCTCCTCACTGGCGGTGTCGGTCGGCAAAACCGTGGCCGGGTCACCGACTTTCAGTTGCGCGACGACGGTGTCCGCAAATGGGGCTTTGACGATGACTTCGCTGGTGTCAGCGATGGTGACGAGCTTTGCTCCCGCGGCTGCGAATTCGCCCTCATATTGAAATTGATCAGTGACAATGCCGGTAATAGGGGCGCGAATCGTGGCGTAACCCAGCTGTGCGTCGAGCGTCGCGAGATGCTGCTGGGCCTCGGCGACCTTGGCGGCGGCCAGGGCGCGGTCGTTCGGATTCAGCGATCTCGCGCGCAGCGCAACTGTCTGCTGCTGTAACCGCAATTCATCTTCGGCAGTGGTCAAATCAAGTTGCGAGGCTTCGAGATCCTTTTTCGAGATGCCGCCCTTTTCGAAAAGTAAACGACGACGTTCGTAGGTGGCGCGCGCGTTATTAACTTTGGCTTGCGCGTCACGCAATGCTTTTTGATCCTGTGCGTTGGTTTGCGGGATGGTTCCAGTGACCACGCTGCGCTCGCTCGCTCGCGCTTCGTTGAGCGCGGCCAGCGCTTCAGCGCGTTGGGCTTGCAGATCGCGAGATTCCAGCAGCGCGATAACTTCGCCGGCCTTAACGAATTTGTTCTTCAGTAGCGCCATCCGTTTGATCTGAGCGCCGACCTTTGCGGCCACATCGGCTTTTTCGCGGGGCCAGATTGTGCCGACGGCTGATACTTCGGTAGCGATCTCGGCCTTTTCGGCCTTCGCAACTTTTACGCTGACGACGACATTGGTCGCTTCTTCGGATTCGGAGGAATTCCTCCACCGCCAAATTAAGACAATGGCGACCAGGACGATTAGAAAAGCAACCAATGCTGCTGAAACAATCAGTGTTCCTCGCCGATCGAGTCGCGGAGGTTTGGTTTGCGGCGGCGGCGGCGCGATGAATTCGTTGTTCGCCGTAGAACCAGGATCCTGCATTTCTTTTGCAGATCTATAAGCCATAAGTCTTAAGTTTGTTCATCCCGGAAAATGTATTCAGTACCATCCGCGTCAGCGGATGGGTCAATTCTTCAAATTGGGGTTGACCCTGACGCAATCTGCACCCTCCCTTACGGTCGGGTTTCTGCAATGCCTGCTCACGCATGTGGTACTGACCTTGTCACCACGTCTCTTTACCTTCCGGTCGCTTGCCGCAGACGTCCCAACGCTGTCTGGTAATCGAAGATCGCCTGGTAAAGGGCCGCTCTTTGGGTCACCAGGGTTGTTTGCGCATCCGTGACTTCAATGATTTGAGCTTCTCCCGCACGATAGCGCGCAATAGATGCCGCCAGATTATCCTGAGCTTTCAAGACGCCTTCACGGGCCAGGCGAATGCGCGCCGCCGCGGTACCGGCTTGCGCCTGAGCGGCGTAAAACTGTTGGGTAAAACCTCGCACGGCAACTGTGCGCTCGTTTTCCACCAGCTGAACACGCAGGCGGGCCTGGCGTTCACGGCTTCTGGTGGCGCCCCAATCAAAGATTGGAATCGACAAACTAAACGCCGCGGCAACTCCTGAATGCTCCTTGAGACGCGGACCTTTCAGCGAATCAGTATCAAAGCCGCCGTTCATCGAATAAGAAAGCGATGGCAAACGGTCGGCGCGCGCAATACGAGTTTCCTGGCGCGCGGCGCGAAGCTGGGCATCGAGTTGCGCGAACTCAGGACGGCGCGAAATATCATTGGCATTGAATTGCTGAAACTCGGAATCGGCTGGCAAGGCGAGCGTAAGATCTGTTGTACTGATCGGCCTGGCAAAATCGTAACCGACAAGGACACGCAAAGATCCGGCGGCTATTTCTTCATTGGCCCGAGCTTTCTCGAGTTCATCGCGACGAGCAATGGTCTGCAGTTGGGCGCGGGTCAGATCGACGGGCGCAATTTCGCCGCCACTCAAAAGGAGCGAGGTGATGCGTTCGAATTCTTCGGCGGCGGCGAGATTCGCTTCAGCCGCGGCGCGTTCCGCTACCGCGAGCGCCAATTCGTAGTAGGCTTCGATAACCGCCTGCGCCAGTGCTCGGCGCGCCACGTCCGTCCCGGCGTGCGCGGCTTCGAGCAGCGCGCGATTCTTCGCCAGCGTAGCCCGCAGCTTGCCGGCGATATCGACGTCACCAGAGACATTCACGAACGCCTGGTATTCATTAATCGCGTTATTCGCGATGAAGCTTTGGGTACGTGGCTCGCCAGCCGTCAGACCGATTGCCGGTGAGGTATAGATATGACTCAGCGGCGCGCTCACTTTCGGCAGGAATGCGGCTTGCGCCTGCTTCACATCTTCGGCGGCGATGCGCTCGTTAATCGAGGCCTGCTGGAAACTTGATGCTTGAGCGGCCGCCAAACGCAATGCCTCATCGAGCGTCAATGTGCCCGCGCCTGACCCAGGTTGATTAACGAGAGGGACCGAAACTGGAGAAGGGCCAGGATTTACGGATGGAGTGGCCGAGGTTGCAGGGATCGAGGGAACCGGAAAGGGCGTCGATTGTGGCGGAGGCGTTGCCTGCGGAGCCGGCGTTGATTGCGGCGTCCCAGTTGTCGATGAAGCGGGCTTCGAAGTTTGTGGTGAAGCACCTTGACCCACAGCGGCCGTGGTGACAATGGCACCCATGAAAATCAGGAAAGAGACGCTGCAGGCGAAGTTGTATGGGACACGGACATTAAGCCGCATGGAGAGTACCCTGATGAGTAACATGCTTACTAAGGTCCGAGTCGCCGTAATAATAATTCAGGGGTAGAAGAATCTTTGGCATTGTAATACAAGTGAGGTTGATTACGCATTCACCCGCTTTTGGCCTGACTTTGTTGGTTCACGTAATCGTGCGGGCTTGTCACCTTCAACCGATGATCGGATACTAAAGCGAAAGAAAGGATTAACTTTAAAGCGAGCAAGGGGCAACGACGCGCAAAGCGCGCTGCATCACAAACCACGTGAACAGCCTGTGATTTTCGGTTGGATTCACCGGCCTCGTGAGTTTGAAAATCAGCATCCGCGTTGCCGGAGAACGGTCAGAGAGGTATTTTTCGCCTCAGGTCGCTTGCCAAGTCCGTAGGCACAAGTGACGGCAGCCGAAACCGACACACCGCGAACTTCAGATTACGCTTTGGCGCAAAAGGCCGCTGAGGGCGATATGAAAGCCTTCGAGCAGCTTTACGAGCGTCACAATCGCCGCGTTTACTCGCTCTGTTTGCGAATGACGCAAAATGTGTCCGAAGCTGAAGATCTGGCCCAGGAAGTTTTCATCCAGCTGTTTCGAAAGATTGGGAGCTTTCGCGGCGAGTCGGCGTTCACCACCTGGCTGCACCGCCTGACCGTGAATCAGGTGTTGATGCACTTTCGCAAACGGGGCGTGCGGATGGAGCAGACCACCGACGACGGCGAAACTCCCGTGCAGATCGTCAAAGGTACGGAAAACCCGAACGCCATGCCGGTTGTCGATCGGATCGCACTCGACAATGCGATCAAGCAATTGCCGCCCGGGTATCGCACGGTTTTCACGTTGCACGATATCGAGGGCCATGAGCACGAAGAGATTGCCCGGATGCTCGGATGCTCGGTAGGCACGTCAAAGTCGCAACTGCACAAGGCGCGGATGAAATTACGGGGGCTGCTCAGGCAACAGAAAAAGCCGGGTTAGCTTCCAATCAAGTCGGGTTCGACGAACCGGGTTTGCCGGGCTTAAACATGCAGTCTCCCCTTTGTTGCTTTGAGACCGCTAAAGTCGCACCGTCAAAGCTTTATCCGAAAGATGCGCGACGCATCAGAGGTTAAGAACAATGAACTGCGAGAAGTGTCAGAATTTAGTCAGCGAGTTTATTGATGGCTCGCTGAATCGTAATGATTACAGGCGGCTTCAGGACCACTTTGAGGAATGCCTGGAGTGCGCCGAAGTGCGCAACGACCTGAGCGCAATCATCGGCTTTTGCCGCGAGCATCGCGGAGAGTATGATGCTCCGGCTAACGAGCGCGCGCTGTGGGTACGCATCAGCAATAGCATCGAAAGTGAGCTGAAAACGTCTTCCCCTGCTCGTTCTTATGCTGCGCGCGGCCGGAGTTGGGCAAGTTTTCTAAATCGAAGTTGGGAACTGAGCTTTCCGCAGCTTGCGGCGTCAGTTATTGGCGTAGTCATTATCGTGGCCCTGGTAACGGTTGTTGGCCTGCGTGGAATTCAGAATTATCAGAATTATCAGAGCGTGTCGCCGGCCGTAGCATTCAGCGGATTGTCGGTGACTGATCGATACCGGCGCCAGCAACAGATGATTGAGTACTGGAACCAGCGGGTCGAACTGAACAAAGCGCGCTGGAACCAGCAGATGCGCGACACTTTCGATCGCAATATGAGCGTGATCGACGCCGCGCTTAACGATTCGATGCGCGAATTGAATATAAATCCTCATGATGAAATATCCGAGGAAACCCTTAACGCCGCGCTCAACGACAAGGTTGAATTGCTCAAAGAGTTTGCTGATTTGTGATTCAGAAAAGCTTAATAAGAATTCGAGTCGATAACCCGATGAACATTAGTTTTCGCGCGGCGCACCCTCGATCGAACCGGACTGGCGCAGCGTTTCAAATTCTCACAGCTATTTGTCTGGTCGCCCTCGCCGGCGCCGCGGCGCGCGCGCAGCAGAAAGTCTCTCGTCATTTTCCGGCCGGCAAGAACGTCCGCCTGGAGCTGAAAAATCTCTCAGGCACGATTACCGTCGAATCCTGGGCGCGCGATGAGGTCAGAATTACCGCCACGATGGAATCACCGGCGGCGCATTTCAATCCCCAGCAGACTGAGAACGGGATAATTATTGATCTGGTCGGCGACAATCGAGGTCGTGGCGACGTCGGGGACGTTAATTTCAAAATCGAAGTTCCCGCTCGCTCGTCAGTCGATCTCGAAACTCGCCGTGGTCAGATTACCGTTAGCAACATTCAGGGTGATTTGGTGCGCGCCCATATCTCGACGGAAGGCGATATTGAACTAAGCGGCATCAATGCGTCGCGCGTATTCGCTTCGAATACGATTGGCAACATTTTTTTTGATGGCGCGTTTGCCTCTGGCGGAACTTACGAATTCAAATCGGGTTCGGGAGACATCACCATTCGCATTCCTGCTAATTGCGGATTTCGCCTGGTGGCTACCGGCCCCGCCAAGAAAATCTCCATGGGACCATTCATGAATGACGGCATGAAACTCATGGGCGAGGGGCGAAGAATTGTTGGTGACGTCGGCGACGGAAGGGCCTCGGTAACTGTTACCAACTATCGCGGCGGGATTAATTTCCGCCGGCGCTAGCCTTCCGACGGGCACGGCATCCTGCGCAGTAGTTCGCCGGCGGATACCCCGCGCCACATCCAGGAAACAGTACCTGAGCTAGACAAGCCTTTTGTTTCTCCCGCACAATCAGCCGCAGTGAAAATAGCGAAGCTTGCCACGTTTCTGTTTGCCCTGCTCGCGTGTGTCTTAGGTGTTGTCGTTCTCTCGCCCATTACCAACGCCCAAAATAATAAAGAAAAATCGGTCCCGCAAGGCCCGCTTCTGACACGCACGACGACGCGCCGCGAAAACCGTCGCTTTGCATATGGCGGAACGGTGACGATTGTCGGGGCGCCCGCCGGCTCAATCAGCATCCAGGGTTGGGACCGAAATGAAGTTGACGTGGTGGCGGACATCGAACTGCACGCGTTCACGGCAGAAGATCTGGCGAAGGTGACATTGGTGAACAATTTTGTTTTTGATGAGGACACGAATCACATCCGCATCATGACCACTGGCGTGCACGATCGCTCATTAATGAAGCGACTCGGAAAGAACTTTCCGAAGGGCCTTAGCGGATTGCCCTGGAAGATCGATTATCGCATCAAGGTTCCATCATTAACCGATTTGGAAATTAACGGGGGCGTGGGCGCCATCAAGCTCGCCGGTGTCGAAGGCGCGTTGCACTTGAATGCGCTGGAGAGCGACGCAACCCTCTGGCTCACCGGTGGCGATGCAATCATTACTGTTCAAAAAGGCGCTGTGTACCTGGGCGTGCCGGCGCGCGGTTGGCATGGACTTGGATTGGATCTGAAACTTGCAGTTGGTAATCTGGCGGTCGAATTGCCGGTCGACTTCAGCGCCGAGATCAACGCCAGCGTTCTGCGTCTGGGAAAAGTCGAGGTTGCTTATCCGAATCTGGAGTCCCGAGAGCGCAACAGCATGGGACCCAATTCAGTGAGAGCGCGCGCCGGCAGCGGCGGCGCAACGCTTTCGTTCACGGTTGGTGACGGCACGATAAGTATTAAGCAAATGCAGTGAGCAGTAACGCAAGTTGCTAACTTGCGTGGCAGAGGATAAGCGCAAGTTAACAACTTGCGCTTCATTTCGTCTTTGATCGAACAAATGAGCAACGACACAGGCCTTGATGTGCTGGCAGTTTTTTCACATCCTGACGATGCAGAGTTGACGATGGCCGGGACGCTCATCAAGCTGAAATCGTTGGGCCATCGCACGGGCGTGCTGGACATGACGCGCGGCGAAATGGGCACGCGGGGCACGCCGGAAATTCGCGCGAAAGAATCGCTTGACGCGGCGCGCTTGATGGGATTGGATATCCGCCTGAATCTCGAACAGCCCGACGGCCGCCTCACGCTCACGGACGAAAGTCGCGGCGCGCTGGTTCGAGTTCTGCGAAAGACTCGGCCCAAAGTAGTTTTCACTTCACATTGGGATGATCCGCACCCTGATCATGCGGCGACCTGCCGGATTGTCCGCGAAGCGGCGCGCCTGGCAACCATGCGCCGTTATGATGAAGGTCTGCCGGCGATCAGAGTGCCCGCAATTGCCCACACCGTTTACTCGCGCCTGGTTCTGCCGTCTTTCATTGTTGACGTTTCAGAGTTCGCCGATGCGAAAATGAATGCGATTCGCGCTCATGCGTCGCAGTTTTACAGCGACGAATCGAAAGAACCAACCACGCGTATCAGCGCCAAAGGGTTTCTCCGGCAGATCGAAGAGCGCATGCGCTATTACGGTTCGCTGATTGACGTCGAAGCCGGCGAGCCTTTTTATGTGCGTGAGGCATTGAATGTTGATGATCCGTTTGCGCTCTTAACGCGGCCGATGAATATTTATTCGTGATGGTCAGTTGTCAGTTGGTGATTCAAAACTAAGCACAGACTGACGACGACAACAGACTACTGACCAATCTTATTTCTTCTTCTCTTCCAGCACTGCCCGGGCAATGGCAATCACGGCGCTGGCGCGTGGCGCTTCGCGTTCGAAACCGCGGGCAAGCTCAACCGCGCGGCCATAATCCTCTTTAGTCAGCAAGGTAAAAAGGTCCGCGACATTAAATTCCGCCACGCTCGAGCTGCGGACAGAACTCATCGATTGCGTGATTAAACTCGTTCTCAGCACGCCGTCCTCTCCGCTGAAACTTTCGGCAGAATTGGCTGCTTTAATGGCTTCCAATGAAGTTTCCCAGCCGCGCGCATGGTCGAGGGTGAAAACAGTATTAGCAATCGCCATCATCGCGCGCGCGCGATCCGGATCGGAGGTGTCGATGCGCCGGGCTTCATTTGCCGCGTCGTCGAGCAGAGACATCGACTTCTCATGATCCGTTTTGGCCAGCAGCTTGCTTACCTGGACGAGAGCCCAGGTGCGATGAAGGTGGCTGAGTTCCCCGATCTTAATCAACTCGAGCACTCGATCGGCATCTTTCTTATCGACGGCCCGCATTACCATGCTGGTGTCGAGATAAACATGGGCCTTCTGCCGCAAGTCGCTGTCCTGGATCTTATCGACGATGTCCCGCGAGCGGAGGTCCCCTCGCTCGGCAACAACTCGGGCCAGTTGTATATAAAGCCGATCCTGCTCGGCTGAGGTCTTTGCGCGATCGATTCGATCCTGCAGCGCTTTCTCAACCTCCTCACTCGCCTGTGGCGGACGTATTCCTTCACGCAAGGATCCGTCATCGCGTTGGCGGTCTTCCGCCGGGACCGCGCCCGCCAGTGCTTCCATTTGCGCGCGCAGCGCGTCACCCATTTCTCTTGGTGCGTATTCTTCGAATAACGGCAACAGCCGCTTAATCATCAGGTACTTGCCCTCAACTCGCGCCGAAGTCTGATCTTGTCCCGGAGGAGCAAGCGGCCGCAGGAGAATTTCGGACGCGGCGCGGAAAAATGCGGTACGAAGTTCTGGGGCGACGGCCGGTGGTGTGCCGGTCCGGGCTGTCGACTGAGTTGATGCGCCGCCCCCATTAAACGTGACGAATGTGTGCGGCGTGAAAAGGTACGCCGAAAGCAATGAGACAATGTTGGCATCTGACTGCATATTACCTGCGGCGTTCGCGAGCAGCGCCACATAACGCTGGTCGGCAGCTACTGCGTCTTTGTCGCGCAGGTAGCACAGAAAATCGATTCCATCCCTGGTAATTATGCCGAGGGCCGGGTCAGCAAATTGGAGTGCTCGCTCCACATCCGTATCCAGTAGTTGTCGCGCCAGACTCAGGCGTTGACTCAGGGCTTCCGGAGTATCATAGAGATTAGGCCGGCTTTTATCGGCTTCGTCGGCCACCTCCTGCTGTCTTTCAATTTTTAATTTGCCCAGCAGCTCTTCACCGAGGGCCCGGTCATGGCGCGCCGCCATGCGCAAGACTTCCCCGCGGATGTTAGGCGGTCCGGTGATGGCCACGTTCCCCCCATTGCGCGTTTTTTGCTGCTGTATTTCCTCCTGCATCCGCCGTTGACCTTCCTGATCTGTAATTTCAGCCGCGTCCCAGGCCTTGCGAAATAGTGTGCGCGCGCGCTCAGGGTCCGCGTCCCAAAGGGCATCCGCGATCCGCGCCTGCGTCCGCGCCCGAAGCGTCGAGTCACTGTAGTTGCCTGCATCCGCCGCCAGCGAGATCAAAAGCGTCTGCGCCTGAGCGCGACGCTCCTTCATAATTCGTTCGGCATTCGCTTCCTTCGCAGCCTTTGCTTCCTTGTCCACACTGGTCTTTTTCGACTCGGTTGGCCTGGCACTGGGACCGGTTTGAGCGAGGGCCGCTGCGGAAATTGCCAGCAGGCAGGCCGGCAAAATGAAGAGAGGCCTGAAATGAATCATTTTAACCTCCGAAAGTTGGACGGATCGTAATGCGCGGGCGAAATCTGGAATTTCAAACGCTCCAGCTCGCGAACAGTTCCAGATTTGTGAAAATTTTGAAGCTGACTAGACGGCGATCACTTCCAGTTCAGGGTCGACTTCCTGTTTGAGCATGCCTTCGATCGCCATCAGCGTTCCTGTTAACGAACTCGGGCAACTGCCACAGGCACCCTGATAGCGAATATTCAACGTATGGTCCTTCAGACTGAGAATTTCAAGATAGCCGCCATCGCCCATGAGATAGGGCCGAACTTTTTCATCGAGAATCTCATTGATACGAAGCAGGCGAGGATCGTCACTGGTAACGGCGGCAATGGCGCCGCCAATTGCTTCTGTCCCGTTCGAGTGTGCCGGCGCGACAGACTGGGCCGCGCGAATAGGAACTGCCAGGGTTGGCAGAAGTTCGTCCCAGTCAGCGGTATCCTCTTTTTCTACGGTAATCATGTTATCCATATAGAACACGGAAACCACGCTGCCCACGTCAAACAGTGTTTTCGCGAGCGAATCGCTTTGTCCCTGTTCCGACGATGCGAATTGCCGCGCCACGCCATTGCTTACCGGCTCGCGCAGAATAAACTTAACTGCGTTGGGATTTGGAGTTTCCTGGATGTCGCTGATTTTTGGCATTACTTAAGCATCAATCCTTACAATGAATTCATTGGCATTATAGCCTTTGTCCGACGTGCCTGCTAATCGTCTTCGTCGCGAGCGATCTGGCCCTTTGCCTTTCATCGAAAACTCCTTGCAGGTCAGAGGTACTGGGAATATACTCGCGGGCCTCACTTGCCCCCTTGATGAAGGTGAGACAATGTGAGAAGAGGCAGGCGATTGCGAGGGTCGCCTGCCTCGCCTTTTTTAGTGCGGTTAGTTGTCAGTCGTTAGTTGTCAGTGGTACGTTCGAGGCGTCGCCATAAATCCCGGGAACGAAGAGACAACTGACGATTGACAACTGACAACTGACAATCGAATGAACATCGGGATCACAGTCTATCCAACCTACGGTGGCAGCGGTATCGTCGGCTCTGAGCTTGGCAAGGAGCTCGCGGCGCGCGGCCACACGGTGCATTTCATTTCGTCTGCCTTGCCCACCCGGCTGACTGAATTGAACGAGCGGGTGCGTTTTCATGAAGTTGAGATGATGTCGTATCCGCTGTTTGAGCATCAGCCATACACACTTGCCCTGGCGACCAAGATGTCTACTGTGGCCGAGACTGAGAACCTGGATTTGCTCCACGTTCATTACGCGATTCCGCATTCGATTAGCGCGATTCTTGCGCGCGAATCACTCAAGCCACATCGCCGGCTGCCTGTGATTACGACTCTTCACGGAACCGACATCACGCTGGTTGGTGCGGACAGGTCATATCTGCCGATTACGCGTTACGGACTCGAGCAATCGGACGGCGTGACGGCGATCTCGAATTATCTGAAGCAGGCGACGATCGAAACATTTCAATTCGATCGCATCCAGGTGATTCCAAATTTTGTTTGTCCCTCGGACTACAAACCCAAAATTGATTGCGAACTGCGCGAAACGCTTTCGCCGAACGACGCGCCGATAATGGTCCACGTGTCGAATTTCCGGCCCGTCAAGCGACCGGTCGATTGCGTCGAGATCCTGGCGCGCGTGTTGAAGAAGACGGAAGCCCGTCTGGTGATGGTCGGCGACGGCAGCGAGCGCACCAATGCAGTTCATCGCGCTAACTGCCTCGGCATTTCCGATCACTGCGTATTCGTCGGCAAGCAACCTCGGATAGTTGATTACCTCTGCGCGGCGGATGTTCTGCTGTTGCCGTCTGAGCAGGAATCATTCGGCCTGGCTGCCCTGGAGGCCATGGCCGTACAGGTTCCGGTTATCGCATCTCGGGTAGGAGGCCTGCCGGAAGTTGTCGACGACGGCGAAACCGGCTTCCTGAGCGCGGTTGGCGATCTCGATAAGATGGCGGAAGATGCAGTGCGTTTGTTGACCGACCCGGAGTTTCGTCGCGCAATGGGCAAACGGGCGCGCGAATCGGCAATCACTCGCTATAGCACAGACAAAATCATTCCGCAGTACATTGAGTTTTACGAACAGGTATTGGGCTGAGTCGTCGGAAGTTCGTGCCTTTACGCGACGTGCGCTCCTTCCGCGCGCGCCAATGGCGATGAACTGAATTGGGCACGGTCATAGAAATTATGCGTATCGTTGATATGAATGCCGACGTTTGTAGAACAAAGAATGTGAATATTAACTGTTTCGTATCGAGGACGACAAAGCGCACCCGCTCGGTCGTGGCTGAAGGTGGTTTGTAAGCTCACTCAGTCGCGGCCCGGAAGGATGCAAACAATCTGTATCGAGTCGGGCAAGCATTTAATCATTCGTACGCGGAAGTGAGCGCAAAGCGATTTACAGACGCCACCTTCTGTCGAGATCGTACGGTTTGAAAATCTTGCGGTATTGCAGAACCCGCTTGCGGTACCAAGCGGGTCGAACACTCAACCTGTCATAATCTGCTCATCATTTCTGTCGCCCGTTAGGGCGGGCTTGGGATCTTTTAAGGACGAAACATCGAGGTCACTCCGGATCGTTCGGATTATTGAACAAGGCCGTTAGCTTAACGCTCCCGTGACCAAATTGAGGGAAGTTAAACGCAGAGCGATTGCCCGGATCGAGATTCGAAGCAGTGTCGTCTGGTGGAAAGAGAATGAGCGAGTTCAGAAACGCGAGCACCCGGGCCTGGTCGTTAGCCGAAAGCGACCCAAATGCATCACGTGCCGCCTGTGCCTCGCCGCCGTGCCGAAGGATGACCTGTGCCAGATTGATGCTTCGGCCATCGTGACCGTAAGGCGCAGTAGAACCAACACCCCAGAGCGGTGTAGTCAGAAACTGAGTTCGCAGGGTGCCGTCGTAATTCCGCTCAT
>WNGF01000709.1_pt1 | contig 49068 bp, 44 predicted proteins | sample 5400641 | NCBI WGS metagenome assembly WNGF01 (sample SAMN13153371, study PRJNA577476) | soil metagenome | isolation source: 80 cm soil or saprolite under grassland replicate 2 | place: USA:California | collected 2016-06-15 | reverse complement strand
TCCACGAGCTCGGCGTGCGCGCCACGCTCGGTGGGTTCGCCGCGGTCCTGGCCGTGACGGGGGCGAGCAGCGCCTGGCTGATCGCTCGCTCCGGCGTCACGCTCATAGGGACGACGGCAACGGCGGCGCCGGGCGAGGGCGAGCGCCGCCCGGCCGTGTTCTGGCGGCTGTGGGTCGTGTTCTTCCTGGCGGCCTCCGCCGGGCTGATGGTGCTCAGTCAGGCCGCCGGCATCATCACGGCCTACGGCGGCGCGACCTCGCTCGCCGTCTACGGCACGACGTTCATCGCGGGCACGATCGCCGTCGCGCGCCTGACCGGGGGGTGGATGGTCGACTGGCTGACCATCCCCACGGTGGCGGCCTGCGCCCATGCCGTCGCGCTCACCGGCAACGTGGCGCTGACGGTGTGGCCAGGTCCCGGCGTATCGGTGCTCGCGCTGGCCCTCGTGGGGCTCGGCTACGGGGTGATCTCCGGGCTCACGGCGGCCGCGGTGGCCGTGTACTGGAGACGCGCGCTGTATGGCCGGGTGGCGAGCCGCATCTATCTGGCCTGGTGCGCCGCCGCCATCGTCCTGCCGATCACCGCCGGCCGCCTGTTCGACCTGACCCGGAGCTACGAGACGGCGATCCTGATCGCCGCCGGGGGCAACGCCGCCGGCATCCTCGTGGCGCTCGGGCTGCCTCGCCAGCGCACCACGGCTCGCGCCGAGACTCGGCTGACGGCGGCCGGCGTCGCCGATGGATGACCTGACGCGCTCGGTGCTGGCGCACGTCGACGAGCGCGAGCTGGTCGACCTCGCCAGCGCGCTCATCCGCATCCCGAGCTTCAAGACGGAGGAGACGCCCGTCGCGCTCTTCCTCGAGGCGTTCTTTCGCTCACGCGGTTACGACGTCGACCTTCAAGAGATCGAGCCCGGACGCTTGCAGACGATCGCCACGCTGCGCGGCACGGGCGGCGGGGCCAGCCTCATGCTGAACGGCCACACCGACATCAACGCGCTGACGCTGCGGTGGACGCGTGATCCGTGGACGCCCAGCCTGGAGGGCGACCGGCTGTACGGCCACGGTGTGCAGAACATGAAGGGCGGCCTGGCCAGCATCATCATGACCGCCGAGGCCATCCGCCGCTCCGGCGTCCGGCTCGCGGGGGATCTCGTCGTGGCCTGCGTCGCCGGCGAGACGCAGGGCGGCGAGGGCACGCACTACCTGATGCAATCCGGTCTGCGCACCGATGCCGCCGTGGTGGCGGAGCCCTTCGGCGCTGATCATCTCGTGACCGTGCACTCGGGCATCGTGCACATGGCGATTCACACGTATGGGGTGACGGGGCACATCGGACGTCTCGAGGGCACGGTCAACGCGGTCGAGAAGATGATGGCGGTCATCGATGCGCTCGCCCGGGTCCAGTTCCGGCACGCGCCGCGGCCCGATCTGCCCGCCTTCCCGCGGCTCAACGTGGGAAGCATCCTCGGCGGGCGGGGGCGGGACTACGTGCTCGTGGAGCCGCCGTACGTGCCCGATCTCTGCACGATCCTCGTCGACGTCCACTTCGTGCCGGGGATGACGGTCGACGAGATCGTCGCCGACATCCGCCGCGCGCTCGACGCCGTCGCCGCGCGCGATCCCGCGCTGCGCTACGAGATCGAGATCCCGCCGCCCGCCCGCTTCAAGGGGCGGCGCCGGCTGGTGATGGATCCGCTCGACGTCCCCATCGACGCGCCGATCGTGCAGGCGGTGGCCCGCGCGTACCGGACCGTGACCGGAGGCGAGCCACACAAGATCGGCACCGTGCTGCCGCACTCGTACAGCGCCGACGACACGTGCCATCTGTGGAAGGCCGGCATCCCATGTCTCCTCTACGGCCCGGCCACCATCCGCGGCAACGCGGACGAGGACGACGCGTGCGTGCTCGTGAGCGAGATGGAGAAGGTCACGCGCGTGTTGGCCGTCACCGCGCTCGACGTCTGCCGGCGACCGCCGGCGGAGCTTGGGGTCAGACTTTGATTGTTTGATTCTTACGCGGACCTGCGCGCAGGGGGTCAAAGTCTGACCCCACATGGAGGACATCGCGATGGGACAGCTCGACGGCAAGGTGACGATCGTCACGGGTTCCGGGCGGGGCATCGGCCAGCAGGTGGCGCTCCGGCTGGCGCGGGAAGGGGCCGGCGTGGTGGTGAACGACCTCGACGACGCGCCCGCGAAGGAGACGGTCGCGCTCATCGAGAAGCTGGGCGGCCGCGCCGTCGCCTGTAACGGCGACGTCACGGCCAAGGACTTCGGCCAGCGGATCGTCGACACGGCGGTGAAGCAGCTCGGTGGCCTGCACGTGATCGTGAACAACGCCGGCTACACGTGGGACAACGTCATCCAGAAGATGACCGACGAGCAGTGGTACGCGATCCTCGACGTCCACGTGACCGCGCCGTTTCGCATCCTGCGTGCCTTCGCGCCGTATCTGCGCGAGCAGTTCGAGGCCGAGGCCAAGCGCGGCGAGCGCGTCGTGCGCAAGGTCGTCCAGATCTCGTCGACCTCCGGCGTGCGCGGCAACCCCGGGCAGGTCAACTACTCCTCGGCCAAGGCCGCGGTCACGGGCATGACGCGGACGCTCGCCAAGGAGTGGGGCCGTTACGCGGTCACCGTGAACTGTGTGGCCTTCGGCTACATCCAGACGCGCCTGACCAAGCCGCTGACCGAGGGCGAGGCCGGGATCATCGAGGTGCAGGGGCGCCAGGTGAAGGTCGGCGTCCAGGGCGCGCGCATCGCGGCGATGAACCAGATGATTCCGCTCGGCCGCGGCGGCACGCCGGAGGAAGCGGCCGGCGCCATCTATCTGTTCTGCAGCCCCGACAGCGACTACGTCAGCGGCCAGACGCTCGTGGTGACGGGCGGGCTGTAGGCCGGGCTCGCGATGACTCCGAGGATCAGCGCTGGCAGACCAGCCCCAGATTCTGCTCGATGATGGACCGGTCGGCCGCGTTGGTCAGGCCGTCGAAGTTGAAGTCGTAGACGCTCGAGAGGCCCCACGACTGGGCGTAGGACGCCCAGTTGGCGAGGTCTTGCTGGTTGACGACGGAGTCGATGTTCCCGTCGCCGGGGCAGAGGGGCGCCGACGCCAGGAGCGTGCCCAGCTCCGCCGAGAGCTGCGTGTAATTCCGCTGCTGATCGGGCGTGAGGGAGGCCAGGGGCAGCTGGGTGCCCTCGAGGTCGAGCTTCGGGATGGGCACGGCCTCGTTGATCTCGTAGAACTCGACCTGCGTGGTGTTCACGCACGGCTCGGCCTGCGACACGTACAGGTACGTCGTGTTCTGCACGATCTTGTAGCGGTCATTGCGGATGGCGACCGACGAATCGGGCGCGATCGCGGGCAGCGTTTGCCCCTGGGACGCCAGGAAGGCGTTCACGTTGCAGCAGCGGGCGAGACCCTGCGGCGGGAGGCCTGCCGTGTCGGGCTCGGGGCCCCACCAGACGCCGTTGTTGTCGTGGCAGACGCCCTTCGACACCGGAATCTGCGTGCAGCTCGCGCCGATCGTGCAGGGGCCATTGACGGCGCCATTGGCCTGGATGTTGGGCCCGACCTGCGTGAAGTTCGACGCGCGGATGCTCGCCTGGCTCGGGTTGGTCAGGTAGGGCAGCATGGGCTGAGAGTCGATCGTCCGCGGCACCACCCGGCGGACGTCGAGCCCGGCGATCTCCCCGAACAGCGCGAAGAGGTCGGCGACGTTGACCATGTGCGAGACCACGCGGTCGGGATTCCGTACGAGCGGTCCGGCCACGATCATCGGGACCCAGACCCCGGTCTGATACGCCGTGCCCTTGGCGCGCTGGGGATCGAACGGGAGCTTGACCGCGCTGCCGAGCGACCCGTTGTCGCCGATGACGATCACCATCGTGTTGGTCTGCTCGGGACGATAGATCAGCTGGCCGTCGTCCCCGCGCCGGGCCAGACCGGTCGAGACCAGGAGCCGGCCCACCTCCGCATCGAGCGACTCGATCATGAGATTCGTCAGCACCCGCTGCGCCACGGTATCGCCGCAGTCGAGCCCGCTGGTACCCGCCGGCTCCGAGGGCAGCGAACCCACCGGCGGCTGCATGACGGGTGTGTGCGCCGACGCGAAGCTGACGGACGCCATCCACGGCCGACCGGCGGGGCGGTGCTTGATCCAGTCGATCGCGGCATCGACGGCGAACGTGGCGCGAAAGCGTCGTGCATCGGGATCGGTCGGCGGGACCTGCTCGACGGAGCCGTCCTCGTGGTTGACGACGAGCGGCGACACGTAGTGCCCGCTCAGCTTCTGGAAGTCCAGATAGGTCGGCCGCGGGGCCTGGCAGCGCTTGCCCGGATCGAAGATCCCTCCCTGGTCTCGACAGCTGCGCCCGGGCGGAATCGCTCCGCTGCTCGCGCGCTCGCTGCAGGTCCCGTCGGCCATGTAGCACGCCCCGGAATCGGCGCCGCCCGCGGCGGCTCCCCGCACGAAGCCGCAGGACCACGTGCCGGAAGGCGACACGCCGCCGGCGCTGCTGTCGATCGAGGACGGGTCGCCCGTGGCGTCGAGCCAGCCCGCGAAGTAGTTCCAGCCCAGCGCGTGGGGCATCCCGTAGCCGGCGGGGTTGTGGCCCTGGAGACCGAGGTGGAATTTCCCGAAGAGCGCGCTCTGGTACCCGCGCTGGGCCACGAGCCTGGGCGCCGTCGTCTCGAAGGGCGACACCATGGAGTTGGCCAGGTCGTTGGGACCCAGGGCGGCATAGACGTTCGTGCGCAGCGGAAAGCGGCCGGTGAAGAACACCGCCCGGCTGGTCGTGCATGCCGGCATCGCCCAGGCGTTCTGGAAGCGTAGGCCGGCGCGGGCGATCTGGTCGATGCTGGGCGTGCTCGGCGGCGTCGCGCCGCCGTAGCCGAAGAGGCTCATCTGGTCGATGCCGACGTCGTCCATGATGACGAACAGGATGTTGGGAGTCGGGGGGTGATCGATACCCCGCGCGGCACACGGTGTCGCGCAGGCGAGGACGAGCAGGGCCAAGCCGGCAGCCACTGAACGTTTCATGGAGGATGATGGTAGCGCACTATGCGGCGCGTGCGTGATCACTGGCGGCTGGCGCTGGTCGCGCTGCTCGGAGCGATGCTCGCGCTCGGTGGTGTGGCCTGGGTGGTGCGTGCGCCGTGGAGGGGCGCGGCGCCGGTCGAGCGCGGCACGGCGACGTTCGTGGGCCGGCAGGCCTGCGCGTCGTGCCATCCGGAGCAGGACAGGCTCTGGCGCGGCTCGGATCACGACCTCGCCATGCAGGTGGCCGACGAGCCATCGATCCTCGGCGACTTCGGCGACGCCACGTTCACCCACCGTGGCGTCACGTCCCGGTTCTTTCGCCGCGACGGGAAGTTCTTCGCGCGCACGGAAGGCCCGGATGGCCGGCTCCAGGACTTCCCGATCGCCTACGCCTTCGGCGTGCGCCCGCTCCAGCAGTACCTGATCGCGTTTCCCGGCGGCAGGTACCAGGCGCTCGGCATCGCGTGGGACACACGTGCGCGCGCGGTCGGGGGCCAGCGCTGGTTCGCCCTCGATCCCGGCGAGCGGATCCGGCCCGGCGATCCGCTGCACTGGACCGGGCGCGACCACACGTGGAATCACATGTGCGCGGAGTGCCACTCGACCGATCTCCGGAAGCGCTATCGGCCGGACGGCGACCGCTACGAGACGACGTGGACGGAGCTCGACGTGGCGTGCGAGGCCTGCCACGGACCGGGGTCACGGCACGTCGCGTGGGCGAAGGCGAGGCCGGCGACGGCGCGGCGAGGAGACGACGATGCGGTCGGCCTGGTCGTCCGTCTCCGCGATCGGCGGGACGCGGTGTGGCGGATGGACGCGGCCACCGGCATCGCGCGCCGCGCGGGCCCCGCGCCCACGCGGCTCGAGGTCGAGATGTGCGCCCGCTGCCATGCGCGGCGCGCGGTCATCGACGAGCGCTACGTTCACGGTCGCCCCTTGCTCGATACCCATCGTCCGGCCTTGCTGGATCGCGAGCTCTATCACGCGGACGGACAGATCCTCGGTGAGGTCTACGAGTACGGGTCGTTCCTGCAGAGCAAGATGTACCGGGCCGGCGTGACGTGCAGCGACTGCCACGACCCGCACAGCCTGCGGGTGGCGCAGCCGACCGCCACCGCCTGCGCGCGCTGCCATGCGCCCGAGCGGTTCGACACCTCCGCGCATCACCACCATCGCGCCGGCACCCCGGGCGGGAGCTGTGTCGAGTGTCACATGCCCACGCGCACCTACATGGTCGTGGACCCGCGCCGCGACCACAGCCTCCGCGTGCCCCGGCCCGATCTGTCCGTGAAGCTCGGCACTCCGGACGCCTGCACGGGCTGCCATCGAGACCGCACGCCGCGATGGGCGGCCGATGCGCTCGTCCGCTGGTACGGCCCGGGTCCGCGGCCCGCCCACTACGGCGAGGCGATCCACGCCGGGCGTCGGGGCTTGCCCGGCGCCGACGCCCAGCTCCTGCGCGTCGTGGCCGACCGCGAGACGCCGGCGATCGCGCGAGCGACCGCCGTATCTCTGCTGGGGCACGGCGCCAGCGTGGCCTCGATCCAGGGCATCGAGGGCGCGTTGACCGATGCCGATCCGCTCGTGCGGCTGGCCGCCGTCGAAGCCGCCGGCGCGCTCGGGCTGGACTCCCGCCTTCGTCTGCTGGTCCCCGCGCTGGACGCATCCCCGGCCGCGATCCGGATCGAAGCGGCCCGCGCGCTGGCGGATGCGCCGGCCGAGCGGCTGACCGCCGAGCAGCGCCGGGCGCTCGATCGTGGGCTCGCCGACTACCGCCGGGCCCAGGAGATCAACGCCGATCGCCCCGAAGCGCAGGTGAACCTCGGCAATCTCGCCGAGCGGCGTGGTGAGCACACCGCCGCCGAGCAGGCGTACGAGCGCGCGGTGACGCTCGATCCGAGCTTCGTCCCCGCCTACGTGAACCTCGCCGATCACTACCGCGCGCGCCAGCAAGACCCCAGGGGCGAGCGCGTGCTCCGTCAGGGGCTCGCGCGGAACCCGGACGCCCCGGCGCTCCATCACAGCCTCGGCCTTCTCCTCGTGCGCGAGCGCCGCTACGCGGACGCCGTCGCGTCGCTGGCCCGCGCCGCCGACCTCGCGCCCGACGCGGCGCAGTACGCGTACGTCTACGGTGTCGCCCTGCACTCTACCGGCCAGACCGATCGCGCCCTCGCGGTCCTCAGCCGTGCGCACGACCGCCATCCCGGCGATGCCGAGATCCTCGTCGCGCTGTCGACGATCAACCGCGAGCGCGGGGCCCGCGAGGCGGCGATGGCCTACGCCCGCAAGCTCCTCGAGGTGGCGCCCGAGGACCCGCGGGCCCGCCAGATCCTCGGAGAGCTCGAGCGAGGCCGTTGAAGACCTTTGAGTTATGCTCTGGGGCTGAGGAGGGGACGAGCATGGGCATCCGGGGCTTCGTCAAGAAGCAATTCATCGACGTCATCGAGTGGACGGAGAGCGACGAGGACGTGCTCGCCTGGCGATTCCCCACCGCCGACTTCGAGATCCAGCAAGGGGGCCAGCTGATCGTCCGCGAGACCCAGATGGCCGTCTTCGTGGATCAGGGGCACGTGGCCGATGTCTTCGGGCCCGGGACCCACACCATCCAGACGCGCAACCTGCCGGTCCTGACCGACCTTCGCCACTGGGACAAGGACTTCGAGTCGCCGTTCAAGAGCGAGGTCTACTTTCTCTCGACGCGGCTCCGGCTCAACCAGACGTGGGGCACGGCCAATCCGCTGACCATGCGCGATGCCGAGTTCGGAGCGGTCCGGGTGCGCGCCTACGGCACGTATACCTATCGGATCACCGATGTCGGTGTGTTCTTCCGCCGGGTGTCGGGCACGCGCGAGGTCTACCGGGTCGGGGACCTCGAGGGCCAGCTCCGCAACTCGCTGGTGTCGACCTTCAGCGATCACTTCGGCGGCAGCCGGATCGCGTTCCTCGACATGGCGGCGAACCAGACCGCCCTGGCGCGCGCCATCTTGCAGAAGGCGCGGCCGGCCTTCACGGACCTCGGGCTCTCGCTGGAAGAGTTCCGGATCCAGAACATCTCGCTGCCGGAGGAGCTCCAGAAGCGGCTCGACGAGCGCATCGGGATGGGGATCGTCGGCGACCTGGCGCGCTACACGCGGTTCCAGATCGGCCAGTCGATCCCGCTCGCCGCGACCGCCGGCGGTGCCGCCGGCGCGGGCGTGGGCGTCGGCGCCGGCATCGCGATGGGCCAGGCGATGGGGCAGACGATCGCCCAGGCCACGGCGCCTGCCGGCCGCCCGCCGGAACCCACCGCCGGCACCACGCCGACACCTGCCGCCGGCGTCACGCCGACACCGGCCGGGCGCACCACGCCGACACGCGCCGCCGGCGCCAGGATCGTGGTCTGCGCGAGGTGCCATTCGTCGCTCGACCGGCCCAGCAAGTTCTGTCCGGAGTGCGGCGCGTCGCTCGGATGAATTGTCCCGGGTGCGCTCAGGGGATGTCCGCGCAGAGCTTCGAGCGTCTCTACGCCAAGCCGGTGGCCATCGACATCTGCCACGCCTGCGCGGGGCTGTGGTTCGATTCGCTCGAGAACCTCAGCCTCACGCCCGGGGCCGTGCTCCGGCTGTTCGTGCTCATGAACGACAACAAGCCGGCGCAACGCACCCCGATCGGTGACCATTTCTCCTGCCCGCGCTGCCATGCGCGCCTGCTCCTCACGCACGACATGCAGCGCAACACGCGCTTTCAGTACTGGCGCTGCCCGGCCGAGCACGGGCACTTCATCACGTACTTCGAGTTCCTGCGGGAGAAGAACTTCATCCGCCCCCTGAGCCCCGCCGAGATCGCGCGCCTCAAGGCGAACGTGCGCACCGTCACCTGCTCCAGCTGCGGCGCGCCCGTCGATCTCAACGGGGGCGCGGCCTGCCCCTATTGCCGCGCGCCGCTGTCGATGCTCGACGCCACGCAGGTCGACACCGTGGTCCAGGAGTTGAAACGCGAAGAGGCCAAACGGCAGGCGGCGAAGCCGGATCCACGGGATCCTGCGCTGGCGATGCGCCTCGCCCAGGATCGCGTGCACGTCGAGGGCCGCATGGGCGCCGTGGACGACGCGCCCTTCGGCTTCGACCTGTCCGACACGGATGGCGGCCTCGTCGAGGCGGGCCTCGCCGCGCTCGTCTCTCTTCTCAAGCGATAAGGAGGCGATCCATGGTCACCCTCGAGTTCCACGACCCATCCGGCGCGGTCGAGATCAAGCAGGCGCACGCGCCGCGCATCGCGGCCCTCGAGGGCAAGCGCGTGGGCTTCGTCAGCAACGAGCAGTGGCAGGCCTATCGCATGCTGCCACGCTTGAAGGCCCTGCTGGAGGCGGACTTCCCGGGCATCGAGGTGCTGCCGATCGACGCGTTCCCTCAGGGCAACGCCGTGATCGGCTCGGAGGAGACCGCGGCGCTGGTCAAGGCGAGCGGCGTCGACGCGGTCATCATCGGCAACGCGGCCTGAGGGTCCTGCGCCACGGCGTGCGGCCGGGCGGCCGCCAGGCTCGAAGCACAGGGAATCCCGACGGTCACGCTGACCCGCTCGGATTTCGTCGGCGTCATGACGAACGCCGTCGCCGGCCTCGGGCTGGCCCCGGACGCGGCGATGGTCACCTTTCCCATCGAGCTGTTCCTGCCGGGGAGCGACATCTCGCCGGTGGAGGAGCGCAAGCGGGAGTTCTACGACGGCCTGACGCGATGGCGCTCGGCCTTTGCCGGCGACGGCGCCGGCGAGGCGCCGATGGTCCGTGTCGAGGGGACGAGCGTCGAGGACGCGTTCGCGCGGGCGAATCACCTGATGCTGGCCAACCGCTGGGGCGACGGTCTGCCGCTCTGGCCCCCGACGCCCGAGCGGGTGGACTGGATCCTGCGTGGCGCCGCGGAGCCGCGTCGACGCGTGCTCGGCACGTTTCCGCCGCGCGGCGGCGTGACCACGGTCGAGGCGTGCGCCATCGCGCTCGCGATGGCGGGCGGGCGGCCGGAGTACCTGCCGGTCCTCGTGGCCGCGGTCGAGGCCTTCCTCGATCCCCACTCGGGCAGCGAGCAGCTGCAGGCCGCGTCGGGCAGCGCGTTTCCGGTGGTGATCGTCAACGGGCCGATCGGCGATCGGATCCGGCTGAATGCCGGCTTCGGCTGCCTAGGGCCGGATCCGCAACGGCCGGCCGGCGCCAGCATCGGCCGCGCGCTGCGCCTGTTACAGCAGAACCTCGGGGGTGCCCTGCCCGGCATCGGCACCATGGCCAACTATGGCGGCATGCGCTACACGAACGTGGTCTTCGCCGAGGACGAGGCGAACCTGCCCGCGGGCTGGACGCCGCACGGCACCGAGCGCCACGGCTTCGCGCCGGGAACGAGCTCCATCTCACTCGCGTTCGCCAACGGGGTCATCAACATCCGGCGGCGCGGCGCCAAGAAGGAAACGCCCGAGGAAGACGCGCTGCAGGGCATGCATCGCATGGCCGATTTCATGCGGGTGCCCAACATGCCCGGCCTGGCCGGCTACGAGCGGGGCACGCCCGGAATCCTGATGCTCCCCGGCGTGGTCGCCCGGACGATGGCCGGCCTGGGCTGGACCAAGCCATCGATGCGCGAGTTCCTCTGGGAGCATTCGCGGATCCCCGCCGCGGAGCTTCGCCGCGCGGGCTGCCCGGCGTGGATCGAGATCGACGCGAGCAAGGTGACGCGTGAGAGCGTCGCGCTCGACCCGTGGCCGATCACCGCGCATCCCGACAACTTCGTCATCGTCGTGGCCGGTGGCGGCCACCCGACCAACAGCTACTGGCTGCAGGGCTACAGCCCGGGGGTCGTCGGACGCCGGATCGACCTGCCGGCATCCTTCGACAGCCTGCTCGCGGAGGCCGAGCGCGACCTCGGGGCCTAACCGACATGGGGGGCCCCGAGCGGGCCCCCCAAGCCCCCCGACGCTCGGGACGCCCCGGCGCAGCCGTGGCGCCCCTCGGGAGACCCAGACGCTTCTAAGCCGGCCTCAGCCCGGCAGCTTCCAGCCGAGCCAGGTGCAGAGCGCGCGGCCCATGATGAGCTCCTTGTCCTTCGCCGACAGCCACGGCAGCTCCTCGGTGAACAGGGTCACGCACTGCTTCCACGAGCACGGCATGCGCGTGATGTCGGTGCCCCAGAACATCCGCTCGGGGCCGAAGGCGTCGTGGAGCTTCCTGAGGTGGCCGTGGATGTCGCGATGCGGATAGGGCTCGGCCGAGTAGCTCGGCGCGCCGGTGGCCTTCAGCGCCACGTTGCGGTGCTTCGCCGCGGCGACCAGGTCCGGCAGGTTCGACCACGCGGCGTCGGGTCGGCCGAAGTGATCGATGATCAGCTTGAGCCCGGGATGGCGCTCCGCGATCGGGCCGATGGCCTGCAGCAGGCCCGGCCCGAGCAACGCGACGGGAAGCCCCGCGCGCTCGGCCGCGGGCCACAGCCAGTCGAGGCTTCCGTCGGTGAGCCACGTCTTCTGGTGGGGCTGCAAGAGCGCGAAGCGGAGTCCGAGCATGCCCGGCCGGCCCTTCAGGCCGTCGATCGCCGTGCGGCTCTCGGGCTTGTCGAGCGGGAAGTTGCCGAGGATGGCGAGACGGTTGGGATGCCGGCGCGCCGCCTCGACCGCCAGCGCGTTCGAATCGGGGTCCCACCCGGGCGGATGGATCACGGCCGCGTCGACGCCGCCCTCGTCCATCTCCTTCAGCACGTCCTCCGCCGTGAAGTTCTCGACTTGACGATGGTTCGCGTTGGTCGGCTTGTGGTTCTTCCAGATGTGGATCTGCGCGTCGACGACCAGCATGGTGTTCTCCCTTTCTCTGCCTACTCCTCGGCCGCGCCCTTCTTCACGAGCTGCTCCAGCACCTCGTACGGCTGCGCGCCGACGACCCCCTGGCTCCCGACGACGAACGTCGGGACGCCCGTGACGCCGTAGCGGCGCGACAGCTCCCAGTCGGCGTCCACGGCATCCGTGAACGTTCGCTTGTCGAGCACCTCGCGCGCCCCATCGACCGACAGCCCGGCTTTTTGCGCGATGTCCAGGAGCACGGCGGGCCGGGAGATGTCGCGCGCCTCCACGAAGTAGGCGCGAAACAGCGCGTCGTGGATGGCCTCGCCCCCCGGCTGCGTGTCCGACCACTTGCCCAGCTCCTGGGCGAGCCGGCTGTTGTAGGTCATCGTGCGCTCGCCGTAGGGAAGCCCTTCGGCGGCCATGCGCGCCTTCATCTGCTCGTGCCGGGCCCGGCGGTCCTCATCGCGTCCGCCGAACAGCGCGGCCAGGGCGCGGCCCTCTGGCGGCGTGTCGGGGTGGAGGGGAAAGTGCACCCACTCGACCTTGACGTCGTGCTCGGTCCTGAGCTTCTCAATACGCACGGTACTGAGATAGCACCAGGGTCAGACGTAATCGGAGAAGATCTGCATCGTCACTGGCTCGGTCATGGTGTCCCCCTTGGCCGTCAGTCTCCCATACCCCAGGCGATCGCGTTGCGCAGCAGCGTGATGAACGCGTCGGTCTCCCATGAGCCCCGAAAGGTCAACGGCGTCGTGTCCGTGGGATCGACGGCCCGACCCGCCCGGATGCCGGGGTTGTGGCAATGGCCGAGCGCGAAGTACGTGACGCCGCCCTTGCCGATCTCGCGCGTGTAGCCGAGCACGCGCGTCCGTGCATCGGGCAGCAACGAGGTGTCCGAGGGGTAGAGGGTGCCGATCGCCGGCGAGGTCGCGTCCGGGCCGTAGTCCGCGGTCAGCAAGACGCGCGTCGAGCCCGGGTCCTGGAGCTCGATGAAATACGGCTCGTCCTCGACGTCGAAGGACGCTCCGAGCCCTCGCGTCAGCCGATCGCCGCCGTCGCGCACCTCGACGTGAATCTTGCAGATCGGAGGATGCGTCAGGAACACGCTGCCGAGCAACGCATGATGCTCGGTCTTGACGGTGCGACGCTGCCGCGCGCCGTCCACCCGCTCGGCGCGGCCGCCGCTGGTGCCGTGCAGGCCGAGCCAGCGGCCGCCGGCTTCGAGCCAGCGCCGGAGGGCGCGGCACTGCGCGGCGTCGGGGTAGGGGCCGGCCACGTAGGCGATCAGCAACCGGCTCACCGGGAGCCACTTCTCGACGTCCGCGAAGTCGTTGGCGACGGAGGCGGCGACGTCCTGCTCCGCCAGGAGCCCGAGCAACCGCAGGCGGGCGTAGTCGTGGTCGTGCCCGGCGGGGGATCCAGGCGGAAAGCCACCGGCAATGAGGTGCGCGCGACGGGACACCGTCTCGGTCATCGGATCACCTCGCGATTAGAATCCTGCCATGAATACCACACCGGACCGCATCGACACCTCACGGGCTGCCCTGATCGTCTACGACGCCTGCCGCCGTGCCCTGACCCCCGCCGATCCCGCGCGCCGCGCGGCGATGCGGCCCGTCCTCGACGCCTGGGTGACCCTGATCGGCGCCTGCCGCGCCCGCGCGATGCCCATCGTCTACACGACTCCGGTGAGCCGGGCGGACGGGTCGGACGTCGTGCTGCTGCCGACGGACCTCAGCGTCGAGACGGGCGTGCCGTCGCTCACCAACTGTGTCGAGGGCACGCCGGAAGCCGGCTTCCCCGACGAGATCGCCCCGCGCCCCGAGGACTACGTGTACCTCAAGCGCCGCCCCAGCGTGTTTTACGGCACCGGGGTCGCCGAGCTACTGCGCTTGCTCCGTCGCACGGGGCTGGTGATCGGGGGTGGCGCGACCAATCGCGGCGTCGAGACCAGCGTCCGCGAGGCCTTCAGCATGGACCTCGACACCGTGGTCGTCCGGGAGTGCTGCTGGGGCGGCGCCGCCGCGGCCCACGCCTATAGCCTCGACACGTCGATGAAGATGTACGCGCGCGTCCGCACCCTGCGACAGGCCCTGGCCATGCTCGCATGAGGCGTACGGGAAGCCGGCTCTCCTAGCTGGTCTGAGCCAGGAGCTTCACACACTCGTCGGCGACTCGGCTGTTTGGCCCCTCTTCGCCGGCGATCGTCGCCCAGCCCTGCTTCTTCACGTAGTCGCCCTTTTCATAGCTGCTGATCTCGTTCAGCTGCTTCAGCTTTTGCGCCCGGTCGGGATCCGCCTTGAACTGGACGACACAGATCGGCGCCAGACGCTTGGCCAGGGCGTCGCTCACCATGCCGTCGGCCGCGTACCGCGCCTTGCCGGCCGTCGTCCAGCCGCCCCAGGTGAAGCCGAGCACGATCGTGGCGATCATCGTCGCCACGCAGGCCCAGAAGAGGAACCTCTTCGTCGGCCGCGACCGACTCCATCGCTCCCAAATACTCGGCGCTTTCTGTTCCACGGGTGCCCTCCTCCGGGTGTCCTCGACGTCGTCGGACCGCACACCTGAAAACCTATACGGCGCGGGCATGCCGTGGCTATTGGACCTTGGTCCATCGCCCGGCCGCCGTCGTCGCCCGGGGTCGCGCGGGGGCGGGCCATGCTCGCGTAGAATCGGGGCATCCGTCCGACAGGGGGGCCTTGGATGACGATGTCGACGACGCTTTCGTCCGCCCAGGTGGAGAGCTACGCGCGAGACGGGTTCTTGTCGCCTCTCGCGGCGCTCACCCGTGAGGAGGCGATGCACTGCCGCGGGAAGCTCGAGGCGTTCGAAGGGACCGTCGGCGGACCCCTCACGTCCGATGCGACGGATCCTCGCTACCGGTCCCGCACGCACGTCCTGCTGGCCTGGGTGCATGGGCTCGCGCGACACCCCGCGATCCTGGACGCCGTCGAGGGTCTCATCGGTCCCGATATCCTCGTGTACACCTCGACCTGGTTCATCAAGGAGCCCGCGAGCACGGCGATCGCCGCCTGGCACCAGGACGCCACGTATTTCGGGCTGCGGCCGTACGTGCACGTGACGGCGTGGCTCGCGCTCACCGATGCGACGGCCGAGAACGGCTGCATGGAGTTCTTGCCGGGCAGCCATCGCGGCGGGCAGCGGCCCCATCGCGTGGGCGCGGTCGCCGGCAGTGTGAATCGTGCGGGCCAGGCGGTCGTCGGGGATGTGGACGACACCGCGGCGATTCTGGCCCCCCTGCGTGCCGGCGAGTTCTCGCTGCACCACACGCTGTGCCTGCACCGCTCGCCGCCGAATCGGTCGTCCGGACGCCGGATCGGACTGGCCATCAGCTACGTCCCGACGCACGCGCAACACCTGGGCGTCAGGCACAAGACGCCGGCCATGCTCGTCCGCGGCGTCGACACCTTCGGCCACTTCGCGCTCGAGCCCGCGCCGGCCGGCGATCTCGACCCGTCGGCCCGTGCGGCCTATGCGCGCTCCTACGAGGGCTATCGCGCCGCGTACGCCGAGCAGGTCGCGCTCGAGGGCCACTGATGTCCGGACCCGGCGCTCTCACCGGCATCCGCGTGATCGAGCTGGCCGACGAGCAGGCCGAGTACTGTGGGCTGACGCTGGCGGGCCTGGGCGCCGAGGTCATCAAGGTGGAGCCGCCCGGCGGCAGCCCCACGCGCCGCATCGGCCCTTTCTACGAGGACCGCGAGGACCCGGAGCGCTCCCTGTTCTTCTGGCAGTACAACCGCGGGAAGCGCTCGATCGTGCTCGACCTGCACCGCGATGAAGACCGCGCGCGGTTCCGCTCGCTCGTCGCGAGCGCCGACGTGCTCCTGGAGTCGACCCCCAGGGGAGAGCTCGACCGATTGGGCTTGAGCGCCGACACGCTGATGAAGCAGCGGCCCGCCCTCATCGTGGCGCGCGTGTCGCCGTTCGGTGACGAGGGGCCCTGGGCCGACTTCAAGGCCTCGGACCTCGTGCATCTGGCGCTGGGCGGCGTGATGATGAATTGCGGCTACGACCCCGCTCCCGGCGGGCAATACGATCTGCCCCCGATCGCCCCGCAGATGTGGCACGCGTTTCACATCGCGGGCGAGCAGCTCGCGGTGGCGATCATCGCCGCGCTGCTCTACCGCTGGCGAACCGGGAGGGGACAGCGCCTGTCGTGCGCGATCCACGAGGCCGTGGCGAAATCGACCGAGGTCGACCTCATGACGTGGGTGATGCGCCGCGCCCCCGTGCTGCGCCAGACCTGCCGTCACGCGCGGGAGAACGTCACGCCGCACCCGTCCATCGTGCACACGAAGGACGGGCGCTGGGTGATGGCGAATCTGGGGACGCGTCCGGGCGAGACCGCGCGACTGGTCGAGCTGCTCGAGAAGTACGGCATGGACGCCGGCCTCGACCCCGAGAAGGCCACCTTGCCGACGAGCGGACGGTTCGTGCCCGGTACCGGCCCGAGCACGGCGAAGCGCGATCACGCCATGGAGGCCGTGCAGCGGTTCGTCCGCGCGTTCACCTACGACAACGTGCCCTGGCGTGAAGCCCAGGAGGCGGGGATGCTCTGGGCCCCGCTCAGGAAGCCGCACGAGAACGCCATGGATCCGCACTGGCTGGCGCGCCAGAGTTGCACGGACGTCGAGCATCCGGAGCTGGGGCGCGCCTTCCGCTACGCGACGAGCAAGTGGCTCGCGACGGGCACCTCGTGGGTCGTCGGCCGGCGCGCGCCGCTGGTCAACGAGGACGCGGCGACCGTGACCGACGAGCGGCCGCGCGACCTTCCGGCGATCGCTCCCGCCGCGCGTCCACCGGTCCACGAGCAGCTCTCGCCGCGCGGCAAGCCGTTCCCGCTCGACGGCATTCGCATCCTCGACTTCACGTGGTTCCTCGCCTCGGCCGGTGGCACGCGGTTCCTCGCCGCCTTCGGCGCCGAGAGCATCAAGGTCGAGCTGAAGAGCCATCCGGACACGCGCATGGCCGCGATGGCGCCCGTCGGAGGTCGAGCCGCTCGTGAAAACGCAACGGGTCCGCTGCCCGGCGTGACCGATCCGGACATGGGCGGACAGTTCAACAACAAGAACCCGGGCAAGCGCGGCATCTCGCTCAACGTGCGGCATCCCAAGGGGCTCGAGATCGCGCGCCGTCTGGTGGCGATGTCCGACATCGTCGCGGAAGGCTTCTCGCCCGGCGTGCTCGACAGCTGGGGCCTGGGGTACGAGGCGCTACGCGCCATCAAGCCGGACGTCATCTACGTCCAGCAATCGGGGATGGGGGCCCAGGGCACGTACGGACGCTTTCGCACCGTCGGTCCGGTCGCCAACTCGTTTTCCGGGCTGTCGGAGATGTCGGGGCTCCCTGAGCCCGCCATGCCGGCCGGCTGGGGCTATTCGTATCTCGACTGGATGGGCGCGTACAGCTTCGCGCTCGCCATGCTCGTAGCGCTCTTCCATCGCGAGCGCACGGGCGAAGGGCAGTGGGTCGACGCCTCGCAGGCCGAGGTCGGGCTCCTCATCAGCGGCACGAGCATCCTCGACTGGTCGGCGAACGGCCGTCTCTGGTCACGCTATGGCAACCGGTCTCCGTACAAGCCGGCGGCGCCCCACGGCGCCTACCCTTCGGCCGGGGACGATCGCTGGCTCGCCATCGCCTGCTTCACGGACGCCGAGTGGCGCGCGCTGGCGGACGTCGCGGGCCGTCCGGAGTGGGCCAGCGACGTCCGGTTCAAGGATCTCGCGGGGCGCCTGCGCCACCAGGATGCGCTCGATGCGCTGCTCTCCGGCTGGACGAAATCGCGTGACGGCTACGAGGCGATGCTGGCCCTGCAGCGCGCCGGCGTTCCCGCCGGCGTGTGTCAGACGGCGGGCGACCGCTGCGATCGTGATCCCCAGCTGGCGGCGCTCGCATGGCTGACGGAGGTGACGGGGACTAAGATCGGCCGCTGGCCGCTCGCCGAGGTGCCGATCAAGATGAGCGAGAGCCCGGCCTACATCGGCGGCCGCCTCGACCGCGGCGCGCCGTGCTACGGCGAGGACAACGAATACGTGTACGGCGAGCTGCTGGGCATGTCGTCGGCGGAGATCAAGGCTCTGGTCGAGGAGGGCGTGATCTGAACATGGCGATGGCTCGCGGCGCGTCGGCGGGTTGGAGCCCGCGCGCCGGATGCGTCAGGACGAGATGGCGGTGGAGCTCGCCCATGTCGGCGTGATCGTCGATGATCACGTAGCCGCCGACGGCGTGCTTCGCGAGCCAGGCGGCGATCTCCTCGGCCCGGGTCGCGCCAGCCATATCGCTCGGGGTCTTGTCGAGCACGCAGCCGGCGAATCCCTCCGCGTCCAGCATGGCCTGCAGCTCGGCGACCGTCTTGCCGTGTCGCCAGGTGGACGAGACGACGACGTCCGCTTCGCCGCGCGCCACGATCTCGTTCAGGACGCGAATGCACGCGGGGTCGAGATCCCCGTACCGATCCGATCGGCGGATCGGGGCCAGCACGCCGTCGATGTCGAGAAAGACCACCCGTCGCGTCACGTCCTCGGCGTCCATGGCCGGTCGCCGAAGGCCGGCGGCGGGATGCGACGCTTCGACGCCGCCTCGTAGGCCGACGCGATCTTCAGGACGATGTCTTCTTTGCCCGGCTCGCAACGGAAGACGAGGGAGAAGGGGAGTCCGGGTTCGGGGATGGTGGTGGCGGTCTTCGAGGGCGTCGGCACGTACCGTGTGCCGTCGGGTGACAGCACGAAGACCGGATCGTACACGGTCGTGACGTATCCCGCGGGAACCAGCACCTCGGTGAGGCCGGCGTTCGGCCCGTAGAACGACTCCCGGCTGAGGTTGCTCGGTCCGCCCCGAGGCTGATGCGCGCCGCCGATCTTGCCCGGCGGCCAGGGCGTGTGCAGGCGGACCAGCGCGTCGAGCCGGTTCTCGAGGATCACCATCATGTCGACGCGGCGCAGCAGCTCGCGCAGCATGATGCGCTCGTTCACGCCCTGGCGACCGGCGAGCCGGTTGCGCGGATCGGCGATCTCCTCCCAGTTCTTGAAGGCCGCGCGCTGGTCGTCTCCCCAGAACTTCGAGCGCGCGTTGAGCTGCGCGAAGTCCGTGAGCGTCTCGCGAAAGCCGCGTGCCCGCCAGTCCGTCGCGCGCCGGGTGAGGTACTGGGGGACCTGGAAGCGAAAGGTGGGCGCGAGCTCCTGCTCCTGGACGGTGGCGATGTCGAGGTTCGCGGGCGGCTCGATCCGTCCCTCGCTCAGCTCGACGCAATAGTCGATCGGCGTCATCGTGCCCGTGCCGAAGACCGTGCCGGGCAGGAACTCGGTCGGCGCGATCGCGGCCGCGAACTCCTTGAACAGGGGCTGACCGTCCGGCCCCAGCCGGAACAAGAGATCGGGCATGAAGAGCGGCACGAGCCGGGCGAGCGCGTGCCGGAAGTCCGTCTTCATGACCTCGAGGTCCGGGTCGCGCGTCCAGAGAGGATCGGTGGATTCGACGAGCGTCGCTCCCAGCGTGCCGCCGAGGACGGCCGTGATCTCCTTCGCGGCCGCGGTGACGATGGGCACCTCCGTCAAGGAGCCCGGGGGGTACACCATCGATTCGCGGATCACGCCGAGACGCATTCCCGTCAGCGCGCCCGGCCTCGTCGCGTGGCTCGCATAGGACGTGGGCAGAATCGAGGAGCGCGGCACGGTCGTGAACGGGTCGCGCGGATCGTAATAGCCGTCGACGGGATCTTTCAGCGCGTCGAGCACCTTGGCGCAGTCGGCGAGGGTCCGGCAGAGGATCCCGGTGCGGTCGCAGTAGATGTCCGCGCCGATGGCTCCGCCCACGAAGCCCAGCAGGGCCTTGTGCGGCAGGATCAGGGCCACCGCGTTGTGGTTGGCGGGGCCGCGGGTCGAGGCGCGTGTCTCCTCGCCGAGGCTCGCCATGACGAGGTTGGTGCTGACGGAGACCCCCGAGCCCGAGCTGGATCCGAGCGAGGCCGAGCGCGTCGTGTCGTAGGGGTTCGACGGGTTGCCCGCCCAGCTGCTCCGCTGGTAGCCGAGCGTCGACGGCAGCACGGCCGTGGGCTCGTGGGCTCCCCCGGGATTGCCGGCGCGGCCGTTGTACTCGGTGGCGACCGCCTTGGCGTAGATGATGGCGCCCTTCTTCCGGAGCTGTTCGACGAGGACGTGGTCGCGGGCCGGAACGTCGATGTCGTAGGCGGCGTCGCCGCCGCTGGTGCTGCGCATGTCCTTCGTGTCGAACGGATCCTTGAAGGAGAAGACGACGCCGTACATCGGCATCCGCTCGAGGTCGGGATCGCGCCCGTACGTGGCATCGAGCTCGGCCGCGCGTTCCAGCGCGTCGGGGTAGTGACGGAAGGTCTCGCACATGGGTGGCGCGCCGGGCGGCAGCGGCCCCCTCGACGGATGGCGATCGAAATCGCCTCGGCAGGTGACGGAGCGCTCGCCGCGGATGTTGAGCGTCGCCAGAGCATTCACCTGGCCGGCGTTCGGGATGCCGACGATCATGCCGTACTGCTGCTGCACGGAGGGGTCCGAGGCCGTCGCCTCCATGCGGCCGTACTCGAGCGGCCTGCCCTTGTACTTGTCGAGATCGGGAAACACCGTCGAGGCCTTGACCGTCTCCGTCGGAAAGGAGAGCGCCACCCCCGCGCGCACGGGGCCTCGTGCCGGCGGCACCGGCGCGCCGGCCTCGGTCACGAGCGCACTGGCGACGCCGTTGTACGCGCGGGCCCGGTCGAGGTAGTGCTGGACGATCTGGACGCAGGTGATCTCGCCCGCCCTGATCGCCGCGTGCAGCTCGTCGATCGTCGCTTCTTCGAGACGGAACGGCGTGGTCATGGGGGGATTTTACGCTTGGACAAGATTGCCGCGCAGGCCCCGTCGCGCGGTATCATGCGGGCACGACGCGCCCTCCGCCGGAACGAGAGGAGACAGGTCATGCACAGGCCCGTACGGTTTTCCGATGACATCGAGCCGCTGGTCCAGTTCATCGAGGAGACGGACGGGAGCCGGGTCCTCGAAGCCACCCTGGCCAAGCTGCGCGAGGGCGTGTCGGTCAAGAAGCTCCTGACCGCCTCGGCGCTCGCGGTCACGCGGTCCTCGGACCTGCCGCCGGGCCACCATGGTGGGCCGCTGCACCCGCTGGTCGGCATCCATGCCCTGCACAACACCGTCGAGCGCGTGTCGGGCGCGCAGCGCTTCCTGCCGATCCTCCAGCACGTCGCGCTGTCGAACAAGCACGTCAATCACCCCAACATGGGCCCGTACATCCTGGCGGATGCCGAGCCCCTGGACTCGGGCGGCGTCGAGGCCACGAAGAAGGCGTTCTTCGCCTGCGTGGACCGGGGCCTCTACAACGGTGCGGATCGTCACTTCCTCTGGCTCTGGGACAACCTCCCCCACGGCGAGGCGCTCGACCTGCTGCTGACCGTGGCGATCCCGAAGAACACGCTCGACGATCACTACTTCATCTTCCCCATGTTCACGTGGCGCGCGCTCGACTGGCTGGGACGCGAGCACACCAGGTTCCTGATGCGCCCGGCCGTCCGCTACGTCAGCCGGTTCCCCACCCCGCCCCCGCTGAAGGACATCGAGCCGCTGCTCGACGAGTACGAGCTCCTGCGGCGCCCGCTGGGCTTTCACACGAGCCCGGAGGAAACGCCGGCGATCGGCGAGCTGGGCGAGGCCATTACCAAGTGTGATTCATACGCGGAAATTCCGCGAATGATGGCGAAGGCCCTCGCCGACGGCCTGTCGCTCCAGGGCACCGGCGAAGCCCTGTCGATCGGCGCCGCCGGCCTGTTCATGCGATCGCTCACCGGCAATCCGATGGACGTGCACCTGCACACGGGGGCGAACCTGCGCCGGTACCTCTTGAAGGTGGAAGGGGTGAGCCTGCGTAACAAGCTGCTGGCGCTGCTGACGTGGCATACGGGACCGGAGGTGCGCTCGACGCAGAACCGCATGGAGCCGCCCCCGCAGCCGGATCCGGCGGCCGTCGCCGCGCTCCCGCGTCGTGGCCAGGCCGAGCTGCTGGATGCGCTCGCGGAGAGCATCTTCACGCAGCCGCCGACCGACTGGTCGAAGGTCACCAATCTCGGCCAGATGCGCGCGGTGCCCGAGGTGAAGAACACGGTGAACCTCGCGCAGCAGTACGCCGACCTCGGCTACGACCCGGACGCGCTGATCAGCCGTCTGGCCGAGATCGTCGTGCACGACAACTTCACCGAGATGCACGCCTTCAAGCACCATCAGGCGACCTTCGAGGAGTTCCACGCCACGCGGCTTCCGTGGCGCTGGCGCCATCTCGTGAGCGCGGCCCAGGCCTCCGCCATCTCCTACGGCAAGAACATGGAGATCTACGAGGAGGCGGTCGAGCTCCTCCACGCGTAGCTCATTCCCCCAGGTCAGGATTGCGCCGGCAAAGCCGGCGCTCGAAACGAGCAGGGTGGCGGCGAAAATCAAGGGCGTTCCCCGCAGGAAGGAGTGATCTGAGCATGGAACCAGCCATCGCCTTCACCGGATGTGATCTGGTCGCTGCGGCGCGCGCCCAGGCCCGGCCGGCGGCGCGAGGGAAGGGACGATCGGGGCCCGTCGAGCGCCGCGCCAGGATGTCCGTGGTCGGTCGTCGACGCGAAGTGGTCGTGGGCGGCCGGCGCGTCAAGACGATCGACGTCCACGCCCATTGCCTGATCCCCGAGGCGTACGCCCTGCTGGGCCTCCAGGTCGAAGACCATCGGGGGCCGGGGATCGCCGAGGTCGGACCCCGACGGATCCGCGAGATGGATGCGCAAGGCATCGACGTGGAGGCGCTCAGCATCAACCCGCGGTGGTACCGAGCGGAGCGCGACCTCGTGACCCAGGTGATCAAGATCCAGAACGAGCGGCTGGCCGAGTTCTGCGCGACGTACCCGGACCGCTTCGTCGCCTTCGCCTCGGTCGCGCTCCAGTTTCCGGACCTGGCGGTCCAGCAGCTCGTGGAAGGTGTGAAGAAGCTCGGGCTCCGCGGGGCGGCCGTCGGCGCCAGCGTCGCCGGCGACGAGTTCGCGAACCCGAAATTCCATCCCTTCTGGGCCAAGGCCGAAGAGCTCGGCGTGCTCATCTTCATCCATCCGCAGAGCACGCCGGACCTCAAGCGAAGATTGCAGGGCCAGGGGTGGCTGGAGAACACCATCGGCAACCCGCTCGACACCACGATCGCGCTCTCGCACCTGATCTTCGAGGGAACGCTCGATCGCTTCCCCGGGCTCAAGATCTGCTCGGCCCACGGCGGCGGCTACCTGCCGTCCTACGCGGCGCGCTCCGACAACAGCCTGCGCGTGGCGCCGGACATGGACACCGGCGTGAAGCTGAAGAGGCGGCCCACCGAGTATCTGCGGCGGATGTACTACGACACGCTCGTCTTCACCTCGGAGGCGTTGCGGCACCTCGCGGCGGAAGTCGGCTCGAACCGGCTCGTCATCGGCACCGACCATCCCATTCCCTGGCAGGACAAGTCGGTGGACCACATCCTGAAAACGCCGGGCTTCACCAATGCGGAGCGCCGGGCCATGCTCGGCGAGACCGCCGCGAAACTGCTCGGGATCAAGCTCTAGCCGTACCGAGCACCGCCTCGGCTACGCCGGGGCGGTTGCGAGCGTTTGGGGGGTTTGGGGGGCGCCCGGAGCCCCCCATGTAATCAATACGGCTCCTTCACGAAGATGAACGTCGTCCCCGTCACGATCGGTGCGCTCGCGCCGACGAACGAGACGTTGACGTCTTTCACCTGGCGCTCGCCTGCGCGTCCCGACGCCTGCAAGGCTCCCTCGATGATGTGCCAGAGCCCGTGGATGCGCCCGGTGCCCAGGCTGCCCCCGAACGTGTTCAGCGGGAGCTCGCCGTCGAGCTCGATGCGTCCGTCCTGGATGAAGTCGAGCGCTTCGCCTTCCTTGCAGAATCCGTAGGACTCGAGGCCGTAGATCACGGAGGCCGAGAAGCCGTCGTAGATCTGGGCCACGTCCACGTCCTTCGGTGAGAAGCCCGAGCGCTCCCAGGTGAGGCGCGACGAGCTCCGGCCGCCCTCCATGTAGCTACTCAGGCTTCCGATGCGCCCCGCGACCTCGAAGTGGAGCCGCTGCCCGTAGCCCGCGAGGTACGCGGGACGCGGCTCGAGATCGCGCGCGCGGTCGGCGGTGGTGAGCACGATCGCGACCGCGCCCTGCACGGGGATGTCACAGTCGTACAGGCAGAACGGATACGCGACCATCCGGGAAGTCAGATAGTCCTCGCGCGTGAGCGGCTGGCCGTGGAAGTACGCGTGCGGATTCATGTGCGTGTGCTTGCGCTGCGTCACGGCGAGCGTCGCCATCTTCTCGCGGCTCTGGCCGTGCCGCTCCAGCCAGCGCGTGTAGGCCACCGCCATGCCTTGCCCCGGGCCCCCGAACCCATACGGCGCGGTGAACTGCGTCGCGCCCTGCGCGTACGTCCCCGGCAAGTTCTGGTAGGTGCCTCTGGGGTTGTGCATCGCGCGCCAGACCACCGCGTACTTGCACACGCCGGCCAGCAGCGCGTTCACGGCCTGCTGGACGGCGCCGCCGATGTTGGCCGTCTCGACCTGGATGTGCCAGCTCAGGCTCGGCAGCTTCAGCATGGCCAGCATGCAGTTCACGGACACGATGGTCACGCCGTCGATCACCGCGTGGCCCGTCGCCGGCAGCTCCGGGTACGTCGCCAGCCCGTCGATGTCCGCCATGTCGAGCCCGGAGTCTTCGACGGCAGCCTTGACGGCTTGCAGCGCATGCGCGGCGAGGGGGATCTCCGCCGAGCGCGTGACCTTCGAAAATCCCACGCCGCTGACGGCGACCTTGCACCGGTGCTCCCACATGGGCGTCACTCCGCGAGCCGGAACTGCGGCAGCGTGATGTCGTCGTTCAGGGGCTGGAAGACCACTTCCACGCGACGGCCCACCTTCGCCTCGGTGTATGGGGCGTCGAGCAGATTGGCGGCCAGCAGCGCACCGGGCGCGTCGTCGAGCTCCACGATGATGCTCGCGTAGGGGACGGCCGCGGCGAACCGCTTGTCCCCCGCGTGATACATGATCGTGTAGGTGTAGATCGCGCCCTTGCCGCTGACGGGTTCGAACGCCAGCTCGATCGCCATGCAGTTCACACACGTCGGATACGGCGGATGCTGGAAGCGCCGGCACGCCCGGCAGCGCTGCAGCTCCAGCACGCCCCGCTTGGCCGCGTCCCAGAACGGCTTCGTCCATTCGTTCGGGACGGGAATCGGTCGGGTGACCCGGCTCCAGTCGCTCATGATTGCAGGTAGTCCGCGAAGTACTCCTCGGGCGTGACCTGGCGGCTCGTCAGGCCGAGCCGGAACGCCTCGGCGGCGAACATCTCGATCTGCGCGCGGTTGCGCTCGAATCCGTACGGATGGAAGTCCTCACCCATCACGGCCACCGTGTCCTCGATCTCGGATTCCAGCCACGGCGTGGCGTACGGAAACCCCTTCTGGGCCGCGGCGAAGCACTCGTTGGCGGCCATGAACGCCTCGGTGAGGCTCCGGGCGATCCACCGGTTCGCCTCCCAGGCCTCGCGCCGGATGACGATCAGGTGCTGCGGAGGAAACGCGCCGGTCTTGAGAAAGTACTGTTGCTCGATGTAGCGGAACTCCGGGAAGAGGCGCGTGATCGGCCCGGACCGGGGATGGTAGGCCTGCGGGCGCGGCGGGCTGTAGATGGCCTCGAGCTCTCCGGCGATCAGCATGTCCGACAGCGAGCGTCCGGCCGGCGCGGCGTTCACGCCGGACGGCAGCGCCTGATTCGTCGCGGAATACCCGGACGCGTCGACGTCGCCGATCCACCACTGGATGGCGGCCGGGTCGAGTCCGATGAATCTCAGGAAATGCCGGTACCAGATGGAGCCGCTCGCGGTGTAGCTGTACATGCCGATCCGCCGGCCGGCGAGCTCGGCCGCGCGCTTGATCGGACCGCCGCGCCGCACGTAGAGATCACGGGCCGTGAAGTTGCGCAGCGGGAACACGGGCAGGCCGACGTGGCGGCGGTCGCCCTGCTCGATGCGGTAGAGATACTGCGCCATCGACCACTCGCCGCCCTGGACGTCTGGGGCCTGCACGGCGCGGCGGAGCATCTCCGCGCGCGCGGGCCACGAGCCCCGGCTGCCCAGGATCATCGTGAGGGCGATCCCCTCGGGCTTCACCTCGCCCGTCGCCAGCGGCATGACGCGGGCGTAGTCGGCGCACGTGAGTGCGATCGGGACCTCGGCCGTCATCGCATCGTCTCCGGCGCCACGGGTCGGCGCGTTCGCGCGGCCTCGTGGATCGCCAGGGGATGCTCGAGATACCCAGGAGCGTTCCGCTGGCCGATATTGCCGCAGCCGACGATGCCGAGCCGGACGCGATCCATCAGCGTTGCCGTCGCGCGGCGAGCCACTCGGCGGCCGACGGCACGCTCGGATCGCGCGGGCGCAGGTTGTAGTACGGAACCAGCGGGAAGTAGGCATCGGCCAGCCGGCGGAGCTCGGCCACGGGCTCGGGATGGAGATCGACGCGGAGATCGACCATGGCGTACGGCTCGCGGTCGACGACGAAGAGGCCGCTGGAGACCTCGCCGTTCGGCTGGCCGCCGGCGGCCTTCCCGGCCTCGAGGGCTCCGAGGAGCCGCTCCCAGAGCGCGAGGTCGACGGTCTTCTGGAACGCGCCGAACATCGCGTCGGCGACCCCGGCACCGACGACCATGTTGGCGGCGACGACCACGTTCCGGTCGACGCGATGGCCGGCCCACGGCTTGTTGCCGGAGCCTGTGCGCGCGGCGGCGAGACCGGTCGCGTCGAGACAGCCGAGCTGCCGGCGCTCGACGAACTGGTCACTGGCGGCGATCTCCTCGAGCACGCGCGGCGCCGGGTACCCGGCGCGCAGGAGATTCAGGCCGAGATGACCGAGCCGTGGATTGGTGCTGGCCTGGGTGACGATCGCGCCCACGCCCGGGGCCACGTGGATGCACCGCGAGCCGACGGCCATCTCGCTCGTGGCGATGGCGATTCCGAACATCCCGGTGCGCTCGCACCGGCCGACGAGCGAGAACGTCGTGAACTCGATCCCGATCACTGCCGCCTCCTGAGCCTCGTCGATCGGCTCGCCGGGCATCATACATCCGCGACGGGGCCGCTCGCGCCCCTGTGCGACAATGGCCGCGCTCCGCCCTAGCATGGCCAAGCACACCGACGTGCTGCTCCTCGTCAACGCCATCGTGGGGCAGTTCTTTTCCGGCGTGGCCAGCCGGATCTTCATCGTCTCGATGCCGACCATTGCGGCCGCCCTGAACGCGGACATCCTCGCCGTCTCCTGGGCCCTCATCGCCTACCAGCTCGCGGGCATCTCGCTGTCGGTGGTCTTCGGCCGGCTCGGCGATCTCCACGGCCGCCACTGGATCTACGGCGCCGGGTTCGTGGTCATGACCCTCAGCTCGCTGCTGTGCGGCATGGCGACCACCGTGGGCTGGCTCATCGCGTTTCGCCTCGTGCAGGGTATCGGATCGGCCATGCTCGCCTCGGCCACGCGGGTCCTCGCCATGGAGGCGATGCCGGAGGGCGGCGAGGGGCGGGCCAATGGCTACATGACGATGTCGTTCCATGGTGGGCTCCTGCTCGGTCCGCCGCTCGGGGGGCTCCTCATCGACCTGCTGAGCTGGCGCTGGATCTTCTTCCTGCTGGTGCCCATCGGGTCGATCGGGATCGTCCTGAGCGCGGTGCGGGTCAGGGGACGCTCGCCGGCGCCGGTCCGGCGCGCGCCCGCCGTCGACTACGTCGGCTCGGTCTTGCTCGTCGTGCTCACCGTGGTGCTCACCCTGCTCGTCGACCAGCGCAGCGCGGACGTTCTCGGCGTCGGACGCAGCGGCGCGGTCGTCGCGGTCCTCGTGGTCACGCTGGCGGGCTTCCTCCTGCACGAGCGTCGGGCCGCCAATCCGGTGGTCAACCTCGCGCTCTTCAAGATCCGGATGTTCGCGTTCAGCTCGCTCAGCCTGCTCGTCTTCTCGATCACCGTCAGCATGCTCACGTTCTTGCTCCCCTTCTACATCCAGGACGTGCTGCACTACTCTCCATCGTTCATGGGCCTGCTCTTTCTCACGGCCCCGATCTTGACGATCGGCCTGGCCCCGCTCGCCGGCTACCTCACCGATCGCATCGGCCCGCGGATTCCCGCCTCGATCGGCCTCCTGGCCATCATGGCGAGCTTCGCCATCGGGAGCCTCTTGAGGGTCGATTCGCACTGGAAGCTGCCCGCGCTGCTGCTGGCCTGCACGGGCATCGGCTACGGCCTGTTCAACACGTCGAACCAGACGGCGATCATCGGCTCCGTGCCGCGCGAGTATCGCGGGTTCGCCACCGGGCTCGTGCAGATGATGTTCGGGCTGGGGTCGCTGCTCGGGATCTCGCTGGGCGGCGCGCTGCTGACAGCGCTCTTCCGTCGCTACTCCGGCATCCCGGACGCGACACCGAGCGCCGACGTCCCGGCGCCGTTCGTGGCCGCCATGAACACGACCTGCGCGGTGTGCCTCGTCCTGGTAGGGCTGGCCGTGGTCGCCTCGCTCTTGCGCGGGCGCCGACGGGTGGAAGCCGCGGAGAGTGCGTAGCCCTTAGTCGAAATCTTCGGGCGAGAGCTCGATCGGGGTGCCGTGCGGCGTGCGGTCGGCGGCGTGGTCCCAGGCGTCGCGATAGCGGCCGAGCGACTCCCGACTCGCGATACCCTTTTCCGACACCAGACGCTCGAGGGTGGCGAGCCAGTGCCGGTAGTACGTCTCGCCGGTGTCGGGATCGCCGGCGGCCTGCGCGCGCTTGATCTCGTCCGCGAGGGTCGCCGCCCATTCCGGCCAGGTGAAGACGCCGCGCTCATGCAGGGCCAGCGCCATGGAGAAGGCCTGCGCCTGCCACGGCTCCCGGAAGACGGGCCCCCCCTCGTCACGCGGGATGCCCGGCACCGCGTGGGCGGCGCGGCGCGCCGCGGCGGGATCGATCGTCATGTCAGGCCGGCTCCAGGTACGGCTCGAAGGCTTCGACCGACACCTTCACCGTCGGATCGGCGCTCTCGCCCCAGAGCTCGCGCCCGTCGAAGACCACCGTGTACAGCCATTGCGGATTCTCGCCGCGGCCGGCCGCCGCGGCGTCCGGGAAGACGTGGCACCCGCGCACCGCCTCGACGACACCGACGCGGCCACGCGCGTAGCGCGGCAGGCGCGTGTGGCTGGGCGGGTTGATGTTCTTCGCGCGCACCCGATCGCCGGGCTTGAACCGCGCCTCGCGGCTGGCCGGGCGAAAGAACGAGCCGCGGCTGAAGGCCCCGGCGAGGTCGTCCTTGGTCATCCGCCCGAGCGGCTTGCCCGGACGGAGCGCGTGACCGGCGGCGAGCTCGTCGGCATCGATCAGCCCCTGCTCGAGGGCGTTCTGCTCCATCCCGAGGGCCCACCGCTGGTAGTAGGACGCCCCGAGGTAGACCCTGGCCGGCAGCCGTTCCTGCGCGTCGCGCGACATGTCGATGTTCCAGGCGCGCGTGAACCTGATGGCGCGCTGCATGGCGAGCACGCGCCCCTCCCAGTTCGCGTGGAACGGCGGTTCGTTGGGCTCGGGCTCGACCTTGCCGAACCCGTGCATGCCCCCCATGTCGTGCACGCCGTTCATGACGACACCTCGTCCGGCCGCCTGGGCAGGCCGGTGCCGATCATGCAGTCGCGGGTGACGAGCGCGGCCAGGCGCTCCTCGCTCCAGCCCTCGGTGCCGGCGGGTCGCGGCGGCAGCACCATGAAGCGCGTCTCCGCCGTCGAGTCCCACACGCGGATCTCGGTCTGCGCCGGCAGCGTGACCCCGAAATCGGCGAGGACGCCGCGCGGGTCGATGACGGCGCGCGAGCGGTAGGGCGCCGACTTGTACCAGACGGGCGGCAGACCGAGCACGTCCCACGGGTAGCACGAGCACAGCGTGCAGACGACCATGTTGTGCCGCTGGGGCGTGTTCTCCACGGCGATCAGGTGGTCGCCCACGCGGCCCACCAGGCCGAGCGCCGCGATGGCCTTGGTGGCGTCGGCGAGCAGGGCGGCCTTGAAGTCGGGATCGACCCAGGCCTTGGCCACCACGCGGGCGCCGACGTGGGGACCGGTCTTGGTCTCGTAGTGCTCGACGATGAGGTCGAGCACGGCCGGATCGACGTAGCCCTTTTCGGTCAGGATCGTCTCCAGGGCGCGCACCCGGAGCTGGGGCTCGGACAGCTCGGAGCCATGGGCGTGATCATCGTGGGTGTCATCGTGGTCGTGTGTGCTCATGGCCATAATTTAGCCCGAGTGAGCTTTCCGCGCGCGCGGATCTCGGGTAAGCTGGCGGCTCGTCCCGGGCCCAGCCCGGGGGGGACCGACACAGCCGTGAGAGGGAGACTGTTATGCGTGTGACCGCCGCCGTGCTCCACGACGTCAACAAGCCGTACGCGATCGAGACCGTCGAGCTGGACCCGCCCAAGCGCGGCGAGGTGTTGATCAAGGTCGGTGCGGCCGGTGTGTGCCGGAGCGATCTGCACTTCCAGAAGGGCGAGGCGACGATCGCCCTGCCCGCCGTGCTCGGCCACGAGGGCTCCGGCACCGTGCAGAGCGTGGGCGAGGGCGTGACCATGGTCAAGCCCGGCGACCGGGTGATCCTGAGCTTCGTGCCCAACTGCGGCCACTGCCCCTCGTGCGAGAGCGGCCAGCCGCATCTCTGCGACGAGCACGCGCGGACCAGCGGCAAGCTCTACGACAACACCTCCCGCCTGCACACGCTCGCCGGCCAGGACTGCGCCCACATGGGCAAGGTCGCGTGCTTCGCCGAGTACGCCGTCGTCCCCGAGAAGGGGTGCGTTCCCGCACCGGCCAGTCTCGACTTCGCCCAGCTCGCGCTGATCGGCTGTAGCGTCACCACCGGCGTCGGCGCCGCGGTCTTCAACGCGCGCGTGCAGGCCGGGGATCGCGTGGCGGTCATCGGCTGCGGCGGTGTCGGCCTGAACGTGATCCAGGGGGCGCGTCTGGCGGGCGCCGACACCATCGTGGCGGTGGACGTCAAGGACACGGCGCTCGACTTCGCCAAGAAGTTCGGCGCCACCCACACGGTGAACGCGCGCAAGGACGACGCGGTCGCGCGGGTGCAGGCCCTGACGGGCGGCGGCGCCCACTTCGCGTTCGAGGCCTACGGTGGCGGCGCCACCACCCGGATGGCCGTGGACATGCTCCGCAAGCGCGGCACGGCGGTGATCGTCGGCATCGCGCCCATGGGCGATACGGCCGCCATCGAGCCGATGGTGCTGACGCGCGGCGAGAAGACCATCACGGGCACGTACTACGGCTCGGCCCATCCCCGCCAGGACATGCCGCGCATCTGCGACTGGATCGCGCGCGGCCGGCTCGACGTCGCCGGCCTGGTCACGCGGCGTTATTCGCTCGGCGAGATCAACCGCGCGTACGAGGACATCGAGACCGACGCGGTGGGGCGCGGCGTCATCGTCTTTTGACCACATGGGGGGTTCCGGGCGCCCCCCAAGCCCCTCAATGGGTGGCTCGGGACGCCCCGGCGAAGCCGTGGCGCCCCTCGAGACACTCGGTCCGCGAGGTCCGCCGCCACGTCCTGATCTACGCGGGGCTGGCGCCGTTCGTCGTCATCGCGGTGTTTCCCATCTACTGGATGGCGATCACCGCCTTCAAGCAGGACGCGGATCTCTACCGCATGGACGTCGTGCCGCTCTGGTTCCACCTCCCGCCGACGCTGGAGCACTTCACGCGACTGTTCACGCACACCAACTTCACCGCGCAGCTCCTCAACACGTTGCAGCTGGCCGCGCTGGTGGTGGCGATCACGATGCTGCTGGCGGTGCCCGCCGGATACGCGCTGGCGCGGCTGCGCCTGCCGGGAGCCGAGAGGCTGGGGATCGGGATCTTCGTCACCTATCTCGTCCCCTCGATCATCCTCTTCATCCCGCTCGCGCGGGTGGTGGGGGCCCTGGGACTCTTCGATTCGTGGTGGGCGCTCGTGGTGGTCTATCCCGGCTTCACGATCCCGTTCTGCACGTGGAAGATGATGGGCTACTTCAAGACGGTGCCGGCCGAGATCGAGGAGGCGGCCTGGGTGGACGGCTGCAGCCGTCGCGGCAGCCTCTGGCGCATCGTCCTGCCGGTGAGCCGGCCGGGACTGATCATCACCGCGATCTTCGCCTTCTCGCTCGCGATGCAGGAATACCTCTACGCGGTCGTCTACGTCGCGCCGCGGTCGGAGCAGGTGGTGACCGTGGGCCTGGCCACGTCGCTGATCCGCGGCGACATCTACTACTGGGGCTCGCTGATGGCGGGCGCGCTGATCGTCGGCGTGCCGATCGCCATCCTCTACAGCCTCGTCCTCGACGAGTTCATCCAGGGGCTCACCGGCGGCGCGAGCCTCTGACTCGAGTATCCCGAGGGGCGCCACGGCTTCGTCGGGGCGCCCCGAGCCAGCCACGGGGGGTATGGGGGCCCGCTCGGGGCCCCCCATGTCGGTCGATCGCTCACGCTGCGAAGCGGCGCTTCGGGCCGCCGCGCTTGTCGTCCCCGGGCCGGACGCCCCGCTTGCCGACGCGGGCCGCGCGGCCCGGCTCGTGGGCGCGCGGCGTGGCCAGCTTCACCGTCACCGGCTTGTTCCGGATGCGAACGCGCCGCATGCCCTCGAGCACCCGCTCGGCGTGCTCGGCCGGCACCTCGACGAACGTGAATCGGTCGTAGACGTCGATGGCGCCGATGTCCTGCCCGCGAATACCGATCTCGCCGGCAATCGCGCCCACGATGTCCGCCGGCCGGACGCCGGCCGCGCGCCCGGTGTCGATGAAGAGCCGCACCATGCCGTCGTCGGATCGGGCTGCCGACGGTGCGGCGGGCGTGGGCTCGAGGGGCGCGACTTCCAGCGGCTTGCCGGCGCGGGCGAGCTTGGCGGCGGCCGCCGCGATCTCGGCCAGGTCGAGTCCTTCCGCGGCCAGCTCCGCCACCAGTGCCAGGTAGGGCTCGAGGCCATCCTTGCGGGCGACGGCGCGCAGCTCCTCCTTGAAGCGCGCCCCGCGGCGCGCCGCCACGTCGGCCGCGCTCGGCATGCGCATGGGCGCGATCTTTCGGCCGGTGTAGCGCTCGATCAGCTTCAAGAGCCGCGTCTCACGCGGCGTCACGAACAGGATGGCCGTCCCCGACCGCCCCGCTCGTCCCGTTCGCCCGATCCTGTTCACGTACGTCTCGGCGTCCGAGGGCACGTCGTAGTTGACGACATGGGTGATGCGCTCGACGTCGAGTCCCCGCGCGGCCACGTCCGTCGCGATGACGATCTCGACCTGTCCGGCCCGCAGTCGCCGGATTGTTTGCTCGCGCTGCACCTGGGTCATGTCGCCGTGCATCGCCTCGGCCGCGTAACCGCGCGCCTGCAGCCGCTCGGCCACGTCTGCCGCGCTCGTCTTGGTGCGCACGAACACGAGCGTCGCCTCCGGCGCCTCGACCTCCAGCACGCGGGCCAGCGCGTCGAGCTTCTGCCGCTCGGTGACATCGAGGTGTCGCTGCGCGATGGCCGGCACCGTCACCGACGTCCGCTCGATCTCGATGCGCTCCGGGTCGCGCAGGTAGCGCTCGGCGATCTTCCGGATCCGGGGCGGCATGGTCGCGGAGAAGAGGGCCGTCTGCCGCTCGGCCGGCATCTGGCCGAGGATCCACTCGACGTCGTCGATGAACCCCATGCGCAGCATCTCGTCCGCCTCGTCGAGCACGACGGTCGCGAGCGCCTCGAACGTCAGCGTGCCGCGTCGCAGATGATCCATGATCCGCCCGGGCGTGCCGACCACCACGTGCACGCCGGCCGTGAGCCGCCGGATCTGCTGCGACATCGGCTGGCCTCCATACACCGGCAGGACTCGAACGGGGCCGAGATGCTTGGCGTAGGTATGGAACGCCTCGGCAACCTGGATCGCCAGCTCCCGCGTGGGCGTGAGCACCAGCGCCTGTGTCTTGGGGGCGCCCGGGTCGAGCCGTTGCAGGATCGGCAGCGCGAAGGCTGCCGTCTTTCCGGTGCCCGTCTGGGCCTGGCCGATCAGATCGCGCCCGGCCAGCAGCGGGGGGATCGTTCGGGCCTGGATGGCGGTCGGCGTTTCATAGCCCACCTCGGCAAGAGCCGCGAGGAGCGGAGGCGCGAGATCGAGATCCTGGAACGTGGCCATCGGCGGCCAGTGGTGCAAGGGAATTGCCAGCTAATCCAGCCAGTCTTGCTCCTTGAGCTTCCGCGGCAGGTACGTCTTGGTCAGAAAGCGGAAGTCCTTGTTGGCGAGCGCGTCGAGCTCGTACTTGAGCCCGCTCGCGAGCATGCGCTTGAGCTCTTCCTGCCAGGGCTTCTTCTGGAACCACTGGTACTTCGCCAGCTCCTTGGCCCGGCTGACGTCCTTGTCGTTGAGCTTGATGCCGACGTTGCGCGGCAGCCCGTAGTGATCGGGATCGGCGCTGGACAGGCCGATGAACTTGGCCTTGGGGATCGCCATCCGCTCGCTCTCGAACGCGAGATTGATCGACCCCTGCTTGACGACCGAGTAGATGTAGTACCCCCACGGGTCGTTGTCGACGAGGACGTAGACCGGGATCTTGTATTCCTCGTGCAGGCGGCGGGCGAGCCGGCGCACGCCGCGGGGGGGCTGGCCGTTGCCGGTCAGGAGCACGCAGTTGTAGCGCCGCCAGAACTTGTCCTCGGAGAGGCGATTCCACTGGGTGCCCTTCTCGACGAGCAGGACGAAGTCCGCCGTGCACCGGCGAATCTGGATGTACTCGGGCTCCACGATCGAGGGCACGGAGTAGCCGCCCTTGCCCAGGCGGGCGCAGTCCACCCGGTCGCCGTCGTCGCTGAGCACGACGGGCCCCACGATGCTGCCCGCGTTCTCGGCGCGCACGTGGAGCTCCTCGCGCAGGGCGGCCAGCGCCACCTCGAGGTCCTCGATCAGGGGATCGGACTCGTTCTGGCCGTCGAAGGTGTTCTCGTGCGAGCCCTTCATCGTGTGCTTGGTGCGGTAGTAGATCTCCCGCAGCGAGGTCGTGAGATTCGCCCGCTGCAGCTCGGCCAGCGCGTCGGCCACCAGCACCGTCTGCATGAACTTCTTGGCCATCCCCACGTTGAAGAACGTGCGCTCCTGCTTGCGCCGGCCCATCTCGATGATGCCGCGCTTGGCGTTGAACTCGACGTTGGCCAGGCTGCGCACGGGGATCGTCAGGGTCGGATCCTTGCTGCGCTCGGCGGCCGTGATGACGACGTCGGCCACGCCGACGAGCTTCTTCTCGACCGCTCCGCCTTTCGTCGCCTTTGCTCGCGCCATGCTCGTTCTATCTCTTCTTGCGCTTGACGGGCTTGGCCTTACGTTTTTCCGCTCCCACCGGCACGACCTCGCTCGGCTCGGCGCCCGGCAACACCGGCGCCTCCCCCTCGGCCCCCTCGGGTGTCACGATGATCGAGTGCGGCAAACCGTCGGGCCCGCTGTCGCGGCCCAGGATCTCGTCGGTCCGGGCACCGCCGGTCCGCTTCATGGCGATCTTCGTCAGCTGGCTCTTGAGCTTGTCCTTGGGGAGCTTGCCGCCCTTGAGCCGGGCGCACGCCTCGACGACCTCCTCGATGTACAGCTCGAAGATGTTGCGGCGCCGGAACTCGCTCTTGGCCCGCTCCCGCCGCCGCAGGAACACGCCGAGCCGCCGCCCGCACTCCTGCAGCGCGAGCTTGATCTCCTTGCGGATCTCGTCGTAGTCGGCGATCGCTTCCTTGGACTCGCTGGTGAAGGGGACCCAGACCGAGGCCATGTGGACGAAGATCACCATGGGGCCGGCCGGCAGCGCCCCTCGGGACTGGGCGATGCCGTAGTTTCGCCAGGCCGTCTCGAGCACGGCCTTGAAGGTCGCGCAGGCCGACTGCTGGTAGAGCAGCGGCACGCGGTTGGCGTAGCGAATCACACGCGCCAGCTCCCTGTCGTCGTCCTGCTGCTCACCCTCCGCGCGCGGCGCGGCCGGCGCTTCCGGTGTCGCCGCCGCCTGCTCCGGGCCTTTGCCGTACGCCAATCCCGCCTCGATGACGAACGGATTGCCGCGGTACACCGAGGGCGGCCGCGTCACCGCCGTGTAGAACTCCCCCTTGATCTGCTTGTAGAGCCCGTGGAGGATCGCCTTCTCGCCGATCGGCGAGAGGCAGTTCGAGGGCGGGGCCATGATCTTGGTGGCCTGGATCGCCCGGTACAGCGCCTCGGCCTGGGCGCCGTGGATGTTCCGCGGCTTGGCGTTCGGCGGAAGGTTCGCCGTCTTGCAGATCTCCTGCGCGAGCGCGGCAGAGACCCGGCTGAAGTCGGCGGCGAGGAAGCCCGCGAGCCAGTGGCTCCTGGTGTCGTGGAGCATCCGGAGCAGCATCCCGAACTCGATCCCGTACGGATGCGGCTTGATCTCGCGGGGCTGCGGCGGCAATTCGTCGATCGTCCGCGGATACTTCCGGGTCTCGCCCTCCGGCGTGTGGTAGACGAGATCCACGTGCGGATTCGCGATGGCCGTCTGCTCGAGATACTCGTCGACGGAGGCGCGGCCTTTCTGGTAGCGCCCGTCGATCTCGAGCGTCACCTGCGTGCCGCGCGGATGCTCCCACTCGATCTTCTTGTTCTCGAAGATCCGCGGCTCGTTCTTCTTGGTGTCGATCGAGACCTCGAAGTAGTGCGTCGAGGCCCGCGCCCCCGTGCGCGAGGTGATCTGCACCGGCTTGCCCGTGGTGAGCTGCGCATACATGCCCGCCGCCGAGATGCCGATGCCCTGCTGCCCGCGGCTCATCCGCAGCCGGTGGAACTTCGACCCGTAGAGGAGCTTGGCGAAGATCGGCGGAATCTGGTGCCGCACGATCCCGGGCCCGTTGTCGATCACGGTCACGCGGAACCGCGTCGCCTGGCTGGCCGGCGGCACCGTCCCCTCGGTCGCCACGACGTCCACCTTCACGACGACGTCGGGCAGGATCCCGGCTTCCTCGGCCGCGTCGAGCGCGTTGTCGACGGCTTCCTTGACGCAGGTGAGGAGCGCCTTGCGCGGGTTGTCGAACCCGAGCAGGTGGCGGTTCTTGGTGAAGAACTCCGAGACGGAGATCTCCCGCTGCCGGGCGCCCATCTCGACGGCAGAGACGGTGGCGGCCGGCTTCGGGGGCTTCGGCTCGGCGGTCGCGGGCTTGGCCAGGACGGTCGCCATTGCTTCTTTGATAACAGACCCCTCGTGGCCGGTCGCCGTTTATTCGTCGCGGCCGCCTCACGAGCGGATCATCGTCAACAGCATCTTGAAGCGGGCGACCGCCTTCACGGCGTGCGGCCGATGCGCCGGCATGATGATGAGATCGCCCGCGCGCAGGCGGGACGGCGTGCCGGCGATCCTGATCTTCGCCTCGCCCTCGACGACGTGGACGAGAGCGTCGAAGGGCGATGTGTGCTCGGTCAGCTCCTGGCCCGCGTCGAAGGCGAAGCGGGTGACGTTGCCGGCGTCGCGCTTCACGACGATGCGGCTCACGATCGCGCCGTCCTGGTACGACACCATGTCGGCGGCGTGCTGGACCTCCGTCGGGTCCTCCATCGGGCCTCCGCTCCAGTGACTCAACCGCAGTGTAACGTGGAAGCGATGGAAGCCCGGGGACCGTCCGCGTGGAGTCGGCCAGAGACGGTGGCGGGGTTCGCCCAGTCGGCGCCGAACCAGGTGCTCGTACGCTTCGCCGAGGTGGAGCGCCGGCGCGCCGAGGGCGCGCGCCTCCTCGACCTCGGCTGCGGCGCCGGACGGAACGCGATCCCGCTGGCGCGGCTCGGGTGGGACGTCCTCGGCCTCGACGACTCGTGGCCCATGCTGGCGGCCGCGGCGGCTCGCGCGCGCGGCGAGCGCGTCGCCGACCGCGTGCGGCTCGTCCACGCGAGGATGGACCGCCTGCCGGCCCGCGCCGCGAGCTTCGACCTCGTGATCGCACACGGGATCTGGAACCTGGCCCGCTCCGCCGCGGAGTTCCGCCAGGCCGTCGCCGAGGCGGCCCGTGTCTGCCGGCCCGGCGCGGGCCTATTCGTCTTCACGTTCTCGCGGAACACGCTGCCGCCCGACGCCGAGCCCGTGGGCGGCCAGGGGTTCGTGTTCACGCAGTTCTCGGGTGAGCCGCAGTGCTTCCTCACGTCCGCGGAGCTGGCTGCCGAGTTGGCCGCGGCCGGCTTCCGTCCCGATCCCGCCGTGCCGCTCACCGAGTACAACCGGCCGCGCCCGGGCACGCTGCCCACCGGCCGCGTGCCCGTCATCTACGAAGCCGCGTTTCGTCGCGCCGGCTGAAGCCCTCGCACTCCTCCTTGCCATCGTGCCGGCGCGGTGGCCCGGAAACCCGGTCAAGACGCCCCGGCTGGGATCACCGCCATCGCTTCGATCTCGACCATCAGATCGGGGTGGGAGAGACGCTGGACCCCGATGAGCGCGCTGGTCGGCAGCTCGCGCGTGAAGTACTTGAAGCGCTCGTCGGCGACCCGGTGGTACTCGTCGACGTCCGTCGTGAACGTTGTGGTCTTCACCACGTCGGCGAAGTCCGCGCCCACCGAGCGCAGCGTGCGGCCGATGTTCTCGCACACCTGACGGATCTGGGCCCGCATGTCGCCGGGATGGACGGGGGAGGCGTCGGCCTCGCTGCGGGAGGTCATCCCCGCGACGAAGACGAGCGTGCCACCGGTCACGGTGATGACCTGGGAATGCGTCTTGCGCACGGGCAGGTCTCCCGGCTGGACGATCTTCTTCGGCCGTGCCATCGAGGTTCCTCTCCTCACCGGTCGATCGAGTCGGCCAGCGCCCGGATGAGCTTGCCGCCGTCGCCGCGCCACGCGCTGCCGTGCATGCAGCCGAGCGTCGCCGGCTCGAGGCTCGCCAGCCGCTCGAGATGCCGGCGGCCGTCGCGCGGATGCGCGTAGTAGTCCAGCGACCGGCGGAAGGCCTCGCTCGGCCCCAGGATGTCGGCGTCGGTCAGGGCCGGCAGTCCGTTACCGCCCTGCGTGAAGAGATCCCCGCAGAGCAGCGTGCGCGAATGACTCTCCCACAGGAAGCCGCACTCCCAGGCGTGCGGGACGTGTGGCGTGTCGAGCCAGGTGACGCGGCACGTGCCGAGGTCCAGCGTCTCGCCGTCGGCGAGCGCCTTCGGGGCGCGATCGGCGAGATCGTTGATCGAGACCATCGCGGCGATCTGGCCGCAGAGCGGCGACGCTTGGGGCGCCAGGGCCAGCCACTCGTTGAGGCTGCCGCATTCGTCGGCCTCGACGTGCGAGAGGCTGATCCAGCGCAGCCGGTCCGGCCGCAGCACCCGCGCGACCGCGTCCCGCACACTCGGGAAGAGGCGGCGCGGACCGGTATGGAAGAGCAGCGGCTGGTCGTCGACGACCAGGTACTGGTTGAAGGTGAAGCCCCCGGGCACCGCCTCGGGCGGGAGGAGAGTGCTGATGCGGTAGATGCCGCTCGCGATCTCGTGCACGTTGGTCTCGGATGGCATGGGTCTCCTCTTCGAAAATCATTCAGATGGTTTTCACTATACGACCGAATGACGTTCCGCTCGTGCGGGGAGAACTCGTGAGTGCGCCCCTGGGAGACCGGCTCGAGTCGACGCGGTCGCAACCAATCGAACCATAGCTACGATATCTATGCGATTCTCACTTCTCGATACGAGGCCCCTCTTCACCTACGTGCAAATCGGAGAAAAGGCGTCTGGCCGGCTCACCTGCACGCCGATGCTCGGGTGACCCGGATGCTGGCTGCCGTGTTGACCGCCACGGTCGCTGGGGTGCTCGGCGCGACGGAGCCGCCTGGACATCAGGGATCTGCGCGGGCGCGCGGTCCAGGATCGCCCGGCCGATCGCGGCGCCACGCTTGGGCCGTATCGGGAACCCGCGCTGATAGGCCAGGGCACCGTCGGCGCTCAAGCCATGGTGGCCGGCGAGGTGGATGAGTTCTCCATCGAACCGAAAGACCGCGCAGAACTGCCCGGCACAAAGACGCTGGGCGTTCTCGGCGATCATGTCGAAGACCGGCTGGACGTCGGTCGGCGAGCTGCTGATGACGCGCAGGATCTCGCTCGTCGCCGCCTGCTGCTCGAGCGCTCCGTGAGCCCGGCGTTGGCTTCCGCGAGGTCACGGGCCTTCGTCGGGTCGTCCGAGCCCCATGTGTTCGCTGGTTGGATACCTGGATTTCCCGATAGTGGGCGATGCGATCGTTCACAATGACGCAGACAACCCATTTTGATGGCATCGACGATCTACCATGTGCTAGGCCGCCTTGGCCTCCGCGGAGCGAACGATCGCGAACTACAGCAGCTTCATCGGCGACGTGCCCGTGATAGGGTCGTGTCGTCCGACCGGCCATGACTACGCCACTCATGCACGGATTCCCGCCGCTGCCGGAAGGCCAGGTCACCCTGGCGAACTGGCGGACGGCGCCGTTCAACCGATGGGCGTTCCATCATGTGCGCGAGATCCTGCCGTCGGCGGACATCGCGAACGATCCGGCCGCAGCGCTCCCGTTTGCGTCCGCGCCCGTCGACATGAGCGCGCTCCGCGTCGCCCGCGAGGGAGAGCCGGCGCTGACGCTCGAGGGGGTCTTGGAGGAGACGGACACCGACGCCCTGGTGATCGTCCACCGGGGCCGCATCGTGTTCGAGCGCTATGTCGGCGGGATGACGGCCGACAATCCGCACATCCTCATGTCGGTGTCGAAATCACTGCTGGGGTTGCTCACCGGGATCCTCGCCGCCCGGGGCACGCTCGCCCCCGACCGGCCCGTGACCGACGTCGTCCCGGAGGTCTCCGGGACGGCCTACGACGGCGCGACGATCCGGCACCTCCTGGACATGCGGGCCGGCATCGACTTCGACGAGGACTACCTGGCGACGTCGGGGGCGATCATCGCGTACCGCAAGGCGGCTGGCTGGAATCCGCTGGAGCCCGGTGATCCCGTCTTGGACCTGCGCGCCTTCTACCGGCAGCTGACGAAGTCGGACGGAGCGCACGGCGGCGCGCTCCACTACGTCTCGCCGAACACCGACCTGCTGGGCTGGGTGATCGAGCGCGCCGCCGGGGGGCGCTATGCCGACCTCATGAGCGAGCTCCTCTGGAAGCCCATGGGTGCCGCCCGCAGCGCCTACATCACTGTCGATCGCCTGGGCGCGCCGCGCTGCGCGGGAGGCATGTGCGCCACCGTTCGGGATCTCGCGCGCGTCGGGCAGCTGATCCTCGAGGGCGGCGCGCGTGGCAGCCGGCAGATCGTTCCGGAGAGCTGGATCGACGACATCACGCGACGCGGTGATCCGCAGGCGTGGGCCGCCGGCGACCTCGTCGACTACTTTCCTGGCCTCCCCATCAGCTATCGGAGCCAGTGGTACGTGGTGGCCGGCCAGGCGCCAGTGCTCTTCGGTCTCGGCGTCCACGGCCAGAACGTGTTCATCGATCGTGCGCGCGAGACCGTCATCGCGAAGGTCTCGTCCCAGGCGCTGCCGCTCGACGGCGAGCGCATCACGCTCACCATGCGCGCGGCGGCGGCGATCACGGAGTTCCTCGAGCCAACCTAGAAGGAGGGCTCCACGTTCGACTAACGGATCACGACGGTGTCGGGAAGCCCTTCGAAATCAGTATCGCCGGTGATGAGAGTGGCCCCGAACCGTCGGGCGGTGGCGTAGACGAGCGAGTCAGCCATGGCGAGACCGTGAGCGAGCGACAGATCGGCGGCCTCCAGGGCCAGGGGTTCGTCCACGGGCGCGATGGTCGCGCGGCGGAGGGCGGAAACGGCTTCGACCGCACGCTCCTCGCTGAGGTCCCGCCGGATGACCTTGTAGACCTCGTAGACCTCGATCGCGCACACGAGGAGCGGTTCACGACCCTCGATGTAGGTGGCGAAGCGATCCGCGTTCGGCCGGTCGGCCAGGTACTCGATCCAGCCGCTCGAATCGACCAGGATCAGTGACGGTCCTTCTTCTCCCGGAGGCCCTTGGCGCTCACACCTCGCACGATGCCCCGGTACGCGCGCGGCGCGCGCTCGGGGACGAGGAAGATCACCCCGCCCTTGTCGAGCACGGTGATCCGCATACCGGGACGCAGCTTGAGTCGCTCCCTGGCGCCCCGCGGGACCACGAGCTGATACTTGGTGGAAAGCGTCACCGTCTCCATCGTCTTACCTAAACTCTATCGATCGTCAATCGGTACGTCAACCGGAAGATCTGCGGTCAGGGGGGCGGATTGCGCCCCCCGCACCAGGCGTCCCCGCAGCGCGCCGGTCGGCGCGCCGTCGCGGTAGACGACCGTGCCGCTCACGATGGTCGCGGCGTAGCCGTCCGCGCGCTGGATCAGGCGGCGGCCGCCGGTGGGCAGATCGTGGGCCACTTCGGGGGCGTGGAGCCTGAGCCTCTCGAGCGCGAAGACGTTCAGGTCCGCCTTGTAGCCCGTCGCCACGAGACCGCGGTCGTGGAGCCCGATGGCCTCCGCGGTGTCCCGGGTGAGGGCCTTCACGATCCAGGGGATCGGCAGTCGCTCGCCGCGCGTCCGGTCGCGGCCCCAGTGGGTCAGCATGAACGTCGGGTAGCTGCCGTCGCAGATCGTCCCGCAGTGGGCGCCGCCGTCGCCGAGCCCGAGCAGCGATCCTTCGTGCCGCATCATCGTCAGGCACGTCTCGAGCGATCCCAGCGCGTAGTTGGTGACGGCGAGATAGAGCGTGCTGCGGCCGTCACGCTCGAGCAGGAGGTCGTACGCCAGCGCCTCCGGGCTCACGCCCCGGCGGCGGGCCTCGGCGGCGAGGCTCGATTCGGGCGTCGGCTCGTAGTTCGGCGGATCGCCGAGCTGGAACATGCGCTCGAAATCCCGCATCAGCAGGCCGAGGACGTTGCCGGGATCGCGGTCGATCGGCTCCGCGAGCACGCGCGCCCGCACCTCGGGGCGTCGCAGCTCGGCGACGCGCCGGTCGAGCGGCAGGTGCGCGAGCGCCCGATAGGTCTCCGTGCTGCAGAAGGGATTGAAGGTCAGCTCGTGGCCGAGGATCAGGCCGATGGCCCGCCCGATGACCTGGGCCTTGATCGGTAGCCCCTGTCGGTTGGCCTCGGCGACCCAGTCGAGGACCTCGGCCCAGCGCATCGTCAACGGTCCGAACACACCCTCGATGAGCGAGAACGAGAGCGGGCGTCCCGAGAGCGCGACGAGACGGCGCAGACCCGCGAAGGCGGCTTCGGGATCCCCGAAATCGGTGATGACCTCCATCGCACCCCGGCCGCATTGCCGGAGAGCCAGGGCCAGCGCGGTCAGCTCGTCCTCCGCGGCCCCGAACGTCGGCGTGGTCTTGCCGTCGCTCGACCGGTGAATCAGCGTCCGGGACGTCGAGAAGCCCATGGCTCCAGCCGCCATCGCCTCGCGCACGATCGCCGCCATCTGCTCGAGATCCGACGCCGTCGCCGGCTCGCGATCGATGCCCCGCTGCCCCATCACGTAGACGCGCAGCGGCCCGTGGGGCAGATAGCCGCACACGTCCATGTCGTAGCGACGGCCGGCGAGGAAATCGAGATAGTCCGGGTAGGTCTCCCACGTCCACGGCAGCCCGTCGACCAGGACGGGGTGGGGGATGTCCTCGACGCCCTCCATGAGGCGAATCAGCGCCTCGTGCTGGTCCGGCCGGCACGGCGCGAAGCCGACGCCGCAGTTGCCCATCACCACCCGTGGTCACGCCGTGGGACGACGACGGCACCAGACGATGCTCCCAGGTGACCTGGCCGTCATAGTGCGTGTGCATGTCGACGAAGCCGGGGGTGACGCAGAGTCCCCTCGCGTCGATCTCGTCGCGGCCCGCCCGTGACACCCGCCCGACCTCCACGATGCGTCCATCGGCCACGGCGACGTCGGCCTCGAACGGCTCGATGCCGCTCCCATCGATCACGGTTCCGCCCCGGATCACCAGCTCGAGCTCGCTCATGGGCCCTCCCGTCGCATCTGGCGACTATCCTACAGCGCGGGACCGACTGACGGTAAGATGCGCCCCATCTCGATAGAGCCAGAGGAGCCAAGCATGACCCGGAGCTTCGCTCGTGCGTTCCTGATTCCCATATCCCTCGTGGCCGCCCTGGGCGCGACCTTGCCGGCGACCGCCCAGGACAAGCCGCGTCAGGGGGGCGAGCTGGTGTTCGTCGTCGCCGCGGAGCCCCCGAGCTTCGACGGGCATCGCGAGGAGACGTTCGCGATGCTCCATCCGATCGCGCCGCACTACAACACGCTGCTGCGCACGGATCCGGCCGACCGGACCGGCACCAAGTTCGTCGGCGATCTCGCGGAGTCCTGGACGATCTCGGGGGACAAGCGTACCTACACGTTCAAGCTCCGGCGGGGTGTGAAGTTCCACGACGGCAGCGTGCTCACGGCGCAGGACGTCAAGGCCTCGTACGACCACATCGTCTTCCCGCCGCCCGGCGTCGCCTCCAGCCGCCAGGCCCAGTACAAGGTGGTCGAGGCGGTGGAGGCGCCGTCGGCCGATACCGTCGTGTTCCGTCTCAAGTGGCCCGAAGCCTCGTTCCTCGCCGGCCTCGCGTCGCCCTGGAACTGGATCTACAAGGCCGAGATCCTGGCCAAGGACCAGCGCTGGTACGAGAAGAACGTGATGGGCACCGGTCCCTTCAAGTTCGGCGAGTACGCGCGCGGCTCGCACTGGGTCGGCAAGAAGAACCCCGACTACTGGGACAAGGGCAAGCCGTACCTCGACGGCTATCGCGCGCTGTTCATCCGCGACACCGCGGCGCAGGTCGCCGCCATCCGCGGTGAGCGCGCCATGATCCAGTTCCGCGGGTTCACGCCGTCGGACCGCGACCAGCTCGTCAGCGCGCTCGGCCCCAGGATCGCCGTGCAGGAGAGCGTCTGGAACTGCTCGATCCAGGTGGCGCTCAACCAGCAGAAGAAGCCCTTCGACGACCGGCGGGTGCGCCGGGCGCTCACGCTTGCGCTCGACCGCTGGAACGGCTCCAAGGCCCTGTCACGGATCGCCATCGTGAAGGAGGTGTCGGGCATCCAGGTGCCCGGCACGCCGTGGGCGACGCCGCCCGAGGAGCTCGAGAAGCTCGCGGGCTACGGGCGTGACGTGACCGCCGCGCGCGCGGAAGCCCGCCGCCTCCTGAAGGAGGCCGGCCAGGAGAGCCTCACGTTCACGTTGACCAACCGCGCGGTGCCGATGCCCTACGAGCCGGTCGGCGTCTGGCTCATCGACCAGTGGCGGCAGATCGGCGTCAACGTCAAGCAGGTCAACCTCGAGTCGGCGGCGTGGTTCACGGCCCAGAAGGAAGGCCAGCACGAGGTCTCGACCAACGCGCCGTGCAACTCGATGCCCGAGCCCGACCTCGACCTGCACTGGTTCCTGGCCTCGTCCCCGGCGAACTACAGTCGCCACAAGGATACGGTGCTCGACGACCTCTACACCCGGCAGTCGCGCGCGACGGATCCGGAGGAGCGTAGGCGGCTGCTGCGCGCGTTCGAGAAGCGGCTCTACGACGAGGAGGTCCACTTCATCCACACGTTCGCCTGGCACCGCATCATCCCGCACCTGGCCAAGGTGCGGGGCTGGACGATCACGCCGAGCCACTTCCTGAACCAGCAGCTCGACGTGGTGTGGCTCGCGGAGTAGACGCCGCCTACTTCGCGACGATCCAGCCCTGGCGCGTGAAGAGCTCCGCGAGCTGCTTCGCGAGCGCCTTGGCCGTGCGGCGCGCGTCCGCCTCGACGCCGGCCTGGGTCTCGCCCGCGCCGCTGGCGGCGCCGCCGACAGCGGCCCCGGCCCCGACGGCCGCGCCCGCGCCCATCGTCACCGCCGCGCCCGGCTTCTTCGAGCTCTCGGCCTTGGTCTCGAACTCCTGCACGAGGACCGGCCCCCGGGGCATCCCCATGTAGACCTGGACGTGCGCGGTCACCTCCGTCCCGCCGGCGCCGAACCCGACGACCATGCGGCGGGCCCGGTTGCCCTCGTCGATCGAGACGAACTGACCGTCGATGCCCAGCGTCTTGTCGGGAAGGCTCGGTGACCGTGGCGCGCGCTCGGCGGGCAGCCCCAGCGCGACGATCTCCTTGACGAGCTCCTCCGAGAAGCTCCTGGCGACGTCTCGCCCGACCTTCGCCTGTTCCGCCGATTCGGGGTCCCGGCTCAGCGTCCGGAGCAGCCGGGCACCGGGCCCGCTGTTCAGCTTGATGTCGCTCAGCGACACCGCGAAGTCGTGGACGACGACGCGCTCGGGCCTCGGTAACGGTTGACCGGCGGTCGTGCCGACCGAGCGCACGTCCGTCGGCGCGCAGCCGGCGACGAGCAGCAGGGTCAGCACCAGGGTGGCGGGCGGGGGACTCCATCGACTCATGTGTCTGCGCTCCTTTTTCGAGGAAACGTTGAGTGCTGCCTGCGGTTGCCGTATCGTAGCGCCACCATGACACGCCACTGCGCTCCTGTCACGACACGGTTCGGGTCGCGCGTCGTCATCTCCGTCGTGGCGCTCGTCCTGATGGCCGTCGGCGCGGGCCCGACGGCCGCGGCGCCCGAGGGCACGATGACCTGGGGCGTGCACATCACGCTCGCCTCGCGCTGGCTCGACCCGGGCGAGGTCGAGGGGATCGCCACGCCGTTCATGGTGCTCTACGCGCTGCACGACGCTCTGGTGAAGCCGATGCCGGCCGGCCTCTACACGCCGTGCCTGGCGGAATCGTTCACGCCGTCGAAGGACGGCCTCTCGTACGAGTTCGTCATCCGCAAGGGCGTCAGGTTCCACAACGGCGAGCCCGTCACGGCCGCCGACGTGAAGTTCTCGTTCGAGCGCTACAAGGGCTCGGGGGTCAAGATCCTCAAGGAGCGCGTGCGCGAGGTCCAGGTCGTGGACCCCGCCCGCGTGCGCTTCCATCTGAAGGAGCCGTGGCCCGACTTCCTGGCCTTCTACGGCACGACGGCGACCGGCGCCGGCTGGATCGTGCCCAAGGCCTATGTCGAGAAGGTCGGTGAGGACGGCTTCAGGAAGGCGCCGATCGGCGCCGGCCCGTACCGGTTCGTGAGCTTCACGCCCGGGATCGAGCTGGTGCTGGAAGCATTCGAGGGCTACTGGCGCAAGGTGCCCAACGTCAAGCGGCTCGTGCTTCGCAGCCTGCCGGAGGAGACCACGCGCGCGGCCGCCCTCAAGAACGGCGAGGTGGACATCGCCTACCTCCTGACCGGGCCCGTGGCCGAGGACATCCAGCGGAGCCCCGGATTCAAGCTCGTCTCGCGCGCCGTCTCTCCCGCCGTCTTCTGGCTCGATCTCCCTGACCAGTGGGAGCCCAAGTCGCCGTGGAGCGACGTTCGCGTGCGGAAGGCCGCGAGCCTCGCCATCGACCGGCAGGCGCTGAACAAGGCCGAGACCCTCGGCTTCTCGAAGCCCACGGGCTCGCTCATCCCCACCGCGCTGGAGTTCTCGAAGTCCTTCCCGCCGGATCCCTTCGACCCCCAGAAGGCCAGGAAGCTCCTCGCCGAAGCGGGCTACGCCAATGGCTTCGACGCGGGCGATCTCTACCCGTGGCCCCCCTACGTCTCGATGGGCGAGGCCCTGGCCTCGTATCTCCAGACGGTCGGGATCCGGACGAGGGTGCGGATCATGGAGCGGGCGGCGCTGACCACGGCCTGGCGCGAGCGCAAGATCAAGAACGTGATCGTCGGTATCTCCGGCGCCGGCAGCAACGCGTCCACGCGCCTGGAAGCGTACGTCAGCAGGGGCGGCGCCTACACCGCGGGCGTCATCCCCGAGGTCGAGGATCTCTTCCAGCGCCAGGTCCGCGAGCTCGATACGAAGAAGCGCGAGGCGCTGCTCCACCAGATCCAGCAGATCCTCTACGACCGGGTGACCCACATCCCGATCTACGAGCTGGCGTTCATCTGGGGCGTCGGGCCGCGCGTGGAGGAGCCGGGCGTCAACCTGATCAGGAGCTTCGCCTACTCCGGGCCGCTCGAGGACGTGAAGCTGAAGCGGCCCTGACCGGCGGCGTCATACGTCTCGCGTATCCCTTGACAGCCCCATCGTCCGCGCTGTATTACCCGAGCGTGGGGCGGGCGCGGGGACACTCCCGGCGACAGGTCGTCCCAGCGTGTTATCTGAACTGGGTCAATGATGCTCGATCGCCAAGGAACTGTAGGCGACCAAGGCGAAGCGGCCACCGATAGTGGTCATACGCTGTCGCCCCCCTCCATTGCGCTTCCGAAGGGCGGCGGCGCGATCCGGGGCATCGGCGAGAAGTTCGCCGCCAATCCTGTCACCGGCACCGGCTCGATGACGGTGCCGATCGCCACCAGTCCCGGACGTTCCGGCTTCGGCCCGCAACTCTCCCTCTCGTACGATTCCGGCGCCGGCAACGGGCCGTTCGGCCTCGGCTGGACCCTCTCGCTCCCCTCGATCACGCGCAAGACCGACAAGGGCCTGCCGCAATATCACGACGCGGAAGAATCGGATGTGTTCATACTCTCCGGAGCCGAAGATCTGGTCCCGATGCTGACGCCGGGCGGTGGCCGATTCGCGGACACCGCCACCGCGCCGGGTTACGTCATCCACCGCTATCGCCCTCGCATCGAAGGACTGTTCGCCCGCGTCGAGCGCTGGACGCGCCAGAGTGATGGCGATGTCCATTGGCGCTCAATTTCGCGCGACAACGTCCTCACCCTGTATGGCAAGGACCCGGACGCTCGCATTGCCGACCCCGGGCGAATCTTCTCCTGGCTGATCTGCGAGACCCGTGACGACAAGGGCAATGCCGTGCTCTACGAGTACAAACCGGAGGACGGCGCCGGCGTCGATCTGGCCCGCGTCCACCAGCGTAACCGGGGCGACCGCACCGACCCTCGGCGTACAGCCAATCGCTATCTCAAGCGCATCTGCTACGGCAACCGCGTGCCGTTACTGGACCGTGCGGGGCATCGGCCCCGCTTCCTCACCACGGCGGACATCGACGGAGCTGGCTGGATGTTCGAGGTCGTTTTCGACTACGGCGAGCACGACGCTGACGCGCCGACGCCGGGTGACGCCGGCGAATGGAAACACCGCGGCGATGCGTTCTCCTCCTACCGCGCGGGCTTCGAGGTGCGCACCTGCCGCCGCTGCCACCGGGTGCTGATGTTCCATCACTTCGCAGGTGAGCCAGACGTCGGCAGCGATTGTCTGGTG
>WNGF01000824.1_pt1 | contig 49147 bp, 50 predicted proteins | sample 5400641 | NCBI WGS metagenome assembly WNGF01 (sample SAMN13153371, study PRJNA577476) | soil metagenome | isolation source: 80 cm soil or saprolite under grassland replicate 2 | place: USA:California | collected 2016-06-15 | reverse complement strand
GAACGCCGCCGTCGCTCGAGGTGGATTGAGCCATGTGGGCCAGCACCATCCTGCTCCTGGCCGCGGGCCGCCGACGGCGCGATCTTTCGGGTATGGCTTCCGCGCGAACCTGCGGCGGGGGTTGGCGGGCTGACGCTCAGGCCAGTCCGGGGAAATAATCGGCGACCAGGCGCTGGCGCCAGCGATCGATCTCTCGGCATACCTGCACAAGGCGCTCTCGCCCGAGCCGATCGAGTGATTCCGGCTTCATGCAATTGTCCGGCAGCTGCCGCGCCGAGATGCGGTCGATCTGATGGCGCAACAGACGGTCGAGAAGAAAGGTCACGTCGGCACTCAAGCTTGCCGCATCCTCACCCGCGAGACCGCCGGCCTCGACCAGAGCCGCGAGCCGCGCCGGGGTTCCCGTCGCCTCGACCCCGTTTTTCAGCGCCAGCAACCGCACGATCTCCACCAGCGGCTTGGTCGCACGCAGCTTGAGATCGATGGCATCCTTGTCGGGCCCATCTTTGGCAATCAGTTGCCCGAACAAATCGACAGTACTCGTGCGGTCGTGTTGCAGCCAGGAAATCTGCGCGAGGAACGGCAGGTTGTCCCGCGCCACGGCCGTGACGTGTCGCGCAAGGCCGGCGCGAGTTCGGGCGAGCCGGAGATTGCGCGGAAATCAAAGAAAATATCGGTGAACATGATCTCTTGATTGTCACGCGAGCGCACCCAACCGGTCACTTGCGCCTGCCATTGGGTCAGCGTTTTGCGCCAAAGCGAGTTGGTCGCCATGACGTTCCCGGCGCACAAGGGAAAACCCGCTTGTTCAAGGCCGCGCGTGAACCGCCGTGCCAGCTCGATGAAAAACCGGTCGACGCTTTCATTCTCGGAGTCGGCGTGATCGGCGAGGATGAAGCCGTTGTCCTGATCCGGATTGAGCAGGCTCTCACCGCGGCCGGCCGAGCCCATCACCAGTACGGCAAATGGGACCGGCGGCCCGCCCCAGCCCGATTCAGCCATGGTCACAACGGCCTGACGCACGACCGCTGCCGTAATGTCATCGTTGAGCGCATTGATGAGTGTGATGACGTCCATCGCAGGCTCGCCCGCCGCCAATAGCACGGCGGCGAGGTTGGCCTGGGCCATTTTGACATCCCGCGACGGCGATGCGCTCTCACTTGGTACCGCGGAATCAAGTTGCCCAAGCAGGCCGGCGAATGCTGCGTCGAGCAGTCCCTCGAAACGAATCAGTCCTACGGGGCGGCCCGCCGCATCGGCTACCGGCAGGCAATTGCGCCGCTGCCTCCGCATCTCGACGAGCGCCTGAAAGATCCGATTCTGGTCGTGCAGCGCCGGAACGCGGCGACGCAACGCTGCGGCCACCGGCTGGTCCGGCTCGAGCGTGAACAATGCCCGCTCGACGAGGTCCTCTGCAGTGAGCACCCCGGTAACCCGCCCGTCCGTGTCCGTGATGAGGGCCGCTGCCTCGCCCGCCTCACGCATGCGCGCCACGAGACCGAGCAGCGGTTCGGCCACGGATCCGGTGACCCCTCGCCGATCGACCAGATCGCCGATGGGACGACTCAAGCGTCGCAGCCACTCGCTCATGCATCACAGCCGCGATGCTATCGGGCGCACCGGCTCGAGCACCTATGCGGCGCCATATCGGTAGCACGCCCGAGGTGTGCTTCAAGGCGCTGCTGCTCGGGCCAACTTGGCCCGAGCAGAAATGGCAACGCCCGTTTACTCTGCCGGAGCAGGTTTGGTCGCCGGCGGTCCAAGTTCAGCCAGTGCCCCCAAGATGGCGCGGCGCTCCACCTCGGCGAAACCAGCCTCGGCAGCCGGTTCCGGCATGAGCAGCGAGACCACGATTCCCGACAGAAACGACAGAGTCATCGTGATGATGCAGGGATTCTTGAGCGGGAAGTACCACCACTGCTTGGAAACCTCGGCGATGTCATTCTTGAGGATGTCGACTTGGATGGTCGGACCGCAATAGAGCAACACCAGCGTCGAGACGGTGCCGAGAACGATGGCGGTCACCGCGCCCCAAGTGGTGAAGCGACGCCAGAAGATGGCCATGATCAAGGCGGGAAAGTTCGCCGATGCCGCGATGGAGAACGTGAGGCCGACCATGTAGGCGATATTTTGACCCTGGAAGATGATTCCCAGCACGATCGCGCAAACCCCAAGGATGACGGCCGCGACACGAGCGACCTGAAGCTGCTCGCGTTCCGACGCTTGGCCGCCCTTGACCACGTTGACCCAGATGTCATGCGAGAGCGCAGCCGCGCCCGACAAAGTGAGTCCGGCGACAACCGCGAGGATGGTGGCAAAGGCGACCGCGCAGATGAAGCCGAAGAAGGCCGAACCGCCGACCGCATTGGCGAGCAGAGGGGCCGCCATGTTGCCGCCGCCCCCGGCGCCAACGACCTCCTTCATCCCGACCAGCACCATGGCGCCGAAGCCGAGAACGAAGGTGATCAGGTAGAACCCGCCGATCCAGATCGTTGCCCACACCACGGAAATCCGGGCCTGCTTAGCATCCGGGACCGTGTAGAAGCGCATCAATATGTGCGGCAGGCCGGCGGTCCCGAACATGAGGGCCAACCCCAGGGAGACCGCATCCCAGGCACCGGTAACCACCTTGGTGCCCGGCTCGAGCACCTGCTTGCCATTGAGCTCAGCCGCTTTGGCGAACAGCGCCATAGGATTGAACCCGAACTGAGCGAGCACGAGAACCGCGAGCACCACGGCCCCGCCCAGCAGCAGGCAGGCCTTGATGATCTGCACCCAAGTGGTCGCGAGCATTCCACCGAACAGCACATAGGTCATCATGACGATGCCGACGATGATGACGGCGAGCGTGTAGTCCAGGTTGAACAGCAGCTTGACCAGGGTGCCGGCGCCGACCATCTGGGCGATCAAGTAGGTAAGCACGACCGCCATCGTGCCGATCACCGCCGCAATCCGGACCGGCCGCTGCTGCAGCCGGTAGGCGACCACGTCGCTGAACGTGTATTTGCCGAGATTGCGCAGCGGCTCGGCGATCAGGAACAGGATGATCGGCCAGCCGACGAGCCATCCCGTGGAATAGATCAACCCGTCGAAGCCGTTGAGCGCGACCAGACCGGCAATGCCCAGAAAGCTCGCGGCGCTCATATAGTCGCCAGCGAGCGCGAGGCCGTTCTGAAATCCGGTGACCCCATGCCCGGCGGCATAGAAATGCTCGGTGGTCTTGGTTCGCTTCGCCGCCCAATAGGTGATCACGAGGGTCAGCGCGATGAAGACGAAAAAGAACAGGATGGCGAGAGGGTTCGATCCGCTCATGGTTTCCTCCCCGCAGGCGTCGTTATCCGCGCGATGGCTTGTGCGACGGCCGGGTCATAGCTCGTGTTGGCCCAAATCACGTAGATCAAGGAAAGGATCCAACAGGCGAAAGCAAGCCTTTGCCAAATGCGACGAGCAGGATGAAGCCTAAATAGATGACCAGCATCAGCACCGAAAGTATAAGAGCGATTGTCCAACGCTTGGTGGCAATGGCGTGAATCGGGTCCGTGGTGCTCATGGCTTGGGCGCTCCCTAGCGCAACATTTTTCAATTGACGACCGCGAACAAAACCACGTTATTTTTCCACCAACTATGATCTAGATCAACTCAACGGCCGCCCCCCTCACCCGCTCAGGATACCGATCCCCGCTTGTGAAAACGTCCGCCCGTGGCGCCCATTGCCATGGGCGCTGGCGAACCCCTCCTGTACTCCCGCCCAAACGATAGCATACACGGGCGCGCCCGTGGCAGTCGCCTCCAATTGCTACCGAATTCCCGTTGGGCTGCGAACCGACGCGAAGTGCCAATCGCGTCCTGACGCGTCGCAGCAAAAAGTCGCCCCTTCGATCGCCTCGTTGGTGAGCAACTGGATCGAGTTAGGTACCGCGATGCCCGCGCCCTAGCGCTCTGCGGGCTGACTGCAGTTGTCGACATCAGTGTGCCTTGATCCGCGTCCATTCGGCTCGCCACGGCGCAGACGATAGCGACCTTCGATACACTGCCAGAGCAGCAGGCCCGGCACGCCCAACGCCAATTCCCGGACGCGTTTTGACAAGGAAATCGCCAGCGCTGTGTCCGCTGGCAATCCGAACATTGCGCCGAACAAGACATAGCTGGCCTCGAGAGTGCCTAAGGCACCGGGCACCATGAAGGTTGCCGCGCGAACGCCAGAACCGAGGCTTTCGAGGATATATGCGTCGACCACGCCAATGGGCTGCCCGAGGCTCTGCATCACGAGCCAAACCTCGCCCGCGCCGGCAGCCCATCCGACAAGGCGCAGCAGGCTGGCGCGCAACATAACCGACCGGTTGCGGTATGTCGCCACCACGGCGTCGTCGATCATCGAGGCGCGGGCCGCCAAGGTGGACAGCCATTTTCCGGGAATCAGGCGGCGAGCGAATTTCGCGAACCCGGCAAACAGACCGCGATGCTGGAAGAACACGAATGCGGTGATTGCCACGAAGAGTACGCCCATGGCTAGCAGCACCGTCCCCGCCACCAGTAGCGAGTTACGATCGGTCGATCGCGTCAGGAGCAACGCCACTCCCGACAGGACAAATATCAACTGGGTGACTAGCCCGACGGTGGTGTCCACGATCACGCTGGATGCCGCTTGCGCGCCCGGCACCCCTCGCAAATGGGCGAGGCGCATACTTGCGACATCGCCGCCGACGCTGGCGACCGGCAATAGCGAGTTGATGGATTCACGGATCCACTGGATCCAGAAGACAGTCACGGTATGCGGACGACTTGCAGCGGGTAGGAGTTGGCGCCATGAGAGAGCGCTCAAAGTGAAAGGAATTAGGTGGAACAAGGTTATGGGGATCAGCCCCCAACCGATCACCAGCATTGCGTGAGCCACCTGCGCGGCGCCGCTGTCGATAATCAGGTAGACCACCAACAAAAAGCCGAGAACCGCCGCGATGATCAGCGAAGCAAGAATGATCTAGCTCCTATGTGCCGCAGCTCGACTGGCTTCGCGCACGTGCTATCGAGCATCTGAATCTGCTGCGTCTAATGGGGCAGATTGAGCTCCGACGAGTTCGAAGCACTCGCCGCCACTTGCACGACCGGGGCCTCGGGCGTGTATATCTGCGCGGCCGCAACAGACAGCAATCCCCCCATTTTGGGCACCATAGCAGACCTCGTGGCCTTCTTCTGTTTCTGCCGCGCCACAATCGGGCGAGCGAAGGTCAGGCGCGTTGTTTACGACCATTTAACGGTACCAATTCGAAGAATTCCACGTTTTCGCCACGGTGCTGAAGTGGCCTTAAAAGTGCCGACGCAAATAGGGCTGCAATAGCGAGAGCTCTCAAAGAAATCTTGGCGTATTCTTGCATGGCGGCATTTGTCACAGGAATCGTCGTGCTCGTTGCCGCAACGTTCATCAGCCTAAGCGAACGCAAGCCGCATAGAGGACGGACTTGGGTTTGCTAGCAGGGTCCGCCCCATTCGGGCTCGGAGTACTCATTGCGCTGGGGGGGCATCCCAGTCATGATGTCCTAATCTTTCCGAGTAAGGCTTTCTCACTCCGGCCGCCAAGCTCTTGGCGAATGCCGGGCGGCGGCTCATCGCTCCGGGGCTGCGGAAGCAAATAGTCTTGTTTCACCGGCTTGAGCAGCATGAAGAGCCAGAACGCGACGTAACCTATCGTCCACAGGACCAGGAGCACCGCAGCAACGCGCCACCCGAACGTTAGCCCAAGGATTAGCAGCAGCAGGAGCCAGCTGAACCTTTTAGCCCGCTCGTGTCGTTGCTTCATTCGTGTTACCTACGCCCGCGGCTTCCGGTCGCGCCGATCGCCGAATTTGAGAAGGCCGGAGAAGAGGAACAGTCGTCACCAAGGCTCTAGCGACTGAGACATCCTGCGTCGCTGTGCCAGCTAGGGGCAGCTGCCTAACTCCCGACCAAGCTCCTTTTAACCTCGTGCAAGCGAACCATCTCCCCGATCATGGGACGGCTTTATCGCCTCTGTAACCCGCATGAAGGAACCCGAACAGAAAGACTATTCCGCTGGCAGCACTGGTCAGAGTGTTATTTGGTTCGAAGTGGAGGACTTTCTCCGATATTTTGATCATTTTTGCAATCCCAGCGGCGTACAGCGGGTTCAATTCGAGATTTATCGTGCAGCCAAGACACTCGACGGGATTTCCGGCCGCGTGAGGTTTTGTCGGCTCAGTATTTATAGCAAAAGACTCCACATGGTCGACTTCGGAGAAATCCGTTCCGCATACTTGAATCCGCCTGGCCGTATCGCTCCGTGGAAGACATTTTGGGAGCCGGCGATATTTTGGCGAAAATTCCCCAGATCTTTCCCGGTGATCGTGCGCCACCCGCGCTTTTTCTTTTCCATCTTCAAGGCCGCGGCTCGCGATCTCATCGGCACACTGCTCCGGACGAACCGGTTTGAGCAGTTCGTGCGCCGTGGCGATGTGATCGTATCACTTGGGGCCAGTTGGGGAATTCCCAATTACATGAAGTATCTTGCCGAAGTGAAGCGGTGTTATGGAATAAAGTTTGCTCCATTGGTTCACGATCTCATTCCGATCAAACATGAATCGTTGGTCGAACCACATCACAGCGTTCAATTTCGCGATTGGCTTCGAGCTGCCATACCGGCTGCGGACATCGTGTTCACCAACTCGAAGCATACACGAACTGCTCTTGTCAGATTTGTTGCGGACTGCGGTTGGCGATTACCTCGCGTCGAGGCGTTGGAGATGGGATCGGGTTTCAGGGACCCGCCCACGGCCGGCGAGCAAGCAATGGTAAGCCTTCCTCCACGTTATGTCTTATTCGTTTCGACCATTGAACTTAGAAAGAATCATCGGCTGCTTGTGAGAGTATGGCAACGACTGTTGGAGCGACACCGCACCAACCTCGTGCCGAATTTGGTTTTTGCTGGAAAGATCGGCTGGTTGGTCGACGACTTGTTGGATGATCTCGAGGCGAGCGACTATCTAAATGGCAAGATCATTCTACTGCGAAGCTTGTCCGATGCAGAATTGCAGCAAGCTTATCGTTCCTGCCTATTCACGGTCTTTCCGAGTCTGTCCGAGGGTTGGGGATTGCCGATTGCGGAAAGCTTGGCGCACGGGAAGTTCTGCGTAGCCTCCAACCACACATCCATCCCGGAAGCGGGTGGTAACCTTGTCGATTATTTCGATCCCTTGAACGAAGATGATGCATTGGCAAAGATCGAACGGCCGCTCATCGACCCAGGTTACCTAGCTGCGCGAGAGGCACAACTGCGGGCCGAATACCGTCTTCGAACGTGGGGGGACTGTGTTCATGCGCTGATTGGAGCACTTGATGAAACAGTAGCGCAGGACGCGCAAGCCGTCTCACAGCTCGCGCGGCGGGCTTCTCGATAATCAGGTTTCCGTCTTGATCCACGCGCTCACGCCCGTCCTTGCCCTCGCTGACACAATGGATGTCAGCAGCCTTGCTGGCATTTTGTTACCGGGCGACCGCCACCGCCTGACCAGTGTCTTCCGGGGCATCATCAATGTCAGTGGTCACCGGTGACTCGACGACGCTCGGGAGCCCGATGGCTTCGCGCAGCTCCGCCCGCCGCATCTGATAATAACCCGAGCGGATAAAGCTGTAAAAATCGATGGAAGCATCTTCGGCAGTCTTCAACTGGCCCAGCCGGTCGACCGCATCGACGGTCGTGGTGCCGGCAGTTACCGCTACTTGTGTGGTCACTAAGGCGACTTGCGTTCCTATCAGCCAGCCTAGCGGATTGGCGGCCATATCCACGACAGATCCGACCGCATCGCGCAGCGTCGAGGGGCCCAAATAGGGCTGCACCACATAGGGACCCTCGCTTACCCCCCAGACAAACAGAGTCTGGCCGAAATCGCCGCTCTGCTGCGCAATCCCGTTGGGGCCCGCCACATCAAACAGCCCGCCCATGCCGAAGGTTGAATTGACTACAAAGCGGGTGGTCGTGCGTGCCGCCGCGTCGAACCGCAATTGCAACACATTATTTACCAAGATGCGCGGCTCCTTCAAATTCGAATTCAGATCATGCAACCTGTCGTGGACGGGGCCCGGTATGGCCGCTCTTACGCCCTCGGATACTGGTCCCAGTATTTGTTGATTCGCCGCCAACACTTGGCGATTTGTTTGCTCGCTGGGATCGCTTATCGGCAGCGACGCGTCTCGGGTCGCACCCGCGCATGCGCTCACGAGCAGCGCTGACACCCACGCGGTCGCCCATTTGCTCCACGGCCGAGCACGACGCATCTACTTTTTCCTGGCGCCGATAACTGGTTTGGTACGGCGCAAAAGGCATCAACCCGGGTGCGTGCCCCCCGCGCGCCGCGCCGATCCAATCAGAGCAAAGTTATCATTTGCTCTTCGGGATGACTGTTGCTTTTCTGCCGCAGTTTCGGATTTTGCGACGAGCCCGCTTCATCAAGCGAGGCTCTTCTGCTGTTGCGTCGCCATCAGAGCCGGCTGGAAGATGACTGCGGCCGCCAGCGTCGTCAGCAGCGACAAGGCCATCAGCTTGCCCATGCTCGATGTACCCGGGTGATGTGAGAAACACAGGCTCCCGAAAGCGATGGCCGTTGTGCAGGCGCTGAAGAGGATGGCGCGCGTTAGGCTCGATTGCAGGAAGTTCGTCTCCCCCGAGCGCCAAGCAATGATGTAGTAGATCTTGAAGGCGACCCCAACGCCGAGCAGAAGCGGAAGTGCAATGATGTTGGCAAAATTCAACCGCAACCCGACGAGCACGCAGATCTCGAGCGTGACAACGATAGCAACGAGCAGAGGTACCAGCGTCAGCGCAACATCGATCCAGCGGCGCAGCGCGACAAACAGGATCAGCGCAATCAGCACTAACGACAAGATGCCGGCCTGAAGAAATGCCTTTACCACGGTTGCGGCGGCCTCAATCATGAAAACGGGCGTGCCGGCGGCCTCCGGTGCGACACTGCCAACGGCCGTAACGAAGCGACGCAAGACGGCATTGTCGTTGGCATCGCCCTTCGGCACGACCTCGACCCGGAACCGGCCGTCAGTGGACATCCAGGTCTTCTTCAGTTCCGGTGGAAGAGTTTCGATGCTCACTCGTTCGGCGCCGAGGAGATGTCTCGCTTGGCGCAGCGTAGTCCTTAACGGCGCGATCAGAGCGTGTTGTGCTTCGTCCAGGGCGGCCGACGGCGCGTGCACCAAGGGCGCCAGCACGCTTGCCAGGCGGCGCGCCTGCACTGCAGCAGGGCTATCTAGGTCACGGACTACTACGTCATTCAGCTCAACGCTTGCAAGGCGGCGCGCTTGCGCTGCGGCAGGAGTGTCGATGTCACGGACCACCTCGGACAGCTCGAGGACCAGCTTGCCGATCTCTGCCCGAGTATCTGCCGGCGTTGGCTCGGCGTCGACCTGGTCGGGGCTGAGGGTGTTTTGCAGAAAAAAGCTGGCGTCCTCGATCAGAGCGAGCTTGGCGTCTTGCTCGTCTGGAACGAAACTTTGCAGCGTTAGCACCCGGCCGACCTCCGGCAACTGGCGCAGCTTCTCGGCAGTGGCTGAAGCCTCGGCGAGATTGCTTTTGAGCACATCGATCGTGTTCGGGCTCGTGTCGGGAACTTTCATCAAGTCGAGCAACGTCACGACCGACTCAGCATCCTGTGCGCGCAGGTTGAGCGGGTTGAAGTCGAAGCGCAGCCCTGCGAGCAGCGGCAAACCAAGAATGGTGGCGGCCAGGGTCGTTCCGACGATCCAGTTGCGCCGCTTTTCCAGAAAGCGATCCAGAGACGCCAGCGCGGCAAAGCCGATCGGTTTCTGCTCAGAGGGTGGTTTGAGCAGCGTGAGCAAGGCCGGAAGCAGAGTTAATGTAGTTGCGAGCGCGATGATGATGCCGATTCCGGCGATCAGGCCAAGCTCGGAAAGACCGCGATACGCGGTCGGCAGGAACGAGAAGAACGCGGTCGCGATCGAAGCGGCTGCGAGCAGGAGCGGCACCGCCATGCCGCGTGCCGTCCCCAGAAGTGCCGGCTCGAGATCACGGGACGCATGCCGCTCGGATCGGTATCGGACGCAGAACTGGATGCCGAAATCAACGCCGAGGCCAACGAAGAGAACAGCGAATGCGACCGAGATAAGGTTTAGCGCTCCCACCATCCAGAGGCCGATGGCGGATGTGTAGAGCAGTCCGAAGACGAGAGTCACAAGGACAGCGAGGATTATACGTGCCCTCCTCAGCGCCAGCCACAACACCAGGCCGACAAGAAGCAACGTAATGAGGCCGTTGAGGACGGCGCCATCGGCGACCGTGGCAAACTCCTCGTCGGAAAGGACGACCGGTCCGGTGAGACGCACCTTCACTCCGCGCTCGGCCGTGAGCCCGAGCGTGGACGCCACTTCGCGGATCACTGCCGTTGCTTTGCCTCCGGGCTGCAGATCACCGAAATTGAGAACCGGCTCTATGTTCACGAAGCGCCGAAGCTCCGAGACCTTGGGCGGTCTGCCGGCGATCAGTTCACGCCACGAGAAAGCAGGGGTCTGGCCTTTCGCCAGGAGTTCGAATGCATCTGCGAGCGCAGCGAGAGCCGGTTCGAGATCTTCCAGCTTTGCTTTGCCCAAGCGCACGCCCTCGAGCGACTGAGACAGCGTACGAAAGACACCGCGTAGGGTCGGATCGGCGGCCAGCGTTCCGAGGAAGGGTTGGGCAGCGATCAGGTCTGCGGTGCTGTGCTGCACCTCGTCCAGACCAAGCAAGAGGAGGCCATGACGTTCGAAGAACTCGCCGCCATCGGGACGACTGACGCCGCGGATCACGTCCGGGCGAGACGCAAGCCCATTAACTAGGGCCTCGGCGGCATCATCGGCGCCTTCCGGTGTGCTCGCATCGATGACCGCAATGATCTGGTCAATCCGTTGCGGAAAGGCATCATGGAGCACCTTCTCCTGTTGGCGCCATGCTAGCGAGCTAGACAGGAGCTCTTTGCTGTCAGTGATGATGGCGAAATGCCGCGTGAAATAGGCCGCCGAGACTACTGCCAGGAACAGGCAGCTCAGGATCGTCGGCCAGGCGTAGCGACTCGACAGCTGCACGAGGCGTGTGATCGCGGCTACGGTGACATTGCCTGCTCGAATCGGAGTTGTGTCAGCGCCATGTGCCGGCGCAGGCAAGGTGCCGGCCGATAGGCGGCTCACGCCACGATTTGAAACGCCTCGCAAACTTGCCCCCTGCCACTCGCTTGCAAGCATGAACCGCAAGATGAAGGCCAACTTTTGTCCCCGCGCGCCATCACGCTGCCCTAATCCCGCCCAATATCCAAACCCGCCTTTTGCAACACGATCTGCGGCCGATTGCGGATGTTGAATGTGGATCACGGCGAAAACCTCACCGCACGAGCGGAAATATTTGCACCAAAGAATTTCAAGCTCGGCCCGAGCCCCGCACCGGTCTCGCTTCTGGCAATGGTGTTGATGGTGTTGCTGGGCCTCGTCCCATTGCGAGCCCAGACGCCGAGTACCGCCGTCGCAAAAATCCAAAGCTATTATCAGCAACTGATGCCGACGATTCAGCAGGCTGCGCGGCTCAGCGTGCGCGAGCGCGACAAACGCTTTTCGCCTGTCTTTGCCACGGTGTTCGATATCCCGACTATGACGCGGCTGGCCGTGGGTCCGGCCTGGAAAAGCTTCTCTGCAGAACAGCAGGCGGCGGCCCGGGACGCCTTTGCCCGGTTCCTCGTTGCCGAATATGCAAGCCAGATAAAGGATTATTCCGGCGAAAGCTTCGTCGTCGATCCGCAGACGACGCCAGAATCGCGTGGCGGCGGCGAGATCGTCAAAACGAAGCTGCTGCAGCCGGGCGGTCGGACCGTCAACATAAATTACCTGGTCCGCGGCGAGCGGGTGGTCGACATCTATCTCAACGGGACCATCAGCGATCTTGCCATGCGGCGCGACGAATTCGCGTCCGTCATTGCGGCAGGCGGTGCTGATGCCTTGATCAAGAGATTGCGGGATCGAACCGAAAATCTACTTGGGAAGTAATGTTTCGCGCCGGAAGCGGCCCACTCATGTCCGCTCCGGGTCATTCTCGACAGAGACCGTCGAACCCGTTCGTCCATCTACGTCCGCTTCGCTCCGAAAGCGGACGCAAGGTCACGCCTCTGGTGCCTCTCGCGCAGTGCCATTAGCGGCCATGCGATAATGGAAGTGCGGGGATGTGTTGCCGCCTTCTGCATTCCAGCCGCCTTCCAGCGACCTCGCCGGTCTATATAGTCTGCGCACCGGCCTTGAACGCGTACGAGAGCTGCCGTCCGGTCCAAAGGGGGCGATTTATGACGGAAATGTTCCGCGCAATCTCCTTCGGCGCAATGCTCGTGGCATCGACGCCGGCGCTAAGCCAGGCGCCAGTACTCACATTCGGCCTGATCGGCGATCTCGGCTATGGCCCGGCCGAGGAGCCGTTGTTGCAGAACGTGCTCGACGACCTGAACAGCAACGTTTTGACGTTCGTGGTTCACGTGGGCGACCTGTCGTCGACTGCATACGCCTGCACGGACGATGCGGTGACTCGTCGCTTCGCGCAGTTCAACGCTTCGGCGCACCCGTTGATCTATATCCCAGGCGACAACGAATGGACTGACTGTCACGAGAAACAAGGGATTAAGGGTGGCAACCCGCTGGAACGGCTCGACCATTTACGCAAAACCTTCTTTGCGGGCGAGGAGAGCCTCGGCCGGCGTACCATGCGCGTGATCCGCCAAAGCCAGAGCCCGCAACCCGTTCTTCAGAAATATCGCGAGAACGTCCGTTGGACCGCCGGTGGCGTGACCTTCGTCACGCTGCACGTCACCGGCAGCAACAACGGTCTCGGCCGTGCGCCGGACGGCGATGCGGAATACGAAGAACGCAACAAGGCAAACCTGGCCTGGCTGCAACAGGGTTTCGAAGACGCGAAGACCAACGACAGTCGTGCGATCATGATTCTGCAGCAAGCGAACATCTTCCCCGCGCATGCCCCGACGGCAGGATCGCCCGAAAAAGACCCGAGCGGCTTCACCGAGGTTCGCACGATGCTGGAGAAGGAAACGATTGCCTTCGGGAAGCCTGTCGTCCTCGTCCATGGCGACAGTCACTTTTTCCGGACTGACAAGCCGCTGCCCGCGAGAGTACCCGGCATGCCCATTCTTCCTTCGATCGAGAACTTCACCCGGCTTGAGACCTTCGGCAGCCCCAACCACCATTGGGTCGAGGTCCGCATCGATCGGAACGACCCGAACGTGTTCAGCGTCCGGCCAAGGATCGTCGCAGCCAACGTCGTCAAGCGTCAGTGAAGGGTCGCGTGCAGTATGACCGCATGGGATCGAAAGTGCCGCCTGAGGCAGCGCTGCCAACGAGTCACGCGCACTCTGCGTGCCGCGGACGGAGGTGCCTTGCTGAGAGGCGCGCCGAGCCACAATGCCGTATGCTGTGATGGCTAGGACCTAATGTTGGAGTCGACGGCATGCGCGGCGGGGACGTAGCTCTGCGGTTTTCGATCGTTTTGTCGGTGGCCGGCCTTCTCGCCCTGGCCGCCAGTCTTTACGAGGTCGACCGGCGCGAAAAGAGCAGTTCTGGGACAGTCGCCGTCAACCTCACCGAGGTTGAGCAGCAGGTCCAAATCCTGAGCAATCAAATTCGTATTCTCAGTAATCAATTGGGCGCCACCGAGCGACAGGCGCAGGCGCTCGGTAGCCAAGTCCAAAATCTCGATTTGCGGTTAAAGGAGCTCGAGGATGGCTTGCGCGGTCGCCGATGACCTCCTGCCGCGGCTCACCCGGCCGCCTCGTCGGTCTGAGGACCCCCGGGGCGGCGACCCACCGCAGAATGGGTTAACCGCTGGTAAAACCGCCTAGCGGGGAGCAACCGCCACCCCCACCGGCCGGATCGGTCCGAACGATTCTTGCCGCAATCAGCATGCTTTATTCCGCCCGCGTCGGGGGACGTACGTTGCCGTTGGACGCTGTGCCAGAGGCGGCGTGGTGGGAGCGGGGGACGTATTGGCTCAATTGGGGGTGCGCGCGATTCCGTTGGGAATCGCCGCAATGCTTCTGGGGTTCGTCCTTAAATCGGCAGGGACGCAGGCAGGGCCGACCGACACGGCGTTGCCGGCTCCGCGCGTTTCGGTTTTCGGGACAATCCACCCTGAGATTTTCCGGCTCGGCGCGCCGCTGGGGTCAAGCTCCGCGGGCGATCGCGTACGACTGGCAAGCCTGGAACCGCAGGTCGGATTGTTCGACGCCCCAACCAAGGCGTCGGGCATGCTGACGGACACGGCCGCGTCGGCGTGCCGGAATTCGCCGTTCGACGAGCGTTTCGCCGCTTTGGATGATCGCCCCGTGGCCTTCGACAAACGTTTCGCCTCGAGCGGGGATTGTCCGGCCTCCTTCGACGACAGTCTCGCCGCCGCCATGCAGGTGCTTGCGGATAGTCTGCGACTGCCGCCGGACCGGAGCGTCCAGGCGAAGCGGCGCGATGCACCGCCGAAAGCGACTGTCGCCAAAGCGGACGTCGGCCTAGGCCAGGCGCGCAAGGAGGTCCCGCCGCTCGAAGATGACGGCCGCACCGCCATCTACGACATCACGGCGCGTATCGTGTACCTGCCGAGTGGCCGCCGGCTGGAGGCCCATTCCGGCCTTGGCAGCTACATGGACAATCCGCGCCATGTGCACCTGAGGATGCGCGGGGCAACTCCGCCGAACGTATACAAGCTCACTTTGCGCGAGCGACTGTTTCATGGGGTTCGCGCCATCCGCCTCAACCCCGTCGACGGCGGCAGGATGTACGGCCGCGCCGGCATCCTCGCCCACTCCTACATGCTGGGCGCGAACGGCCAGTCGAACGGGTGCGTGTCCTTCAGCGATTATCCCGAGTTCCTGAACGCGTACCTGCGAGGCGAAGTGACTCGCCTCGCGGTGGTCGAGCGGCTTGACAGTCCGCCCGGCAGGCTCGCTGCGGGACAGCTGCCGGAGCCGGTCAAGGATCTGTTGCGGACGACGGATCGCAGGCGCGAGTATGCCGCCGCCGGCGCTCACTGACGCCCGGCAGCCAGCAAATACCCCTGTGTCCCCTGTGTCTTGATGCTCAACCGTGCGCGGACGAGGTCGCCTGTGGCGCTCAGGTCAAAGTCGCGGACGGCCGGTGGAGCGCAGCCCGGATGGACGCAGAACGCACGCGCTCCATTGACGTCGAAGTGTTGATATTCAACGCCAAGGATCACGTCGACCAGCGCGCCCTTGTGGACCATGTAGTCGAAGCCGCCGCCCGCATACCAGCCGTTGTTGCTGCTCGAGACGCCGTTTCCAGGACCAAACCCACCGCAAATACTGGTGATGCTCGAGCAGTGGGTGTTCACGATATTCGCCCAAGTCCACCCCCCAGTCGCAAAGACCAGCAACCGGTCCCAGGCATAGCCCAGTCGCGGTCCCGCCGTGAACAAATTGGTGATCTTGTGCTCGCCGAATGTATTGGCGTCGAAACCTTGGGCAACCGGAAGGATATCGCTCCTGCTGCGACACTCATTGAAACATCCGATCCGTGCTGCTTCCACGCCAAACACCCAGGCGCCCCATTGCCATTGCGCGCCTACGTGGAGTCCGAAGATTGCGTCGCTGTCGCCGGTGGTGACGTCGGGAGTGATCGCTCCCGGCGTCGGGAAGTGGTGAGTGACGTCATACCGAGCCCCGCCGACGTTGAAGCCGCCGTAGATGCCGGACCAATCGTAATATGTCACCGGCAGCGGAGGTGGTGCCTTGTATGGCAAGTCCGCCGCGGTTGCAGGCCCTGCGATCATCGCCGCCAGAGCCAGGCTTCCAAGAAAGAGATTTTTCATGACGGCCCGTGCCCAAAACGACTGCCGACGCTTTAGCTTAGTCTTTCCCGGCGGAGTCGGCTGTAACCTTTCGGCAACGCCCCATGCCATTCTCGATCCGACGCGCTCGCCGGTTTCGCTTCGCTCAACCCCTCCTTCAATTTCCAAAAAAACCTCTTGACTCGTGTAACGAGAATCTTCCAGAAAAAAGTATTCATCGAAACTACGCCAGCCGCCCGGGCGGGAGACCGCGCCGGGCTTTTTGCTGCGCGGGCGCGAGAAGCGGCCGCGCGGGGCGTATTTTCCTGCGCATACAGAAAGGGATAAGCCATGCCGTTTGAGAAAGGCGAAAGTGGAAATCCGGCCGGCCGGCCGCGCGGCTCACGCAACCGGACAGCGCTGCTGATGGAAAATTTGCTGAGCTACGAGGCCGAGGCGATCGGGCGCAAGGCGGTCGAGATGGCAATAAAAGGCGATATGGCGGCCATTCGCCTGTGCATGGATCGCCTCGCGCCGGCGCGAAAAGAGGAGCCGATCGCGTTCGAGTTGCCACCACTCGAGAAGCCCGCCGACAGCGTCGCGGCGGCGGCGACGCTGGTTGCGGCGGTCGCGGAGGGCGAGTTGACGCCCTCGGAGGCCGCGCAGCTCGCCAAGGTCATCGAGGTCTACGTGCGCGCGATCGAGACGAAAGTCTTCGATGAACGCCTCGCCAGTCTGGAGAAGGAGGTGGCGGCGCAGAACCAATGACGCCCGTCACCGCACGTGTGCATGCAAACTCGCGATACAAACCGGCGGTTGCAGAAATGAGCAGCCATTGTTTCGCGACTGTTCTTTACAATGAAAATACCTACCGCAGCGTGTGGCGTGCAAACGGGCCGCTATGGCAGCAGGCGCGAGTGGCGTCTGGTTAGCGCTACTGCAGCTCGCGGTCCCGCGGCGGCGGTAAACTAAGGTCGTCATTGCCGGGCTTGACCCGGCAATCCATCCATCTTTGCAAAAACTTCTCGCGAAGAAGATGGATGCGCGGGTCAAGCCCGCGCATGACGCGCTGGAAAAGCCCTCTACTTAGCCCCCCATGCGCGTTCATGCGCTACATCGACCGCGCTGCGCGGCGTCCCGGCGATGTTTCGCCCCGCACCGAGGTGTCCGCCTCCTCGCGCGCGCCCGCCGGATTGAGCGCCGCGGCGACCGCGTCGTCGACGCGCTCGAGCCACACGAAACGCACCTGTTGCCGCGCCGCCTCCGGCACGTCCTCGAGGTCCTTCTGGTTGCGTGCCGGCAAGAGCACCGTAGTGATGCCGGCGCGCGCCGCCGCGAGCACCTTCTCCTTCACGCCGCCGATGGGCAGCACGAGGCCGCGCAGCGAGATCTCGCCGGTCATCGCCACGTCGTTGCGCGCGGTGCGGCCGGTGAGCAGCGAAACGAGCGCCACGAACATGGCGACGCCGGCGCTCGGGCCGTCCTTGGGGATGGCGCCCGCCGGCACGTGGATGTGCACGTCGGATTTCTCGAACAGCGCCACGTCGAAGCCGAGGTCCGCCGCACGCGCCTTCGTCAAGGTCAGCGCCGCCTGCGCGCTCTCCTTCATCACCTCGCCGAGCTGGCCGGTGAGGATGAGCCTGCCGCTGCCCGGAACCCGCGTCGCCTCGATGAACAGAATGTCGCCGCCGGTCGGCGTCCAGGCAAGCCCGGTGGCAACGCCCGGCACGCTGGTGCGCATGGCGACCTCGTTCTCGAACCGCCGCGGCCCGAGAATGGGAGGAAGCGCGGCGGCATCGACGCGCATGCGCTCGACGCCGCCCTCGGCAACACGCATGGCGACATGGCGGCACACCGCGCCGATCAGCCGCTCCAGGTTGCGCACGCCGGCCTCGCGCGTGTAGTCGCGGATGATGGTCCGGATGGCATCCTCGGTGATCTCGCACTGTTCGGCGGTGAGCCCGTTGGCGTCGAGCTGGCGCTTGAGCAAATAACGGCGGGCGATTTCGAGCTTCTCGTCCTCGGTGTAGCCGGGAAGCTCGATCACCTCCATGCGGTCGCGCACCGGGCCGGGAATGGTGTCGAGCACGTTGGCGGTGGCGATGAACATCACCTTCGAGAGATCGAACGCGACGCCGAGATAATTGTCGCGGAAGGTCGAGTTCTGCTCGGGGTCCAAGACTTCGAGCAGCGCCGAGGACGGATCGCCGTGGAAGCCGACGCCGAGCTTGTCGACCTCGTCGAGCATCATCACCGGGTTGCGCGTTCCGGCCTTGCGGATCGACTGGATGATGTTGCCGGGCAGCGCGCCGATATAGGTGCGCCGATGCCCTCGGATTTCCGCTTCGTCGTGCACGCCGCCGAGGCTCCACCGAACGAACTTGCGGCCGGTCGCGCGCGCGATGCTCTGCCCGAGCGAGGTCTTGCCCACGCCTGGTGGCCCGACGAAGCAAAGGATCGGGCTCTTGCCGTCGGGCTTGAGCTTGCGCACTGCCAGATATTCGAGGATGCGCCGCTTGATCTTGGGCAACCCGTAATGGTCCTCGTCGAGGATGCGGCGCGCCTCGGCGATGTCGATGTTGTCGGCATCGAGCTTCGACCATGGCAGATCGATGAGCCAATCCAGATAGGAGCGGATCATGCCGTATTCGGCGGCGGCTTCGGGCATGCGCTCGAGCCGCCTGAGCTCCTTGGTGGCCTGGTCCTTGGCCTCCTGCGGCATCCCCGCCTTCTCGATCGCCTCGCGCAGCTCGGCGATCTCCACCGATTTTTCGTCGCCCTCGCCCAGCTCCTTCTGAATATGGCGCAGCTGCTCGCGCAGGATGTGCTCGCGCTGCTGCGAGGACAGCGATTGCTGGGTCTGCTCGCCGATCTGCTTGGAGAGCTTGAGCACCTCGATGCGCTGCGCCAGCAGCGCCAGCACCTTGTCGAGCCGCTCGCGGATGTCGATCGTCTCCAGCACGTCCTGCTTTTCCGAAGGCTTGGCATCGAGGATGCCGGCGATGAAGTCGGCGAGCGCGGAGGCCGAATCGAGATTCTCGATCGTGACCGCCACTTCCGGGGGAACGTTCGCCAGCAGTTCGATCGCTTCGCGGGCACGCGTTCGCACCAGGCCGATGCGCGCCTCGATGTCGGGCGTCATGACCTCGGCGACGCCGATTTCCTCGACGCGCACAACCAGGAACGGGAAGCCGGGCAGCTGCTCGATGACGCGAAAGCGCCGCACCCCCTGCACCACCGCGTGATGGGTGCCGTCGGGAGCGGTGACATAGCGCAGGATCTGCGCGGCGGTGCCGACTCGGTGCAATTGCTCGACCGTCGGCTCCTCGAGCGCCGGATCAATCTGCAGGGTCACCCCGAGCGGGCGCTGATTGCGCACCGCGCTCTGGGCCGCCGCGATGGAGGATTTGCGTCCGATGGTCAGCGGCAGCACGATCCCGGGAAACAGCACGAGCTGCCGTACCGGCAGCAGGATCATGCTGTCCGGCGGGAGCGGCGGATGGCCCTGATCGGCTGGTCTTGCGTCGGCATGGTCTGCCATGGCGCGGTTATCCGCGTTGCGGCGTGAGGCTGAGCACGAGGCAGCCGTTGACGAGCGCGGAGCGGTCCACCTGCCAGCGTTCCCCGGGCAGGCGAATGCGGCGCTCGAAGCGGCCGTGCGGTAGTTCCAGGCGATGGATCGCCGCGCCGTGCACGCATGGCGGCAGCTGGCGCACGCCGGCGACGCGCAGCACGCCCTGCTGGATCGCGATCTCGATCTCCTGCGGCTCGACACCGGGCAGCGCCGCAACGATCGTCAGTTCCTGCTCGGTCTCGAACACATCGACCGGCGGCTCCCAATTCACCGCCGCGGCAGGCGCCAGCCCCGGCTGAAAGAACCGGCGATGCAATTGCTCCGCCCGCTCGATCATCGCGCAGGCTTCCGCCCACATCCAGCTTCTCGGATCGGCTGCGCTCATTGGACTTGCCTCTTGCAATCAGATCGTGTTGGCCAAGTCTTATATCAAGCGTCTGCGTTCGTCATCGCGGCCGGGCCGCGCAGGCCGCGGGAGCACCGCACGTTCCCGTGAAGGTGCATACTCGCGGCCGCGACGAGACGGGGCCAAGTTTGCGCGCACGCGGGAAACCGTGTACCGCAAGCCGGTTGCGAGCCGGAGCACCTTATGCCTCGTTACTACTTTCACGTCACCGACGGACGAGAAACCCTGGAAAATCCCAAAGGAATGGACTTGCCGGGCAACGCCGCGGCGCGAGAGGAGGCGGTGGTGCTCGCCAACGAGCTCAGACACGGCAAAGCCAAGCCGGGCCGCAGTTGGCAAGGCTGGTTCGTCACCATCAAGGACCAACATGGGCACCAGGTCGATTCCGTACCGATCGCCGACATGCTGGACCAATGAGAAGTAGCCCGGATGAGCGCCAGCGAAATCCGGGGACCCGCTTGCGCGGAATGAACGAGGATTGCGCTAGCGCGAGCGTCCCCGCATCGCGCGAAAATAGGCCCACTCGTCCACCACCTGGCCGTCGGGCAGCCGGCACACGCCGTATTGGCCGCGCGGACCGTTGCGAATCTCGCTCTTGCCGCCGCTCTTTGCGCAGAACACCGATGCCGGATTTGCCAGCGCCCATGCATGCTGCGGGCTCGTGATCAGCGTGGCAACAAAGATCAAGGCGATTGCACGCGGCATGTTGTCCTCCGTTCGAGGCATCCTAGCACTTGGAGGAGGAACAACAGTGGCCAACGCGTTGAGACCGAGCAAGGGTCACGGCGGCGATCGAGACGCGCCGTTGCAGTTACCGACAGCCTGACGCGGGCAAATCTCAGCAATCGCGGCAGATGCGCAGTTTCCTGTCGATGGCCTCGTCCTCGGGGGATCTGACCCCGTAATTGTCTTGGATCCCAGATGGCAGATCTTTCGCTTTGGGTTGGCGATGACCGACCGGCGCCTCCCTGATTGTTTGCCCCGGGTTGTTGTCTCCTTGTCCCGTTGTTTGCGGACTCCGGCCGGCAGGCGGTGACGGTTGATTCGGATTGTTCTGCGCGACGGCGGCAGTCCACGCGACCATGGCTGCAGCAACCGCATAAGCCATCACGATTCCACGCATGGCACACCTCCTGAGCTTGGCGTCAATGACGCTTGAAATACTGAACGGCGCGCTCGTGTTTCTCGGCCGCTGTGCGCGTCTTGAACGTGCCGAGATTGCGGCGCCGGCCGGTCTTCGGATTGGTCTTGCGCGAATAGAGCCGGTAGCCGCCCGACTTGAGCTTGCGGATCATCGCCGCCTCCTCGCCGCCAGCGCTTGGCGGATATTGCGTTTCCCGCCCATTCTTGCGCTCTCGTTGCCATCGTGCGGCCCCCTTCGATGGTCTCCACGCGGGTCAACCGCAGAGAACCGACGAAAGTTCCAGCACGTCTCGAGATGCTGCGGCAGGTCCTTCAGGTAAGCGCGCCCGCGGTTGGAGCAATTTCCGTCAAACGGCCGCAAGAGTGGCCAAGCTTAAGCCGACGTGTTCTGGAATGTAAAAGACTGCCACAAATTTTCCGAAACGACGGGATGAGTACCTTCACCACTAACGGCGCAGGCCCATGCCTCAATCGGAACAATTTGAAATCCTGATCCTTGGGAGCGGAAAGAGCGGCAAGTTGCTGGCTTGGCACATGGCGCAATCGGGGCGGCGCACTGCCGTGGTCGAGCGCCGGTGGATCGGCGGCTCCTGCCCCAACGTCGCCTGCCTGCCCAGCAAGAACGAGATTTGGAGCGCAAGGGTCGCGCATCTGGCGCGCGCAGCCGCGCAGTTCGGCGCCGTGACCGGCCACGTCACCACCGACATGGCGACGGTTCGCCAGCGCAAGCGCGACATGGTCGACCGCGAAATCGACTCTCATCTGCAGAATTACAAGGCGACCGGCGCCGAATTGATCATGGGGACCGGCCGTTTTGTGGCGCGGAAAACGCTGGAGGTGCATCTCAATGACGGCGGGACGCGCGTCCTGTCCGGCGATCGGGTTTTCCTCAACACCGGAACGCACGCGGCAATTCCAGATGTTCCCGGTCTCGAGTCTGCCCGGCCGCTCACCCACATCGAGGCGCTCGAACTCGATTACCTGCCGGCACATCTGATCGTGCTCGGAGGCGGCTACGTCGGCCTCGAAATGGCGCAGGCTTACCGTCGTTTCGGGAGCCGCGTGACGGTCATCGAGGCCGGGCCTCAGCTGATGGGTCGGGAGGATCCCGACGTCGCAAATGAGATGCAGCGGATTCTCGGCGACGAAGACATCCAGTTTCTGGTAGCGGCCGAGGTCCTTAACGTTCACGGACGGTCCGGAGACAAAGTTAGCATTACCGTGCGCACGCCATCGTCGGGTGAGCAAAAGATTGACGGCAGCGACATTCTGGTCGCTGCGGGGCGCATTCCAAACACTAAGGGGATTGGGCTCGAGGAGGTCGGAGTCGAGTTGGATGCTCGCGGATATATTCGCGTCAATGAGCGGCTGGAGACCACCGCGCCCGGCGTCTGGGCCATGGGGGACTGCGCCGGCAGCCCGCAGTTCACCCACGTCGCCGGCGATGACTTTCGGATCGTCAGGGACAACTTGGCCGGAGAAAAGCGCAGCACGCGCGATCGGCTTGTGCCCTACTGCATGTTCACCGACCCACCACTGGCGCACGTGGGGCTGAGCGAACGGAACGCGCAGCGTGACGGCGTCGCGGTGCGTATCGCGAAGCTGCCGATGAACGCCGTGTTGCGAACGGAGGCGACGGGCGAAACACAAGGCTTCATGAAGGCTGTTATCGGTGCAGATGATGACCTTATTCTCGGCTTCACGATGATCGGCGCCGAGGCCGGGGAGGTCATGGCCGCGGTGCAAACCGCAATGCTGGCGAACCTGCCGTATCAGAAACTCCGCGACGCCATTCTCGCGCATCCGACAATGGCGGAGGGGCTCGGCTCGCTGTTTGAAACTGTTCCGCCTCGATTTGCCTCGGCCAAGCTGCGCCGACCGCTCGCCGCAACTGCGTAGCCTGTAAATGATGGAAGGGCCCCGCTGGAAGAGCGGAGAATAAGCGGCGCCACTACCGGCGAAGCACAACCGCGCAGGCCGTGCGCTGCTCCCAGCCCCTGCGCGCCAAATCGGGCACGTCATCCTCGGCCTGGGGAAATCCAAGACACAGATAAGCGATGAACTTCCAGTCCGCGGGGACATCGAGGATGGCTGCGACCACCGCCGGCTCGAGGATCGATACCCAACCCACGCCGATGCCCTCGGCGCGCGCCGCGAGCCAAATCGTGTGCACGGCGGTTACCGCCGAATACTCGATCATCTCCGGCATGGTTTGACGCCCCAGCCCATGTCCCTGCGCGGTCGAACGATCGGCGAACACCGCCAGGTGACAGGGCGCATCGTCCAACCCGGCAAGCTTGAGTCGGGCATAGGCGGCGGTTCGTTCGGAGCTTTGCGCGGCCAGGGCGTCGCCGTTGCAGCGTTCGAAATTTTCCCGAACGGCTGCGCGACGGCGGGGATCGTCGACAATCACGAAGCGCCAGGGCTGACTCAGGCCGACCGAAGGCGCCAGGCACGCCAGATGGATCAGGCGCTCCAATGTGCCGGCCGGCAGCGGATCGCGCCGAAAGCATCGAACATCCCGCCGCCACACGAGCAGGTCGCGCAACCGCGCGCGGAAGCCGTCGTCGAAGCCCGATGGCTTGCCTGTGTCCGCAGCGAAACCTTGCACCTGCGTCATGCACCATTCCTCAAATCCGTGACCGCCTCATCGCGGTTATCCACCAGCACGCGCCGCCGCGACGAACATAATAGTGATCTCGCCTATTTGCTCCAGCGCGCCCAAGACATCGCCGGTCTGGCCGCCGATCTGCCTTATGCATAACCACCGCAGGAACGCGAACTCGGCCGCCAAGAGCGCGATCGCACAGACGCCCGCCGCCGGCCCAAGCCCGATGCCGAGCGCGACGACGCCGATGATCAGAGCGGCGATTACGCTTGCGCGCGGCGGCGCGCCGACGCCGACGGAAAGACCATCGGCTCTCGCCGGCGGAACGAGCCGCATGAACAGCGCCATGGGGGAACGCGCCGCCATGTGGGTCGCAACGAGAACCGGAGCGGCGAGTGCTGGATCTGCAATGGTGGCGAGCGCGGCTGTTCGCAACAGCAGCGACACGACCAATGCGCAGACGCCATACGTGCCGATCCTGCTGTCGCGCATGATCTCGAGCTTGCGCTCGCGCGTCCCTCCTCCGAACGAATCCGCCACATCCGCCAGTCCATCCTCATGCAAGCATCCGGTGGCGAGGAGACTCGCCGCGACCGTCAAGGCGGCAGCGACGAGCGGCGGCAGACCAGTCCCGCGCGCGAGCCAATAAACCACGGCTGCTATCAGCCCGACGACCGCGCCCGCAATAGGCAAAGCCCAGCCGGCGCGCGCGATGTCCGCGCCGGTGATCGCAGCAGCGCGGGGGAGCGGAAGCCGTGTCGAGAAAAGCAGGGCGGCCGCGACATCCGCCGCCAGTTGCCGGGGCAAAATGACCGCAGACGGCGCGTGTCTCTGCATGAAGCCCTCTTCGCCGCACTTTTCGTCGAGCGGACGGTATTGCGCGTCACGCCAACTCAGCGCAACTTTAGCAGTAGGTCCCCGAACACAACAGGAGCGGCATCTCGCCTGCTCAGCGAAGGGCGATCATGACCGCGCGCCTACCGCCCGCCGACGCTAGCGGATCGCTCCTCTTCTCCTCGCTCAATGATCTGCGCGCGGCGTGTCTGGACTTGCCGGCCGGAGATGCCAAAGCTGTGGCGGCGGCAGTCGAGCGTCAGGACCAGCTCACCAAGCCACCCGGCAGCCTCGGCCGGCTCGAAGACATCGTTGTGTGGCTTGCGCGGTGGCAGCGACGCAGCATGCCGTGCCTCGATCGCGTCGACATTCTCGTGTTTGCGGGCAACCATGGGGTGACGAAGCAGGGCGTATCCGCCTATCCCCCCGAGGTCACCGCCCAGATGGTGGCGAATTTCTCCGCCGGCGCCGCTGCCATCAACCAGCTCGCGCGAACGGTCGGCGCCAACCTGCGCGTCGTTCCGCTCGCGCTCGAAGAACCCACGGCAGACTTCACGCAAGCGCCGGCCATGAACGAGAACGCGTTCCTCGCCGCGGTGAGCGCCGGTTACAACACCGTCGCATCCGGGACGGAGCTCGTCTGCCTCGGTGAGATGGGCATTGGCAATACCACGGCCGCGGCCGCGCTCGCGGCGGCGCTGTTCGGCGGCGGCGGCTCGCGCTGGACCGGTCGCGGCACCGGCGTGGATGATGCGGGGCTGGCGCGAAAGCGCGCCGCGATCGACTTAGGCCTCGCCCGCCATGCGGCGATGCTGGGCGATCCGTTGTCGAGCGCAGCCGCGCTCGGCGGGCGCGAGCTTGCCGCCATTCTCGGCGCAACGCTTGCGGCGCGCCACCGCCGCATCCCGGTGCTGCTCGACGGCTTCGTCTGCGTCGCCGCCGTCGCCCCGTTGATGAAGCTGCGCGCGGACGCGCTCGACCATGCCATGGCGGCGCATGTTTCGGCGGAGGCGGCGCATCGCATGCTGCTAACCGAGCTTCGTCTCGACCCTCTCCTCGATCTCGGGATGCGGCTCGGTGAAGGAACGGGCGCTGCGATCGCCGTGTCCGTGCTGCGCGCCGCGCTCGCCTGTTACGCCGGAATGGCGACCTTCGCCGAGGCTGGCGTGGCCAACAAGCCGGGATAGGGCTCGCCCGTCTGTCCTTGATGCACGCTCGCGCCGCGCACTCGGTGCGTTCCCTCCCCCGCTTGCACCGAACTCGGGTTTACCCGAGTTCGGCCACTCTTATCGGCCGAAGTCGGATATATCCGACTTCGGCTGGAGGGATAGGGAGGGGGCATGCAACAGATCGCGGGGACATGCGGAAGAATTTATCCGCCCACGCTCGCCCCCTCCCCAACCCTCCCCCGCAAGCGGGGGAGGGAGCAGACCGAGTTCGCCGCCCGCGCTGATTCCAACTCACACCAATGACTTCCGGCTCGCTTGCGATCAGTCGCGATCACTCGCTCTCCCTCCGCGCGATCGCGTGAAAGAACGTGCCGGTGACCCGCCCGCGGCGGCCGCCATCAGTGCCGATCGCCCGCCCCTGCGCGTCCGCAAGTTCGACCAGCGGCTCATCTAGACCAGCCGTTATCAGCGTCGCGTAATGAAACTCGTGGCCGCGAACGATGGTGCTTGCCGCCCCGATGGGACTTGCTGCGCGAAGACGCGCCTCGCGGTACCCGAGATGCAGCTTGCGATTGGCGAAGCTCGTGGCGTGTCCGAGCAGGCCCGTCATCGCGTGGCGCGTGCCGCTTGCATCCTCCAGTCCCTCGCCGAGGACCATATAGCCGCCGCACTCGCCGTGCACCGGCCGCGTCTGCGCGAAGCGCGCGAGCCCCGTCTTGAATTTCTGCGCGGCAGCGAGCGCGCCGGCATGAAGCTCCGGATAACCGCCGGGCAACCAGCAGATATCGCAGCTTTCGGGCGGCGGCTCATCGGCGAGCGGCGAAAAGGGCACGATCTCCGCGCCGGCTTTGCGCCATGACGCGAGCAGATGCGGATAGACGAACGTGAACGCCGCGTCCGCGGCAAGCGCAATGCGTTGCCCAGGCGGCGGCAGCGCGGAGACGGGATCCGTTGCTGATAATCGAATCGGTTGAGCGCAAGCCATCACCGCTTCGAGATCGATGTGTCGTTCGGCCATATCTGCGAGGCGATCGATCCTTGCTCGCAAGTCGCCATGTTCGCTCGCCTGCACGAGTCCCAGATGCCGCTCCGGCAGAACGATACGTTGGTCGCGCGGCAATGCGCCGAGAACGCGACCGCCGAGTTCCGTTATGGCATCGCTCACCAGGGCGCGGTGGCGCTCGCTGCCGACGCGGTTGAGGATGACGCCGCCAATGCGGACGTTCGCATCGTGCGACGAGAATCCGCGCACCACCGCCGCGGCGGATTGCCCCTGAGCGGCCACGTCGAGGACCAGCACCACGGGTAACGCAAAGCGCGCGGCGAGATCGGCGGCAGCACCGGTGTGGCCGCTCGGACCCGGCACGCCGTCGAACAGCCCCATGACGCCTTCGATCACTAGCAATTCGCAGTCGCGTGCGCTCTCGCCGACAAGCGCGTCCAGGAGCGGTGGCGGCATCGCCCAAGTGTCGAGATTGAATCCTTGCGTTCCGCTGGCGGCGGCGTGAAACGCCGGGTCGATGTAATCGGGGCCTGCTTTCGCCGCCCGCAGCGCGATGCCCTTGCGTTTGAATGCCGCAAGCAGGCCGAGCGTGATGGTCGTCTTCCCGGCGCCGGAATTCGGCGCGGCGATAATGAGACCGCGCGCCGTCATGAGGCGGCTTCGCCTTCACGAACGGCGTCCATGAGGCGCTCGCGCAGCCGCACGATCTCCCCGATCACGATGATCGCGGGCGCAGCCAGATCCTGCGCATCGGCTGCCACCCGCTCGAGGGTGGATACGACGACGCGCTCGTCGGCCGTGGTTGCGCTGACGACGACCGCGGCAGGTGTGCTCGGCGACAGGCCGCCGCGCATCAATTGATCGGCGATCGCGGCGAGATTTCGCATGGCCATGTAGAGCACGATGGGCTGGCCGGTTCGCGCGAGCGCGGCCCAATCGACACCATCGTCATCCGCCCCGTAACCGGCGGCAAGGATCAGCGCCCTGTTCATTCCTCGGAAGGTGGCAGGGATCGCGGCCGCGGTTAGTCCCGCCAGCCCTGCTGTCACGCCGGGGATGATCCGGAAGGGCACGCCCGCAGCGCTGAGTGCCAAGGCCTCCTCGCCGCCACGCCCGAACACGCAAGGGTCACCGCCCTTCAGCCGCAACACCCGATGTCCGGCCCGCGCGAGCTCGATCAGGCGGATGGATATGTCGTTCTGATCGGCGGACGGTCGGCCGCCGCGCTTGCCCGCGAATTCGAGTCGCGCCTGCGCTCCCGCGAGCGCGAGCACGCGACGATCCACGAGCGCATCGTGAACGACGACGTCGGCTTGCGAGAGGCCGGCGAGCGCATCGAGCGTCAACAGCCCCGGGTCTCCGGGTCCGGCTCCGGCGAGCCAGACATGCCCCGGCGCGAGCACGGGGGCATCGGCGCGCATGAAGGCGGCTACGCGTCGGTCGTTCATCGGATGTGCCCGCAAGAGTGACGCCACAAGGGCCTTGCATTATACCCGAGGCGATGAGTGATCCCCCACTGCGCCGAGGCTGGACCACGGGCACGTGCGCCGCTGCGGCGGCCAAGGCCGCCTATGCGGCGCTGCTCACCGGCGAATTCCCCGATCCCGTCGAGGTGACATTGCCGAAAGGCCAGCGGCCCTCCTTCGCGCTCGCCGTCACGAGGCAAGACGAACATTCCGCGACCGCCGGCATCGTGAAGGATGCCGGCGACGACCCCGACGTGACGCATGGGGCGCTGGTGCTCGCGACGATCCGCAGAGCAGCGCCAGGTGCCGGCATTGTCTTTCGCGCAGGAGAAGGCGTCGGCACCGTGACGCGTCCCGGCTTGCCGGTTCCGCCGGGGGAGCCGGCGATCAATCCCGTGCCGCGTCGAATGATCCGCGACGCCATCGCCGAAGTCGCCGGTGCCGCTCACGCCGTTGACGTCGAGGTCGAGATCGCGATTCCCGGCGGCGAGGCGCTGGCCGCACGCACGATGAGCGCGCGCCTCGGCATCATCGGCGGCCTTTCCATCCTCGGCACGACCGGAATCATCATTCCGTATTCCTGCTCGGCCTGGATTCATTCCATCCATCAGGGCATCGACGTCGCACGTGCAAGCGGTATCTCCCACGTCGCGGCTGCGACCGGATCGACTTCCGAAGCCGCGGTACAAAAGCTTTACGGCTTGCCCGAAGTGGCGTTGATCGACATGGGCGATTTTGTCGGCGGGACGCTCAAATATCTGCGCAAGCATCCGCTGCCGAGACTCACCATCGCCGGCGGCGTCGCGAAGATGACCAAGCTCGCGCAGGGTCTTCTCGATTTGCACTCGAAGCGCGGTGCCGTAGACCTGAGCGCGCTTGCCACGCTCGCGCAGGATGCAGGCGCGCCGTCGGCATTGTGCGAGCGCATCCTGGCGGCGAATACGGCGGCGGAAGCCTTCGAGCATGCGGTAGAGGAAAATCTTCCCCTCGGAGATCTCATTGCGAGAGCAGGCTGGCGGACGGCTGCGCGCGTGCTCGAGGACACCGACATGGCGCTCGAGGTCGCCGTCTTCGATCGCGACGGCAAGCTCGTCGGCCGCAGTCCGCTTGCCCTTGCTCACGGCGTCTCTCCCGCTCGAAACCGGCGGTGATAGGTCGGATCGTAGAGCGCGCTGTCCCGGAAATCGTCCGCCGCCAAGGCGCGCCCGATCAAGATGATTGCCGTACGCTCGATCCGCTCGGTCGCGAGCTGCGCCCTGATGGTGGCAAGCGTACCTCGCACGATCAGCTCATCCGGCCAGGTCGCGCGGGCCACCACGGCGACGGGACAGTCTTCTCCGCAGACGGGGATCAGCTCGCCGACGATCCGATCGAGAGATTGAATTGCGAGGTGGAGCACCAGCGTCGCGCCGGTCGCGGCGAACGCCTGCAGCCGCTCGGCAGGCGGCATTTGCGAGGCGCGCCCCGGCAGCCTCGTCAGAATGACGCTCTGGACGACCTCAGGGACGGTCAGCTCGCGGCCGAGCAGAGCTGCCGCAGCGGCGAACGCCGGCACCCCGGGCGTCAACGTGTAAGGAATCCCGCGCCGCTCAAGCCTGCGGATCTGTTCGGCGACGGCGCTGAACACGGAAAGATCACCGGAATGAAGCCGGGCCACGTCCTGTCCCGCCGCATGCGCCGTCACGCACTCGGCTTCGATCTCGTCGAGCGTCATCGGCGCCGTGTCGACCAAGCGAGCCCCGGCCGGACAGTAGGCCAGCAGCTCTGTCGGCACGATCGAGCCGGCATAAAGACAGACCGGACATCGTCCGAGCAGGTCGCGGCCACGCACCGTAATGAGGTCGGCGGCACCCGGCCCCGCGCCGATGAAATGGACGGTCATGCTCGCTTTCCGCCAACGGCCAGGGCGCAGGTGGCGACCCCCACCGTGATCCGCGGCAGGATCAGCCGAGCCGCGGGGCCACCGGCTGCCAGCGCCGCCGCTTCGGCAACGGAGGGAACCCCGATCAGTGCGAGAACGCGCTCGGAGCGGGTTTTCGTGCGCGCCCCTGCCGCCTCAAGCTCCGCCTTCGCAACAAGCACGAGCGGCACGCCGAGCGCGGCGGCAGCCGCGGCGACGCCGTGCTCGCCGCCTTTCGACTCGGGCGCCGCGACGAGGTCGAGGGTGTCCAACCCCGCGCGAGCGAGCGCGTCGGCGATCACGGCGCTGATCTCGACGGCCGAGGCGCCTTTGCGGCATCCGATCCCAGCCACGATCATGGCTTCACCCACACCCATTGGGTCACCGGCAGTGCTGGACGCCAGCCCTCCCGGCCGCCGATCGATTCCACACGCGTGATCGCGATACGGCTTAGCTCGCCTCCGAGCGTGGCCCGGCGCGCCATGAGCAGCGCCTCGGTTTCGATGGTGACGGCGTTGACGACCAACCGTCCGCCCGGCCGCAGCGCGCACACAGCAGCATCGAGCACGCTCCTCGCACCGCCGCCAATGAATATTGCATCGGGCTGCGCGAGCCCCGCCAATGCCGCTGGCGCTACGCCCTCGATGACGTCGAGTCCTGGCACTCCGAACGCAGCGGCGTTGCGTCGGATGCGGGAAGCGCGGTCGCTGCGCGCCTCGATCGCGATGGCGCGCATCGAGGGGTCAGCGAGCATCCATTCGATCGCCACCGAACCGGCGCCGGCGCCCACATCCCAGAGCAGCTCACCGCGCCGCGGTGAAAGTGCGGCGAGCGTGATCGCGCGAATCTCGCGCTTGGTGATCTGCCCGTCGTGCTCGAAAAGCGCATCAGGCAGCCCAGGCGCTCGCGCGAGCACGCGCGCGCCAGGCGAGGCCTCGATCTCGATGGCAACGGCGTTGAGCGGGCCGATATCGCCGAGGTCGAAGCCCGCCGCGGTCGTCGCCCGCACCCGTTCCCGCGGCCCGCCCAGTGCCTCGAGCACGGTCAGGCGCGAGTTGCCGAAGCCGACCTCGCTCAGCAGCCGTGCGAGGGCCGCCGGTCCCTCGCCGTCCGAAGTCAGCGCAAGCACTCGCGCGCCCGGCTGCAGATGCGGGCGGATGAGATCGAGCGAGCGGGCATGCAGCGAAAGCTGGGTCGTCTCCGGCAATGCCCAGCCAAGCCGCGCGGCGGCAAGACTGAAAGTCGAGGGCGCCGGCACCGCCACCGTTTCGCGGGGGTCGATATGCCGCAACAGGACCGAGCCGACCCCGTGAACGAATGGGTCGCCGGAGGCGAGCACGCACACGTCGCGTCCGCGTTGCGCCAAAACTTCATCGATCGAGCGCTCGAACGGGTTCTGCCACGGCCGCGTGTCGCCGCGGATGAGCGGTGCGACGAGAGCGAGATGGCGCCGGCCGCCGAACACGATCTCTGCCGCTTGGATCAGACCTCGCGCAACCGGCGTCATTCCTTCGATCCCGTCTTCGCCGATTCCAACGATGGACAACCAGCGAGACGGTGCGGCACTCTCGCGCGCACGGGATTCAGCAAACGACATGCGGCGCATCCTCATTCTCGGCGGCACCACGCAGGCGCGACGCCTGGCGCAGCGTCTCGGCGAACGCGCGGACATGGCCGTAACGGTCTCGCTCGCTGGCCGCACCACGGCGCCTGCCGCGCAAGGCGCGCCGGTGCGAATCGGCGGATTCGGCGGCGCCGAGGGCCTGGCGCGATATCTCACCACCGAACGCGTCGATGCTCTCATCGACGCGACGCATCCTTACGCTGCGATCATCTCCGCCAATGCAGCCGCGGCGGCGGCAGCCACACGCGTCCCCTTGCTCGCGCTTCGGCGTCCGCCCTGGGCGCCGCTCCCCGGCGATCGCTGGATCGAGGTGGCGGATACCGCGGCAGCAGTCGAAGCACTCGGCGAAGCGCCGCGCCGTGTTTTTGTTACGCTCGGCAAGACCGAGATCGGTACCTTCGCGCGAGCGCCGCAGCACCACTACCTTGTGCGCAGCGTCGAACCGGTTGATCCGCCGCTCGCCGTACCGCACGCCGCCTATGTCACCGGCCGTGGTCCATTCACTGAGGCCGACGACCGGGCATTGCTGATCACACATGCCATCGACATGCTCGTCGCCAAGAACAGCGGCGGATCTGCAACCTACGGCAAGATCGCAGCGGCGCGAGTGCTTGGCCTTCCCGTCATCTTGCTGCGACGTCCGGCGCTGCCCGAGGTGCCGACCGTCGAGACCGTCGAGGACGTCGTGACTTGGCTCGATCATGCGATCGCGCTCCGTGGCGTATAGACGAGCGGCGTGTGGCCCGGCCGCGGCACCAGGCGCGTCTCGGCCGAACCGACGATGACGAGCGTGGCCATGTCTGCATTCGAGGCATCAGCCGATTGCAGCGTCGTGACGGCGATGGTCTCGTCGCCCCGGCCGACCGCGCGCCCGAATACGACAGGCGTTGTCGCAGGGAGATAACGCCGCAAGCGCTCGAAGGCCGCAGCGAGCTGCCACTGCCGCGTCTGCGAGACCGGATTGTAGAGCGCGATGACGAACCCCGCTTGCGCCGCCGCGTCGAGCCGGCGCTCGATCACGGGCCACGGTTTCAAGTTGTCGGACAACGACAGCGCGCAGAAATCGTGGCCGAGCGGTGCACCCACACGCGCGGCAACCGCCAGCATCGCTGTGACGCCAGGTACGATCTCCACGTCAAGCGTACGCCACGCTGCGGGGCCCGATTCGATCTGCTCGCAAACCGCCGCCGCCATCGCGAATACGCCGGGATCGCCGCCGCACACCAAGGCAACCTTGCTTCCGGCTGCCGCTCGTTCGAGGGCCGCGCGGGCCCGCAACGCTTCCTGACGGTTGTCCGAGGGGTGGCGGCTCTGGCCTCTACGAACAGGCGCGCGCTCAAGATAAGGTCCGTAACCGAACAGCGCGTCGGCGGCCGCCAAGGCGGCATCCGCTTGCGGCGTGAGCCAGCGGGCATCGCCCGGGCCAAGCCCAACCACGGTGAGCGCGCCGTTCATCGCTGTGCGTCCCAGCCCGGCACCAGTACCACGGCAAAATAAGGTGCACAGTCGTCCGGCTTGGCGGCGAGCGCGATCGCCCTTTCACCGGTCATCGTACCGCGCTCAACGTAGACGGCGCGATCGAGCCGACCGGCCCGTTCGAGCGCGCGACGTACTTTCGGCAGATTGCGGCCGAGCTTGATCACGACGGCGGCGTCCGCTTCGCTCAAGCGCCGCTCCAGCTCGTCCTGCGCGAGCGTGCCAGGAATGACCGAGAACACGTCATCGCCCTGGGCGATCGGAGTCCCGGCTGCCGACCAGCATCCGGACATTCCACTCACGCCGGCAACGATCTCGGTGTGGAAGCGGGGCGCCAAGCGCACGTGGAGGTGCATGTATGAGCCGTAGAATAGCGGGTCGCCCTCGCAGATCACGGCGACCAGGCGGCCGTCGTCGAGATGCGCGGCGAGGTCGCGCGCGGCATCGTCGTAGAACGCGCGAATGACGTCGCAGTAGCGCGCCTCGTGCTTTGGTAGCTCGGTCGTCACCGGGAAGGCCAGCGACAGTTCGCGGACACCCGGTTTGAAATAGCGTGCAGCGATGGTCCGCGCGTTTCCGCTGTGCGCGGCCTTGGCGAAATGTACCACCACATCGGCTTGTTCCAGCACGCGCACCGCCTTGAGCGTGATGAGCTCGGGATCGCCCGGTCCGACGCCGACGCCGACGAGCTTTCCGTTCATATTCCGGCCCTCGCCAGGGCGTTGACCGCGGCCGCGGTCATGGCGCTTCCGCCCATGCGGCCCAGCACGGTGAGGAACGGAACGCCGCGCGGGTTCGCCGCCAGCGCATCCTTTGCTTCTGCAGCACCGACGAAGCCCACGGGGATACCGAGAATCGCGGCGGGCTTTGGCGCGCCGGCGTCGAGCATTTCGAGCAAGCGAAACAAAGCCGTCGGCGCGTTGCCGATCGCCACCAACGCCCCGCCAAGGCGATCTCGCCACAATTCGAGCGCGGCGGCCGAGCGGGTTGTCTGAAGCTCCTGGGCGAGCGGCGCCACGCGCTGATCGCGCAACGCGCAAATCACCTCGTTATGTGCGGGAAGGCGCGCGCGGGTTATGCCATGCGCCACCATCTCGGAGTCGCAAAGAATGGGCGCACCGTGCGCGAGCGCCGTCCGCGCCGCACCGACCAGATCCTCGCCAAACACGATCCGGCTCGTGATCTCGACACAACCGCAGGCATGGACCATGCGCACCACGATCTCCGCTTCCTCGCTCGAGAAGCGCGATAGATCCGCCTCCGTCCGAATGACCGCGAACGAACGCTCGTAGATCTGACGGCCCTCGCGAAGATAGTCGAGCCGCTCAGGCATCGGTCGCCTCGCCAAGCATCAATCGCGCGAGTTGGCGGCGGTCGAGACCGGACAGCACCTCTGCGCTGTTTTCATCCGGCGCGCGCATGCGGCGCACTGCATCCGCAACGCGCGAGAGCGCGCCCGGCAGCGCCTCCGGCCCGAGGATCACCACAGGCTGGTCGCGAGCGGACCCGTTCACCACCACGCCGCATCGGCCTTCCATGCCGACGACCGTCAGCGGCATGGAGCGTGGACAGGCGCAACCTTTGGCGCATCCCGAGACGTGCACCATCGGTGCGCCTGCGCCGGAGACCGCAGCGATGCGCGCAAGGAGCGGCGCGAGCGCACGCGTCGCAATCTCCCCCGCCGCGCAGACCGGTGCACCCGCGCAGGCAATCACCTTGCGGCGCAGATCCTCCGCCCGCACGATAAAGCCAAGCCGTTGCGCGATCTCTGCGAGACGCACCGCGCCATGTTGGGGAATGCCCAAGAGGAGGAGCGCACGGCCTGACGCAGTACGCAGACCCATGGCGCCTGCAGTGGCTGCAGCATGTGCAAGCTCCTCGAGCGCGCTCGCGTCCGCATGTCCGAAGGCAAGACCAAGGCCGATTGCCACGCTGCCGTCGCAAAGCGCATGCGTGCCGATGGGTTCGGCGGCCGGCCGCGGCGGCGGCCACGCGTGGTCGATGAGAATGCCCCCAATCGCCTGACAAAATGCCCCCGCCCCGTGGGCCGCGACAATATCCCGCGCGCGCGCTGCGGGCCCGGCCGCTGCGACCACGCGCACGATGGCCATGGCGGCCTCGACCACATGCTCGGTCGCTACAGCGCCGAGAGGCGTCGCGCTCTCTGCATCGCCGGCGACAGCGACAAGGCATGCGGCACCGGCCTCTGTCCGGATCCGCACGTCGGCGGCAACGGCGTCGAGGTGAAGCACTCCGCCGCCATCGAGCGCGATGGACACCTTCGGGCCGATATCGGCCGAGAAAGCGGCTGCCGCAAGCGCGCGACGCAGTTCGGCGGCGATGGCGCTCATATCGAGCGCCTCACCGGGATCGAGGCCCGCGAGAGGATTGATCAAGAGGGGCGGACCTTCGCAGAATGCCACCTCGATGCTCCCGACCGCCGTTGCGAACTGCTGCGCGGAGCTTTCCGTTAGCCCCCGAAACTGAAGGCTCCCGCGCGAGGTGATCTCGATGACCCCGTTGCCGCAGCTGCGTGCGGCCGCGCACAATGCCGCGAACGCCTGGCAAGACATCGTGGCGCCGGTCGGCGTCATCCGCGCGAGCAGGCCGTCCCCGGTTGCCATGGGTTGCCAGAGTCCAGGGCAAGCGCCGCGTCGCAAATGAGCGTTCACGGCGCCGCCTCGTTCATGAGCGCTTGCAGGCCAGCATCGACATCGTTGCGCCGGGGATGCCAAAGCCCGCGTCGGCGCGCCGCGTCGAAGCGCGCCGCGATGGCGGCCGCCGCCGCGGGATTCTCGCGAAGCAGAAAATTCCGAACCACATCGTCCGCAACATAGGCATCGTGCAGGAGGTCGAACAAATGGCTCGCGACGTCACCGGTCGTCTCCGCAAAGTCGACGAGCCGGTCGACGGTTTCCGCGAGTTCGGCTGCTCCACGCGGACCGTGCCGCAGCTGGCCTGAGATGAACTTTGGATTGGTCGCACGCGATCGTACGATCCGCGCGAGCGCGGCGGATAGTGAACGCGCGCGCGGACGGGCCGGGTCGGTCGTGTCGAGAATGATGAGATCGGGGGCGCGGCCGAGCGCGGATGCAGCCGCGGCGAAGCCGCCGATGAAGGCGACGTCCTCGGCGCCTTCCAGCAGGTCGCGCGCGGGATCTTCGGCCGTGTGCACGAGCACGTCGGCGGCCGCGATGCGAGCTTCGAAGCCGCCGGGAGCCGCCGCGGCATCGCCTTCCGCGCCGCCGTAGGCGTGCGAGCCGGCCGCGAGGTAGGTCTCCCCGAGCTTGCGGCGGTCGATGTCGCGCCCCAGCAAATCCTCGACGCCGGCCCCGTAGACTCCGGGGGCCGTGCCGAAAATGCGCGCAATCGGCACGCCTGCCGATCGCGCAGCGGCCAGCGGGTTCTCGTCAGCTCCCTCCTCGCGTGCGGCGACCGCGCGCACGGCTGCATCGATGAGGGCGATCTGGGCGGGGAACAAGTCGCGGAACAGACCCGAGATTCGCCAAGTCACATCGACGCGGGACCGACCCATGCTCGCCGTGGGCAGAACCTCGACACCTGTGACGCGGCCGGTCGCTTGCTCCCACGTCGGACGGCAACCCATCAAGGCGAGGCCCTGCGCGATCTCCTCGCCACCGGTGCGCAAGGTGGCGCTCCCCCAAAGATCGATCACCGACGCGCGCGGCATTTCGCCATGCGTTTGCGCGTAGGCGTGGATCACCTCGTCGGCGGCAAGGCGGCCGAGATCGGTCGCCGTGGGCGTCGGCAGCATGCGCGGATCGGCGATGAACATGTTGCGTCCGGTCGGCAGGACGTCGCGGCGCCCGCGCGCTGGAGAGCCGGCCGGCCCGGGCGCGATACGGCGACCGTCGAGCGCGGCGAGGATCGCAACGCGTTCCGCTTCCGCGCTCAAGCGCCAAGCGGGATCGCCGGCATTCGCGGGCTCGCGCCCATAGATATGAAGTCCGTCCTTGACGCTCAGATCCTTGAGATCACAGAGCCAAGCGTCGATGCGCCGCAATGCGTCGTCCGGACTGTCGTTAGGCTCTACGCGTGCTTCGACCGCAAGCCCGGTGCGCTCGGCTTGTTCCAGGATCAGTCGCGCGAGCCGCTCCCGCCGGCGCCGATCAAGGCCGTCTGCCTGCGCGTATTCATCGAGCAGCCGCTCGAGCTCGCGGGCATCCCCCACAAGACCTGCTTCGATGAGCGGCGGCGGCAGGTGACCGATGGTCACCGCGCTGATCCGGCGCTTTGCCTGCGCCGCTTCTCCCGGGTTGCTGACGAGAAAGGGATAGATCACCGGCAGGCAGCCGACCATCAATTCCGGAAAGCACGAGGCGGTCAGCGCGACGGCCTTGCCGGGCAGCCACTCGAGGGTGCCGTGCGCGCCCATGTGGACGAGCGCATCTGCTTTCGCGACATGCCGTAGCCAAAGTGCAAACGCGAGCAGCGCATGGCGTGGCGGCAACGTGGCGTCGTGGTAGTCCGCTCGCCGATCGGTCGAGCGTCCCCTGTCCGGAGGGAACGCGACGATGACATTGCCGAAGGTCCGCGCGCGAAAGCGAAATGCGCCGTCATGCGCGTCGGCGTCGTTTTCCGGGTGACCCCATGCCGCCTGCATGCGCTCGACGGCCTCACCGGGAAACGCCCCAATGAGATCCCGATAGCAATCGAGCGGGAGGACCGCCTCGCTGGCAGGCTCAAGCAGCGCATCGAGCAACGCACGCGAGATGGTTGGCGCCCCGGCGACCGCGTAATCCGCCGTGTCCATGTCCGACAGCAGGGCAAGCACGCTCGCCGGAACGTCGAGCCCGACGGCATAACCGCCTCGGCCCAGCACGCCCGGATAATCCGGTAACAACACTGCGATGCGCCGCTCGGCCCGCGGTTTCGCCTGAAGCTTCACCAGCGCTGCGACCCGGTCGGCCAGAATCGCGACCCGGTCTGCCTCCGACACGCTTCCGAATGCGCTGAAACACAGTTCGGCTTGTGTCGGCAGTGGTCCTTTGAATGCAATCACTCCCTGCAGCACCCGTCCATCGAGTTCCGGCAGGACAACGTGCATCGCCAGATCGGCAGGCCCGAGCCCACGCGCGCTTTGCGCCCAGGCCGAGCGCCTGGTGGTGGCAATCACCGCCTGCAGCACAGGCACATCGGTTCCATCGAAGGGTGTCGGCTCGTCCGTTGCTGCAGCGGCCGCGAAAGCGGTCGTGGTGACGATGACGGCGGGCTCAAGTCGCGCAAGTGCCGCGCGGATGAATTCCGCCGCCGCGCGATCCTTCAGAGTGGGCACCACCAATGCAGCAGGCGCGAGGCCACGTTCCGACAGTGCGCGACACAGCGCGTCTATGGGTGCCGTATCGGCCGCAAGCAGCATCGCGCGATAGAAGATGATCGGCACGCAAGGCCGCCCCTTCGCGCAAAACGAGGCGAGTCGGTCGAGATCGACGGCGCCTTCGCCTGGGATATATCCCGCGGTACGCGGCACCGGGCGCGGCTCAGGCGTCTCGACGAGCGCTCCCGCATGGCGCGCGAGGCGCCGAAGCAGCGCTGCCAAGTTCTCTGGTCCGCCCTCGCGAAAGAAACGCAACAGCGTCTCGAGTTCATGCGCCGGCAATGTGGAGGCTTCGACGAGGCGAGGATCGTCGCGATCCTCGCCCGGCAGAAGCGCGAGCGCGATGCAGCGATCACGCGCAAGCGACGACAGCCGCTCGACCCCGTAACGCCACCAGTCGAGGCCCCCGAGCAGCCGCACCACCACGACCTTGGCGTGCTTGCCCACGGTGTCGAGCCACACGTCGACCGAAAACGGGTGACGCAGATCCCGCAGGTTTGCGAGCCGCACGCTCGGAAGCAAATCCCGCTGCGCTGTCCAGGCAGCCGCAAGGCCCGACAGATCGCTGTCGGCGAAAGACAAAATCGCAATATCACCGGGAGCCTGGCGCAGATCGACCGCTTCGACCACATCGTCGAGGGAAGCCGAAGTGGTCGCCAGCAGATGCATCTTTCACCCTAGCAGCGCGCGTGTGATGCTGTCGCGATCGAGCCCCTTCATACCGATGACGACCAGCTGACCTTGGCGCCCCTCCGCTGCGGTCCAGGCACGGTCATAGTGATGGCTGACGCGTGGACCGACCGCCTGCACCAGCAGGCGCATCGGTTTCCCGGCCACCGCGGCAAATCCCTTCACGCGTAGGACACTTCCATCCGCCGCCGCAGCCGCAACGCGCGCGGTGAGGTTCGCCGGATCGGAAATCTCCGGCAGCGACACGCTGAAGCTTTCAAAATCGTCGTGATCGTGTTCCAGCTCCGCGTCGTGGCGGGTGCGTCGATTTTCGATGTCGTTTTCGGTTCCGACGTCCAAGCCGAGCAGCGCTGCCGGATCAACCTTGCCGTCGGCCACCGACACGATCTTCACCGCACGCGGCAGCGCCTTGCCGATTGCGGCGATCGCCTTCTCGGCCCCGGCGCCATCCAGCAGGTCGCGTTTGTTGAGCACCACGAGATCGGCGCAGGCGATCTGATCCTCGAAGACTTCCTCGATCGGATCGTCGTGATTTAGCGCGGTGTCGGCCTCGCGCTGACGTGCGAGCGCGTCGAGATCGGCAGCGAACCGGCCTTGCGCCAGCGCCGCGCCGTCGACCACGGCGACGATCCCATCGACCGTGACGCGACTCTTGATCGCCGGCCAGTGAAAGGCTTGTACTAGCGGCTTCGGCAACGCGAGGCCGGACGTCTCGATCACGATATGCTCGACCGGGGGTGTTCGCGCCAGGATCGTATCCAACGCCGGGACAAAGTCGTCAGCAACCGTGCAGCAGAGACAGCCGTTGGCGAGTTCGACGATGTTCTCTTGCGGACACGTCTCGTCGCCGCAACCTTTGAGAATTTCCCCGTCGATGCCGACATCGCCGAACTCGTTCACGATCACCGCCAATCGCCGTCCGTTGGCGTGGGCCAACATGTGCCGGATCAGCGTCGTTTTGCCGGCTCCGAGAAAGCCGGTCACGATCGTGCAGGGCACGCGTGCGGTCGATTTGGTCATTCGGGTTCCTCGAAATTGATGGGGGGCACGCGGGCGATGAGCCCGCGCTTGAGCGATTGCGGCCGTCCGCGCCACGGCATGATGCCGTCAGCCGCGCTCGCCAGCAGGCGCGCACCGTCGACAAGCGCTGATGCGCAAGCGGCGTCGAGGCCGCCGAAGACATATGTCCAGGAGCCATTGCAGCGCACGGCAGCGCTCAAGCCGCGCGTGCAATTCGCCAGGCACCGCACCGGCTTGATCACGACGCCGCTGCCTTCCGCAGCTTCCGCCGTCGCCGCCGCCAGGATCGCGCCGGGCCGCGGTTCCGTGTCGGGTCCGCCCGGATGTCGGCAGGTGATGCATACGTATACGATCGCCGCACCAGCGAACGCTTGCGCATCGGTCTCGCTCGATTTTTCGATAGAGCTCACGCGTGCCGCTCCGCAGGGCCGCAATCCGGGTGCTTGATGCGAAGCGACCGGCCCCGAAGCACCCCGCCCGGGCCACGACCGAATCGCCGGTAGGTCTCCTGGCTCGCGGCTCGCCGCCCGTGACCGCCTTCCCGGGGTTGTCCCAGTGGCAATTTGGTACGGGCTCACCGCCTACAGTTGCGGGGGCAGCTGCGGCTTTGGAACATTCGTTCCGCACCGCATTCCCTGTTCGCTCTCGGATGAGAGACCGTCGATCGCAGCCAGTAAACGGTCGCCGTGCGCGCTTTGTCAATGCCGCCGCGTCATCGCGCTTGCGGTCGATTCTCTGAGGGCTATAGTCGTGCCGTGCTCGAGGCCTACTGACGAGGCGACAAATAAGAAGGTGAAGGCGTTGCGCGGAAAGCGCGGTTTTCCTGCAACAGCAAGCCTTGCTCAACCAGTTAGGGATCGAAGGGAAGCAAAGAAAAGGTCGGCGAGTCTTGCGACCTAGGAAGAGCGGCTCGACGCGGCCAGCTGCAATCTCTTTGGGATGAATGGGGGATAGGATGGGTCTACGTCCGCTTTGCCGCACGGCGCTTGCCGCGCTTCTTTTTCTCTACACAACCTCGGCGTTCGCCCATCATGTCATGGGCGGCGACACACCCTCGACATTTGCTGAAGGTCTCTTGTCCGGGATCGGCCATCCGATCATCGGCGCCGACCACCTCGCTTTTTTGTTGGCGATCGGTATCGCGGTCGGGATCGGTGGCCTGAATCTGGCGCTACCGGCGTTGTTTGTCGTTGCCTCGGCGATCGGTGTCATGCTCCACGTGAACGGCATCGATCTTCCCTGGGCGGAAATGATCGTTGCCGGTTCGGTCCTCCTGGCAGGCGTTCTGATTGCACGCGGACGCGCTCTATCGGTCTGGTGGTGGGCGGCGCTTTTCATGGTTGCGGGGCTCTTCCACGGCTACGCGTTTGGCGAGTCGATCGTCGGCGCGGAAAAATCTCCGCTGCAGGCCTACCTCGTAGGCCTCATGCTCATCCAGAGCGCGCTCACTGTCGCAACCGCGCTGTTCGTGCGCTGGCGAGGCGGCGGTGTGTCCGAGCTTGCACCGCGGCTCATCGGAGCGGCAATCGGTGGGGTGGGACTGACAGCCCTGATCGGGCAACTCGTTCCCGGCGCGTAGAAGTTGGCGACCCCCGGTGCATCCTGCAGCGCCGGGCTCACGCTCGTTCTCGGCGGCGCTCGCTCGGGCAAAAGCCGCTACGCCGAGGGCTTGATCACGGCGCTGCCGCCGCCTTGGATCTATGTGGCAACCGCCGAGCCAGGCGACGCCGAGATGGCCCAGCGCATTGCCGGTCATCGGGCACGACGTGGAGCAGGCTGGGGCACGCTCGAAGTCCCGCGCGATCTGGTGGGGGCCCTCTCCGCGCACCGGGGAACACCCTTGCTTGTCGATTGTTTGACGCTGTGGCTCTCAAACGTGTTGCTTGCCGGGGCGGATGTCGATGTTGAAATCGAGCGGCTTGAATGCGCGTTGACAGGAGCTACAGCGCCACTTGTGATGGTCGCCAACGAGGTCGGATTTGGCATCGTACCCGATAATCCTCTCGGCCGCCGTTTCCGCGATGCTCAGGGCCTGCTCAATCAGCGGATTGCTGCGCGCGCAGATCGCGTTGTCCTCGTCGTCGCCGGATTGCCGCTCACCATAAAGGGACAGCCATGACGAGACCGGTCGATGACAGCGAAGTCGAGCGGCATCGCGCCAAAATGGCGAAGCGTAAGGCCGTGCAGGATGCCGAAGTCGCCGGGAAGACGATCGAAAAGGGCCTGCTCATCGTCCACACCGGGACGGGCAAGGGCAAATCCACGGCCGCCTTCGGGCTCGCGTTGCGGATGCTCGGCCGTGGCCACCGCGTCGGCGTCGTGCAATTCATCAAAGGAGCGTGGCACTCAGCGGAGCGTGATGCGCTCGCCCGCTTTGCAGACCAAGTCCGCTGGCACACCATGGGCGAGGGCTTCACTTGGGAGACGCAGGATCTCAAGCGCGACATTGCCGCTGCGGAGCGGGCCTGGGAAAGGACGCTCGAACTCATGGGCGACCCGACATTCGGCCTGGTGATCCTCGACGAACTCAACATCGCGCTGCGCTATGCTTATCTCGATGTGCATACCGTCGTCAGCGCATTGAACGCGCGCAGATCGGGACTTCACGTCGTCGTCACGGGGCGCAACGCCAAGCCTGAGCTCATCGCCGCGGCCGATCTCGTCACCGAGATGACCTTGGTGAAACACCACTTCGCGGCCGGCGTGAAAGCCCAGCCCGGCATCGAGTTCTGAGCGTGCCCGCGCGCGCGATCATGTTCCAGGGCACCGGCTCTGACGTCGGCAAGTCGCTTATTGTCGCCGGCCTGGCGCGCGCTTTGGCAAACCGCGGGCTCAAGGTGCGGCCGTTCAAACCGCAAAACATGTCCAACAACGCGGCTGTGACGGCGGACGGTGGCGAGATTGGCCGGGCGCAGGCGCTGCAGGCGCGAGCCGCCCGCGCGGCGCCGAGCGTGCACATGAATCCCGTGCTGCTCAAGCCGCAGAGCGAGGTCGGTGCGCAGGTCGTCGTCCGGGGCTGCGTTCACGGGACGGCAAAGGCCGCCGTCTATCAGCGCATGAAGCCCGATCTGGCGCCGTTCGTCCTCGACAGCTACGCACGGCTCAAAGCGGAGGCCGACATCGTGCTGGTCGAGGGCGCCGGCAGCGCATCGGAAGTGAATCTGCGCGGCCACGACATCGCCAATATGGGATTTGCGCGCGCGGCCGATGTGCCGGTTGTGCTGATCGGCGACATCGACCGCGGTGGCGTCATCGCCAGCCTCATCGGCACGAAGACGGTGATCGACGTGAGCGATGCGGCGCAAATCCGCGGCTTTCTGGTCAACAAGTTTCGCGGCGACCCGGTGCTATTCGCGGACGGCATGGCAACGATCGCGCGCGCCACCGGATGGGAGCCGCTGGGCCTCGTGCCCTTCTTTCCTGATGCTCGGCTGCTTCCGGCGGAAGACGCGCTGGCGCTCGACGGTCCCCAGGTCGCGAAGTCAAAGACCCGGGTCAGGATCGCGGTCCCAATTCTTCCGCATGTGTCCAACTTCGACGATCTCGACCCACTGGACGCCGAACCAGCGGTCGATCTGGTTCGGATTCGGCCCGGTAACGCCCTTCCCGGCGATGCCGATCTGGTCATCCTGCTCGGCGCGAAGGCGACGATTGCCGACTTGGCCGCGCTGCGCGACGCAGGCTTTGATATCGACATTGCCGCGCACGTACGCCGCGGCGGCAGCGTTTTAGGACTCTGCGGCGGATATCAGATGCTGGGACGCACGATACGGGACCCGCTCGGAGTCGAGGGGCATGTTGGTGCTGCCGATGGTCTCGGTCTGCTCGATATCGAGACGACTTTGACCGCGGACAAGCGCCTCGAGCGGGTGCACGGCGAAACGAGCGACGGCGCGCCGGTCTCGGGTTACGAAATGCATATGGGTGTGACCGAAGGGCCGGACTGTGCGCGGCCATTTGCGCGCCTCGCCGACGGATCATCCGACGGGGCGGTGTCGGCTGACGGACGCATCATCGGAACCTACATCCACGGCCTGTTTGCGGACGATCGACAACGCTCTGCGTGGCTCCGGCGCTTTGCAGCAGGTCAGGCGGCGATTTCCTATGATAGATTGGTTGATCAAACGCTCGATCGGCTGGCGGCGCATCTGGCCGCCCATATCGACATCGATCGCTTGCTCAGCCTGTCGCGATGAGAGCGGAAGCCAGCAAGGCAAGGAGTGCGATCAGGATTGCGTCGGCACGGCGGTAAAGTCCGAGCGCAGCTCGGATGTCGGTTGCCTTTGCCACGCGGCGACCGTTTCCCATGAAAGCGTCATCGACAAGAATGCCGTCATAGGTGCGCGGGCCTGCCAGCGCGAGATCAAGCGCGCCCGCCATGGCCGCTTCAGGATAGCCGGCGTTCGGCGAGCGGTGATGACGAGCGTCACGGCAGACGGCGCTCCAGGCCGCTGGTGCCGAAGCTCCCTTTGTTGCGGCGGCCGCCGCGATGATAAGGAGAGCCGTGAGCCGCGACGCCGGCAGGTTGATCAGATCATCGAGGCGGGCGGCGGCCCAGCCGAATGCCTGGTAGCGGGGAGTCTGGTGCCCGATCATGCTGTCGGCCGTGTTGATCGCCTTGTAAATTGCCGCGCCAGGGAGTCCCCCGATGATCATCCAGATGACAGGCGCGACCACCCCATCGGAAAAATTCTCTGCCAGGCTTTCGATTGCCGCTCGAGCGACACCCGCTTCATCGAGGGTCTTAGTGTCACGTCCGACGATGCGCGAGACCGCGTCCCGCGCGCCCCGCAAGTCGTCGTTCTCGAGCGCGTCGGCAACACGCGCGACGTGCTGGTGCAAGCTCCGCTGGGCGATCAACGTGCTGGCGAGGATGGCGGCGCCGACCAGTCCAAATGGCAGGAGCAGAAGTCCACGCTCGATGATCAGTGCGGCCACGCCGACAATCCCGATAAGGAGCACAACCGTGAGCGCTCCAAGGATTCGTCGCCACGCGGGACGGACATTTTCGCGGTTGCATCGGCGCTCCAGCGCCGCGATCAAGCGCCCCATCCAGGTAACCGGGTGACCGATTGATCGCAGCAGCCAATCCGGATAACCGGCCATGACCTCGATCAAGACGGCGAGAAGGGTGAGCGCGACAGCCATGATTTCAGATCCGGATGCGACCATCGAGCATGGCGGCGACATTGCCGCAGCATGGCGGCTGTTTCCCGACGCGCCGCAACCTTTCATCGACCTGTCAACGGGAATCAATCCCGATCCTTATCCCTTGCCGCCGCTCGACGCGAAGGTGTTCGCGCGGCTGCCCGATTCTGCGGCCCAACTTCGACTTTCCACGACCGCGGCGCAAACCTACGGGGCTCCGTCGGCCGCGCACGTGGTATGCGCGCCAGGGACCCAGATCTTGTTGCCGCTGGTGGCGGCGCTCGTCCCTGCAGGTCGCGCAGTCATTCTCGGACCGACCTATTCCGAGCACGCGCGGGCCGCCGCGCAGGCCGGGCATGCCATCTTGGATGCACGGGACATAGACGAGCTGCATGGAGCCAACCTCGCGATTGTGGTCAATCCGAACAACCCGGACGGGCGGATCATTGCCAAAGAGGAACTGCTTGCACTGCGCGATGCGTTGAGCGCCCGCGGTGGCCTCCTCCTCGTTGATGAAGCTTTCATGGATGTCGGACCGCCGGGGGCAAGCTTGGCGGGTTACATAGACCGGGGACACCTTGTCGTGCTGCGGTCTTTTGGCAAGTTCTTCGGGCTGGCAGGATTAAGGCTGGGTTTTGCGCTTGCGGCGCCGGAACTCGCAGCAAACCTCAATCGGACACTCGGACCATGGGCGGTATCTGGCCCGGCGATCGCGATCGCCGAGCAGGCGCTTGCAGACATTGTTTGGATTGAGACCACTCGCGCCCGACTGCAGCGGGCTGCGGAGAAGCTTGATCAGGTACTGATCGAGGCCGGTGTCGAGGTTATCGGCGGCACGCCCTTGTTCCGCCTAGTCCGCACGCGGCGGGCAGACGAGATATTTCAGCATCTTGGGAGTAACGGAATAATTGTGCGCCCATTCCGCGAACAGCCGACATGGCTACGGTTTGGGATACCCCACGAGTCGGGCTGGGATCGCCTACGGTTGGCGCTGGCATCGCGCTCCCCAGCCGCCCTGGAATGCCGTACCCGGTGAACGCGAATTGAATGGCGAGTTGGTAGCGGGGGCTCACATCCGCCTTCCCTGCCACCAGTAGGCAGTTAGCCAAGAAAACGATAACATCGATTCGGATGATTCGTCGCTTTTTGCGGCCGGGGAACGGATGAGGGATGAGCACGATCATCACAGTCGCCACCATGAAGGGCGGCAGCGGCAAAAGTACGCTTGCAAGCTGCCTTGCGGTCCATTGGCACCTTGGCGGGCGGCGTCCAACGATCATTGATGCCGATCCCCAGCGCTCGATCGCGCGGCTCGCCGCGCGTGAAAGGGCGCTTGGCGGTGTTCCCGTGGTTGAGGATGCGACCGAACACGCCTGCGAACTGGCCCGCCGGCATGCTGTCAGTAGCGGCTTGGTGATTATCGACACGCCAGGCTTTCGCTCGGAAACGACAACGAAATGCCTTAGCGCGAGTGACTTTGTACTCGTCCCAGTTAAAGCCTCCCCATTCGATGTCGACCGCATGCTCGACACCCTCAACATGCTCATTAACAGTGCAAACGACCGGCGGCCAATTTTCCGCTGTCTGCTGACCCAAACCACGCGCGACTCTGTTGTTGCCAAGCATATTCGTTCCGAGCTCGTCGCGGCGGGGTTCCCACTGCTCGAAAGCGAGATGACGAACCGCGTGATCTATGCGGAAGCTGCACTCTGGGGCGCCACCCCGAGCCTCATCGAGAAGACTGGGCCGGCTGCCCGCGACATCGCGGCGATCGCTGCCGAGGTCGACAATATTCTCGCCATCAAACAGGCGGCGGCTTAAGCGTGAGCAGGAAAAAGCTTCCCAGCGCACTCAGGCACACGATGGACGGCCTGCGCGAGGCGGCGGCCGGCAACGGCAATGCATCGCCACGAACGCCGGTGGGCATGATGGCCTCGAGTCAGCTGGCTGGGGAAACGAGTGCCGCGCCAGTATCTGACCCCGCACATGATGCAATCGAGACGAGACGAACGCCTCCAGTATCCGGTACGACAACTCCCGGCCGCGCAACATCCATGTCCGCCGGAGTGGACCCGGCGAAGCGACGGGCACAAGCGCGCGCCATCGTAGAGCGACATGCGACCTACTCGGCGGTCGGCGGAATTCTCCCGTTGCCAATCGCGAGTGTTGCCGGCATTACGACGATAATCATCCGCATGGTGAAGATGCTGAGCAACCTCTATGGCGTTCCTTTCGAACGCGACCGAGCTCGCGCCATCGTAGTAGGACTGGTGGGAGGCGCCACGCCGACGGGCTTCGCAGTAGTCACGACTTCGACGCTATTCTTCGCCGTGCCCTCGGGCGCCCTTATAGGGACTGTGGTCTCCGCTGTGTCTGCGATCGCCTGCACGCGCAGCATCGGCCGGGTTTTTATCGAGCACTTCGAGAGCGGAGCGACGTTGGACGATTTTCGTGCACCGAAAAAGAAATGAAGATTAGTTTGGCCGGATTTGAAGGCTCACGCGAGGCGATGTGGAAACTTTGAGGCAGGACACGCTTGGTGGCGTGCCTCTCGCCGTTCTCCGCGCAGCCTAAGCTAAGCTCGAAATTCCAGAACGGCTACTCGGACGGATCGTCCTTTTGCTCGCTTGCCGCCTCCATGCTTTTGATGAGGCTCTTCGGTCGCATATCGGTCCAATGTCGATCTATGTACTCGAGGCAAGCCGCGCGGCTGTCCGACTTGCGAACTATGGTCCACCCTTCGGGGACGTCGACGAAGCTTGGCCAAAGGGAGTACTGCCCTTCATCATTGATCAAAACGTGAAAAGTGCCGCTTTCGTCTTCAAATGGATTGGTCATATTAGTCTCCTTCGAAATCGCATCCCCTGCGTCGCTCGCCACCCGTCGAGCTCGGCTGTAAGTACACGACCGATTGCGGCGGCTGGCACAGGATCCATCATTGTCTCGTGGGTGCAGTCGATGCGGTGAACCTTGACCTGACCGTCCACGTATGGCGTCCAGATTTCATACGATGGCTTGGGCTCGCCTTGGGTGGCCACGAAAAGCAAAATATCGCCACGGAATCGCTGTGGCAAGAACGTCTGCATCAGCAGAACGCTGTTCTTATAGCCATCCATGATGGCCTCGTAGTGATGTTCCTTGAGCACTGAGACGAGATGTCCGTCCTGCCGCAGAGCATCCACCATATTCTGTATCGGGTCAGCCACGCCGGCGAAAAGAACCTCTTTAGTGGGCTCTTCATCGCCGAGGCGCGGTGATTCCTGCCAATCGCTCGGATAGCTGTCGAGAAGGGCGAGCAGCGCGACCTCTTCACCGAGGGACTGGAGGTGGGTCGCAATCGCGTGAGCCACCAAGCCGCCAAAGGACCAGCCGAGGAGGTTGTACGGTCCGACGGGCTGAACCTCGCGAATAAGGGTCAGACAATCTAGAACCACATCCTCAATAGTACGAGGAAGGACTTTTGGCTGGCTAAGATTGCGCGCCTGTAGACCGTAGATCGGGTAGTCCGATGGAAGGTGGGTGATGAGCCTTGAGTAGGGCCAACTGAATCCTCCCGCGTGATGGATGCAGAACAACGGCTGCATCTTTCCATGCGGTCTGATTGGCAGCAAAGGCTCAAGATCAGACCGGATCGGACAGCCGTCGTCGAGACGCTTGGCCAACCCCGCTACCGTCGGCGCCTCAAACAGGCTGCGGATCGACAGCTCAACATCAAGGCTCGAGCGGATCCGGCTGATCAGACGCGTCGCAAGCAGCGAGTGACCGCCCAGCGCAAAAAAGTCATCCTCAATCCCAACTCCCGCGACCCCCAATACCTCCGCAAACAGCGCGCACAGAACCTCCTCCTGCGGCGTGCGCGGCAAACCACCGCCAACCCGCCCCCGATACTCCGGCGCAGGCAGCGATGCGCGGTCCAACTTCC
>WNGF01000965.1_pt1 | contig 49214 bp, 45 predicted proteins | sample 5400641 | NCBI WGS metagenome assembly WNGF01 (sample SAMN13153371, study PRJNA577476) | soil metagenome | isolation source: 80 cm soil or saprolite under grassland replicate 2 | place: USA:California | collected 2016-06-15 | reverse complement strand
GGCGACAACTCGTTCGGCAACAACGACACGCTCGCCTCGATCTCGATCGACAACGCGACCCCCCGTGAGGGGCTCGCAGGCTGTCCGGCAGGCACCACGCTCCGGGTCCGAACCCTCGACTTGAACGGAGTCGCCGAGTCGAACGGGGGGCCGTACAACCCGGTGCTGGTCGACCACCGCTTCGTGATCTGGATCCGCGGCGACCAGCCGTAAAACGTCCCGAGCCGAGAGGGGCGTCGGCTCAAGGTCGGCGCCCCTCCCCGCTTCGTGTCAGCTTCTAGGGCCGCGGCCGATCGTTAGGACGATCTTCGACCCCGCCGCCACCACTCGCCCGGCTCGCAAGCTCTGCGCGATGACAATCCCTTGCTTCGTCTTGCGTGAGTACGCATATCGCGTTCTGCCAGTGCGGCAATGGTTCCGCTCGATCGTCCGCTTCGCGACAGCAATCCGCTTGCCGACGAGCTTGGGCACGGTGCATCTGGAGAGCGGCGTCAGCTGTGCCGCCGCAGTGATTACGAATGTCCGCGCAACATCGGCCGCTGCGTTGTAGTTCGAATCGCCCGGCTGCATCGCGGTCAGCGCGCAGCCGCCGGCGCCGGTGATGTGGACCCTCGCACCGGTGACGGCACAGGCGCCGCTCGCCGTGAAAGAGACCTCGAGCCCCGAGGACGCGCTCGCGGTGAGGGCGAAGTCTGGATCGCGTTGGCTCTTGTCCGCCACCCCGTCGAAGAAGATCGCCTGGTCAGCCTTTGCGATCGCGAACGTCTGCGAGATCTCCGTCGCCGGGTTGTAGCTCCCGTTCCCCGACTGCGATGCCGTCACCTTGCAACTGCCGGCGCCGACGATGTGGAGCGTCTGTCCCTCGACGGTGCAACTGCCGTGCGCGGAAAAGGACACTGCCAATCCAGAGGACGCGATTGCACCGAGGGGAAAGTCGGCATCCCCGAACGTCCTTGCGGCCAGCGGTCCGAAGCTGATCGCCTGTAGGCGCAGGCTCGGCGCGGTCACGACGATAGATGCACTCCCCGTCACGCCGCCGGCGGTCGCGAGCACATCGCCCGATCCTGCCGATACTGCGTCGGCAACGAACAGACCCGACGGCGAGATGGTGCCCGGAGTGCCCACGCTGACTGACCAGGCGACCGACGGTGATACCGGGTTGCCGTACGCGTCGGCGCCCGACGCCGCGAACTGCTGGGAGCCGCCGAGGCCCACGGTGGCTTGTTCGGGCGCGAGCGTCAGAGTGGCGAGCGCGGCCGCGGCGACGTGCACCTGAAGCGCAGCGGCAACGCGGCCTGAAGCGCTCGCCGTCAATGTCGCGGCACCCGCGGCACGATCGCGGTAATAGAAGGCTGCGTCGGTCGCCCCCTCCGGCAGCACGACGTCGAGGGTATGTGTCCACGGTCCGTTGGCGGTCGGGGCGAGGTCGCCGCGCGCGGAGCTGGTCGCGAGCGCAACCGTGACCGGCGATCCCTCGGGCCACGCCAGCCCGCCGACCTGCAGCTGAACCGTGAGCGGGAGCGCCTCCGCGGCAGTCGACGTCGCCGTTCCGAGCACGGCGAGCGCGTCGGGCGACCACGACGCGAAGGTCTTCCAAGCAGGATCGAACGCGGCGCCGGCAACTGCGGTGGAACACCAGACGTTCTCGCCGGTCGGAGCGCAGGCGCCGACGCCGGGCTCGGCTGGGTCGGCGTTCTGCGCCGAATCCCGGATCGCCGCCGCGAGACGATCGGCGAGCGCGCCCGACTGCGTCGCGTAGTCGTTCGAGGACATTCCGAGCGGCGACTTCGGCGCCCAGGCGAAGCCGAAGTGATCGAAACTGCCACCGGTCCGCGCCGAGAACGACCGCAGCGCATACGTCTGCGCCGAGACGTAGTCCTCCATCTGGTCGTAAGGGACGGCCGTCCACCCGAAGCCGGCCTCGTACTGCCAGGCCGCGTTCGCGAGCGGGCTGTACGCCGACTGCAAGAAGGTCCTCGCCGCTGCGATCTCGTCCGGACCCGCACTCGCCAGCGTCAGCTCATGCTGGAGGTAATCGTCGAGGGCACTGCGCCGTGCGAGCAAAGACGAACCGCCGACGGCGTACGTGCGCATGTCGCCGTATAGCTCTTGCGACCAGTCGCTTACGTAAGCCCCCATGTCGTTCCAGAACGGGCTGTCCCGGTACCAATCCTGCAGGTAGGCCTTGTACGTCGGGACGCTGGAGGTCACCTGCCCGACCATCAACATCGTGAAGACCCCGCCCTTGACGGCTGGACCGCCGTCGCCGTCGTAGAGGCCACGGACGAGCTCGCGCATGTCGGCCCGCGCATGCCCGATGCCGCGTACGACCGCTGACGAAAACTCGTTGACGATCCATCTGTCGCCGTTCGACATGTCAAAGCCCGCGGCCGCCATCCGGCGCCGTGCCTCCTGACCGGCGGCGTACCAGCTGCCGCCATTGTTCGCCACCCAGTTCCCCCAACCGTGCGTGCTGATCTCCGCCAAGACGTGGAAGTTCGCTCCGAGCGCATGGATCCGCCACGGTTGGTCGTAGCGGAACGCCGTCTTGTCGGCGGCGAGCGGCGGGATCGAGATGTAGTACTCGACACAAGGTGCGTTCGCCGCGGCCAGCTTCGTTGCCAGCCGCAGCCAGTCCGTCGCCGCGTAGAAGACCGCTCGCAAAGGACGGCAGTCGCTCGTGGCGCCTTGCGCCGCGAGCACGCGCGGCCCATGAACGAGCTGCTGCCAAAGCCGTGCTGTCGCCTTCGGCTGCAGCGACGGCACCGGCCGAGCCGCCGCGGCGGCGGACGAGCCGACGCCAAGTGCCACCCAGACGGCGGCTGCCACGCCGAACATGAGAATCCAACGCACTGCGTCTGGACGAGACCCCGTGACCATCACTCTCCCTCGTGACCAGCTCAAGCCGCTGCTCCGCGCGGCGCGCGCAGCGTAGCCGCGATTTCACGACGAACGATCCCGCGCCCGCGCCGAACCGGGAGGGCTAGTGCGTCGCATGTCACAAAGAATGGCCGGTTCTGCGACGTATGAACCGGCACGCTCAGTACGTGTATCGGCTCGAGTCGTTTCTTGTCACGGTGATCGTCGCCATTGCGGTTCTGCTGCTCGTCGTTCGGCCGCACGCGGCGCAGCCGCCGTCGCCGTACTGTCGCGGCGGGCCGCCGCTCGCGGGCGTGTACCACCCGCAGCGGCTCGAGGTGAAGAAGCGCTGCGCCGTCGCCACCGGCGTCGTCACGGACGTGAAGTTCGAAGAGTTCGACGGCGACGTCCACATCGACTTGCGCGACACCGACGGCGAGAGGCTCGTCGTCGAGGTGATCCCGCAGGACCGAGCAGTCGTGCCCATCCCCGACACGGGTGCGCACGTCACCGTGGTCGGGCCGCGCGCCTGGGACACGGCTCACGACTGGGTCGAGATCCATCCCGCGTGGTGGGTCAGCGCCGGCCGGATCGTGCCCGCGACTCCGCAGGAAATGGCGCGGGTAGAGTCGCTGCTGCGGGATACTCAGGGCGAGCAGGAGGTGAGCGATGACTGAACTGGAGACCACGGCTCGCGCGCTCGTCGCGGAAGGCAAAGGGATCCTCGCCGCGGACGAGAGCCACGGAACGATCAAGAAACGCTTCGACTCGATCGGTGTCGAGTCAAGCGAGGAGAACAGGCGCGCATACCGCAACTTGCTTTTCTCGACCGAGGGCGCCGAGGAATACATCAGCGGCGTCATCCTCTTCGACGAGACCATCCGTCAATCGGGCGGCGACGGGACACCGTTCCCGAAGCTGCTCGATTCGAAGGGGATCATCCCCGGCATCAAGGTCGACAAGGGCGCGAAGCCGCTCGCGCTCGCGCCCGGCGAGACCATCACCGAGGGCCTCGACGGCCTACGCGCACGGCTCGAGGAGTACCGCAGGCTCGGCGCGCGCTTCGCGAAGTGGCGCGCGACGTACTCGATCGGCGACGGTCGACCGAGCGAGTACTGCGTCTGGACGAACGCGAATGCGCTCGCGCGGTACGCGGCGCTCTGCCAGGAGGCGGGGCTGGTGCCGATCGTCGAGCCCGAGGTGCTGATGGACGGCGGGCACACAATCGAGGAAAGCGCGAAGGCGACGGGACGCGTGCTGCAGGCGGTGTATGTCGAGCTGCACGACCAGCGCGTCGAGTTTCGTGAGACGCTGTTGAAGCCGAACATGGTGTTGTCCGGCTACGACGCGTCGAATCGCGCCAGCGTCGACGAAGTCGCCGACGCGACGCTCGAGGTCTTCTACCGGCACGTTCCCGCGGCGGTTCCGGGCATCGTCTTCCTCTCGGGTGGCCAGACCGATGAGGATGCAACCGCGCACCTCAACGCGATGAACAAGCGCGGACCGCACCCATGGCAGCTGTCGTTCTCGTACGGACGCGCGCTGCAGGCGCCTGCACTGAAGGCGTGGGCGGGCAAGCTCGAGAACGTCGAGGCGGCGCAGCGGGCGTACTACCACCGCGCAAAGCTGAACGGTGCCGCACGCACGGGGATGTACGCGCCGGAGATGGAGAAGGAGGCCGTTCCGGCGTAAGGGCGTTTCGCGAAACGTCCTTAAGCGACTTCTGGCGTGACGCGGATCATCGCCTTCAGGCGAGAGGACTCTCGCGCAGCCGAGAATCATCGGCGTCGTCGGCGCGTCGCGCCGTCGCGGGTCGCCGGAGGCTCGTCGGATCGGCGATATCTCGCGCGCACGAACAGCAACAAGCCGGCTGCGACCAGAGCGATAACGATGTCTGCTACAAGGGCGTTCGAAATGAATCGCGTCGCCATCACAATGGCGATACCGGCGAGCGCGACCGCGGCCACGCGCTTCCACTGAGGATCGGGTCGGAAGAACGAACCCATGCGCTCAGCTTGCCCGCGTCGCTCAGGGGTCATTCCGGCGCACTGGCGCAATCGACGGTCCATGTGCGCGCTCAAAAGCCGCTGCCCCAGACGCGGTTGCCGATCTTCGCGGCGCTGTCCAGCAGGATGCCGCCGACGATTCCGAGGTCGCTGAAGTCGCGTGCGAGCGAAGGACGTTTCAGCGTTCGCGGCAACGGTTCTTCTTGAGCGATCGCGTCGCGCAGTTCAACGAAGAAAGCACGGATGGTTTCAACGTTGTCGGGGGTCCAGCCGTAGCTCAGTTCCGCCGGCGGAATCGGCTGATCTAGCCGGCCGAGAAGTGTGTCGATGTCACGATGACCTCTCGCGGAGTCGAGTATCCGGCACCTTCTCGCGTCCGTCGGGGGTCATTCCCGAATACTCGCGCAGCCGGGAGCCGCTACGCCGCAAGTTCGGCAGCGTCTCCGCGAGGCGGGTGCGTCATGCTGCGGGCGTCGCGGCTCACAACAGCGCGCCTTCGCCGCCTTCACCGCCCGAGGCTCGATCCTTGAGGCGCTGCTGAACGCGCTTCATGTCGTCGACCTGTTGGCGCGAAGCCCGTTCGCGGTCGTACGCTCGGCGATCCGGCCGCTGGCGCTTTCGACGGAGAAGTTCACGGAGTCGCACGCAACGAATCGTATAGCCGCGGGTCATTCAGGGCGCATACCCGCGCACTGGCGCAGCGCAGTGCAGCCACGCCGGATGCCATGCTGGAACGATGGCGCGGTCCGTCGAGCTTCTCGCGCAGGTCGTCGGCAGCGCTGATCGCGTGCTTCTGATCGTTGGGCCCGACTACGACGCGCGCCATCGCGAGATGAGTGAGGTCCTGGCTGAGGAACGTGATCGGGAGTCGATTGACGGTTTGGTCATCGCCCTCGACACGCTCGACGCCGACGCGATGGACTGGACGACGCCCGGCGGACCCAGCCTCGTCTTTCTCGAAGACCGCGCTGTCCTGGCAACGGTCGCGTGCGTCCTGCCGGACTACGTTCGCTGTCCCGCTTTGTGGGCCGGTGACCGCAAGTTACTGCACCCTGATCGGCTGGCTGCCTGGCTCAGCCAGCACGGCCAGCCGCCCGGGCGATAGGCCACGCGTCTCGGAGGCCATTCGCGGACACTCGCGAAGGCAGCGCAGTAGCGTCTCCGCGTGGCTCGTGACCCGTCCTGGCAGCTGAGCCTCTACACGGACAGGCTCTGCCTCCGCCCGCCAACCCCGCACGATGCGGAGGCTCTATACGAGCTGTTCGCTGACGAGGAGATCATGGGAGGGCTTAACAGAGAGCCCGTCTCAGCCGTCGAACACGCCCGAGCCATGGTCGAGGACGGGATGGGCGGTTGGAGAACCGATGGGCTCGGTCCGTTCATCCTCCAGACCACGGGGACGGACCGGCGGGTGGTCGGTCAAGCCGGTCTCATGATCTTCGACACGCGGGGCTGGACGCCCTCGACTTGGGCACAGGCAGAAAGCCATGCTCAGCCCGAGCTTGGCTGGGCTTTGATAAGGGCGCACTGGGGACACGGATACGCGACTGAGGCAGCCGCAGCGATACGAGGCTGGGCGCGTGAGGCCCGGTCCATCAGCCGGCTTGTCTCTCTGATCTCCCCTGACAACGTCCGGTCCCAGCGTGTCGCGGAGAGACTCGGTGCGACACCGACAGAAACGGTCACGCCCCTACATACGAGGCGGAAGACCGTCGTCTGGAGACACCCACCCGCACACTAATGCGGCCTGCTCAGGGGTCATTCCGGAACACCGGCCCAGCCGGCGATGCGTTCGTCTGAGGGTGTCTGAAGCTGTCCTACCACGCAGACGCACGCAGACGGCTCGGGCGGCTCTTGCCGTGGAGCGCCGGGCGCTGCTACTCCTCGCCCTCCCAGTACTCGAGAGTTGGCCCGCGCCGCGCGAGCATGATCGGTTCGCCTTCAGCGCTTGAGGCGGAGACCTTTTCGGTATCGGGGTAATGCACGATGTCGGGCGCGACCATCGACGACAGCATGAGCACGCGGATCGGCGACTCGGTGCGGTTGATGATCTGATGCGCGCCCTTCTCGCCGCGCGGAAAGCAGACGACGTCGCCCTCCTTCAAGACCTGTTCGCCCTCGGGCGTGCGGAGCGTCGGCTCGCCGGCCAGCACGATCACCCACTCCTCGTTCGCGTAGTGCGTGTGATACGGCCAGAGCTTGTTGCCTGGCTCGACCTCGGACATGCTCGCGCCGATCAGCCCGCCGCCGATGTGGTGGCCGACGAATGCCTCCTTGATGCGCCAGCCGTCGCGGTCCCTCGTTTCGTCCCAGTCGTCACCGTAGAGGTTAAAGATCTTCATCGTCAATCGCAGCGATCCTAAACCGCGGCGGGCAGAAGCGTGCGGACACAGCTGGCCGGACCTCGCGGACTGTGAGACTCGGCAGGTCGGTCTGTCTAGGGCCGTCGCCAGCCTGATGTTCGTCGTGCCGCCCGGACCACTCTGCAGCCCCGGTTCCGAGGTTCTACGCCGGCGCCTGAGTAGGTTCCTCGACGAGAAGACACTGGTGACTTTCGTCTCTGTTCGCGCGATAAGTTGAGGGACCGTGATCCCTGACATTCGGTACGCGCGAAGCGGGGACGTTGCGATCGCGTACGTGGTGATCGGTGACGAGCCTCTCGATCTTGTGCATGTTCACGGCGCCGTCGGCCATCTCGAGATCGAGCTCGAGCGACCCGAGTACAGAGCGATGCTCGAGCGTTTTGCCGCCTACGCAAGGGTCATGACGTTCGACCGGCGTGGCACGGGCCTGTCCGATCGCGTCCGTGACGTGCCGACGCTCGAAACGCGAATGGACGACGTCCGCGCGGTGCTCGATGCCGTTGGCTCGGAGCGAGCCGCATTGTTCGGCACGTTCGAGGCGGCGTCGATGCTCTGCCTTTTCGCCGCCACCTACCCCGAGCGGGTGGCCGCACTCGTTCTCTACAACCCCGTCGTCCGCGGTACCTGGGCGCCGGATTACCCCTGGGCGATGACACCCGAGGAGTGGCAACGGCACCTCGCCGACATCGGCGCTCGCTGGGGCAGCACGGAGCTCGAACAAGAAGTCATCCGTTCGATCGCACCTTCGCGTGCAGACGATGAGACCTTTTCCCATCGGATGGCGCGACAGGATCGCGCCGGGGCGAGTCCAGGCGCCGCCGTCGCGATCGAGCGGATGCGCATGGTTGTCGACATCCGAGAGTTCCTGCCCGCGGTCCGTGTGCCGACCCTCGTCCTCTCGTCGCCGCAGCTTGTCGAGCCTGGAAGGTATGCCGCCGATCGAATCCCCGGTGCCCGGTACTTGGAGGTTCCAGGCGACGTCATGCTCAGCCTGCACGGTGAAGAGCTCCACGGGCCCGTCGAGGCGTTCGTCCGAGCCGCGGCCGGCGAGGCTGAGCCCGACACCGTCCTTGCAACTGTGCTCTTTACCGACATTGTCGGCTCTACTGCGAAGGCGGTCGAACTCGGCGATGCGCAGTGGGCGGAGCTCGTCGGCCGCCACCACGCTCTCGTGCGGCGACAACTCGACAGGTACAGGGGCATCGAACTCGACACCGCAGGCGACGGATTCTTTGCAACCTTCGACGGGCCCATCCGGGCTATCCGGTGCGCCCGTGCTATCGCAGATTCAGTGCAAGACTTGGGGCTCGACGTTCGCGCCGGCATCCATACCGGCGAATGCGAACGCATCGGGCCCAAGCTAGGCGGCCTAGCCGTCAGCATCGGTGCACGAGTGGCCGCACAAGCCGGATCGGGCGAAGTCCTCGTCTCGTCCACTGTGAAAGACCTCGTGGCGGGCTCCGGGATCACCTTCGAGGAGCGAGGCGACCACGAACTCAAGGGTGTACCGGGCACGTGGACGCTGTACACCGTGCAACACGTCTGAACCCTGGACGGCGGTCGCAGAACGACCCGGCGAAAGAGCCTACAAAGTGCCGTCGAGCGTTCGCTTCCATTCGGCAACCGCTCGATTCCTGTGGTGAAGGCCGAAGTAACGTCCCGGGAACCACCACTTGACGGCTCGGCCGAGCGCTGTGCGCCTGCACCAGCAGTCTGGATCGCAGCCGCATTCCCGGTTGCGCGGATTGTGGATTCGGTGCAGGAGGTTGCGCGCCAGGCTCAGAGCGTAGCGACTAGGCCAGTCCGTGCTGCCGCAGCCACTCGGTCGCCCTTGAGGAGAGGTTCGGCGGAAATCCGTTCTCGTCGAAGAGCGGATGCGGCGCGTCCGCGAACAGCGCGGTGGTGAAGTCGTGGCCGGCTGACATCGTGCGCAGGATTTCCATGCTCGTCCCCGTCGGTTGAGCGCGGTCGCGACCCGCGTACAGCCAGAGCACGGGAATTGCGAGCTTGCGGATCCACGGCGCCGGGTCGTATCCGCTGGGTCCCTGCGCGTGCGCGGCCCGCTCGGCCTCTGCGATCGGCAGGCTCGCGGCGAAGTTCGCGAACGCGTCCGACTCGCCCTGCGTCACCGTCGGTCCCGACTCGATCAGCGCCCACGAGACGACGTCGCCCGCGCGCACGGCGGCCTGCGGGATGACCCAGCCGCCCTGGCTGAGGCCGTAGAAGCCGACGCGGCTGCGGTCGATCCCCGGCTGCGCGGCGACGAAGCGCGCGGCTGCGGCGGCGTCTCCCGCGAGGGTGGCAATCGTCGCGTCGGTCGCAAGGTCGCCGGAATACGTCCCGCCGGACTGTCCGACCCCTCGTTTGTCGTACGCGAGCACGGCGATCCCACGGGACACGAAGAGTCCATCGAGCCAGTGCGTCCTCACGGAGCGTGTCCCCCGCTTCGGCAGGCCCGGCGCGGAGGCGCGCAGAGTCTTGCCGCTGCGCTTGAATGGAACGTAGGCGTTGGCGACGTGGCCGGGCGCCAGCGTGACCGTCACCGACGCGCGGCTGAGCTTCAGCGTGACGGTCGACGGCTCGGCGCCGCGGAAGCGGATCGTGCCCGAGTACCAAGGGCTGGTGAGCGGAGCCGCGGCCGGAGCGAAGACGGGCGAGCGCCAATACGACGACTGCGCGCGTAATCACCTGCGCCGCTCGAGCAGCGCGAGCGCCTGCTCGGCCCAGGCCGCATCGGCTGCTGCGTTCGCTTTCCCTCGCAGCAGTGTCAGGTAGCCGAACAGATGCTCGTCGTGATCGAAGGTTTGCTCGATCTCCTCGAGACGCGCGAGATGCGTGCGGCCGCGCTCCCGCATCGCCTCGAGATCCGCGATGACCGCTTCGAGCGGGCGGTGCTCGCCGAAGAAGATCCGAAGCTCGAGCGGGTTCTTGTTCACCGTCGACTGGACCTGTTCGAGCCCTGCGCGCAGCCGTTCCTCGCCCGCCTCGGTGATGCGGTAGAGCGTCTTGTCGGGACGCTCCGTCTGGCGCACGCGGCGCGCGGTGGCGAAGTCGTTGTCCACGAGCTTGCGCAGAACGGCATACAGCTGCGTCTTCGCAGGCGTCCAGAAGAAGCCGACGCTCCGCTCCGCCTGGCGAAGCAGGTCGTAGCCGGAACGCTCGCCGTCCATGAGCAGACCGAGGACGGCCACCTCGGTCGCCGTGACCGGCGGGGCGGCCGTCCGTGTCTTAGTTCGGGGCGACATAGTTCGCTCCGAACTATAGGCGTCTGAGTTCAGCTGCGCAAGCGGACGACGAACCAACCGTTCACGTTGTCACACCGGACCTCGGTCGGGCCTTCGTGCACGTACGTATAGACGGGCCGCCTTTTGTACGTCACCTGGAGACGACCGTCGGGGCGCCTGATCGTTCCAAACGTGCCTGTGATTCCGGCGATGCGCCTCGGGACCGCACTCCTGGTACGGACGATCAGCGGGGGCCAGAGCTTCGCGCACTCGCCCTTGCAGTGGATCCTGTAGTCGTTCTCGGCGGTCCAGTAGTAGAGCGCCTGCTTCTTCGGTGTCGCCAGAACTGGGCCGAACTGGTCGTCGACGTATCGGATCGCCGGTGCGCGGACCGAGGTCGTCATGGCGGCGGCTGCGGCTCCGACCCCGAGCGCCGCAAGTGCAGCGGTGATGAGGAGTGTCAGCTTCTTCATGACGAGCAGTCTCGCCGGGCCTAGATTCGTTACCGGTACTCGCGGCCCGTGTACGCCTGGAGCTTCTCGAGGTGGTGCGTCGCCTCGATGCGGCGAACGGTTCCGGAGCGAGAGCGCATGACGATCGAGTCCGTGATCACGCCGTTCGGCAGGTAGCGCACCCCGCGGAGCAGCGAGCCTGTGGTCACGCCGGTGGCGGCGACGAAGACGTCGTCGCCTGCCACGAGGTCGTCGGTCGTCAGCACGCGCTCGGGGTCGAGCCCCGCGTCGACGAGCTTCTGGCGCTCCTCGTCGTCGCGCGGCCAGAGCTTTCCCTGGATGCCGCCGCCGACGCACTTCAGCGCCGCGGCAGAGATGACGCCCTCGGGCGTGCCGCCGATCCCGTAGAGCATGTCGACCCCGGTGCCGCCCTGCGCGGCTGCAATCGCCGGCGCGACGTCGCCGTCACGGATCAGGTTCACCTTCGCGCCCGCCTCGCGCAGCTCAGCGATTAAATCGTTGTGCCGGTCGCGCTCGAGCACGACAACAGACACCTCGCGGGGAGTGACGCCCTTCGCCTTTGCGACCGCGTTCACGTTTTCCGTCGGCGAGGCGTTGATGTCGACGACGTCGATGCCCTGCGGACCAACCGCGATCTTCTCCATGTAGACGGCGGCGCCGGGAAAGAACATCGTGTCGCGCTCCGCAACGGCGATCACTGCGATCGCGTTCGGTTGCCCGAGCGCCGTGAGCCGTGTGCCCTCGAGTGGATCGACCGCGACATCGACGGGCGACCCGGTGCCGTCCCCGATCGACTCGCCGTTGTAGAGCATCGGCGCCTCGTCCTTCTCCCCCTCGCCGATCACGACGACACCGTCCATCGCGACGGTGTCGAGCATCGAGCGCATCGCGTCGACGGCCGCCTGGTCGGCAGCGATCTTGTCGCCGCGCCCGATCCAGCGGCCCGCGCCCATCGCTGCCGCTTCGGTCACGCGCACGAGGTCGAGCGCGAGGTTGCGATCTGGCCGCGTGCTCGTGCGCGTAGGCTCCTCCACGGCGCGTGCCACGGCTTGATCCTAATCGGTCGCGCGCGCCAGGAACTCCACGAGGACGTCGTCAGCCTGTCGGCGCTCCGGCGCGTCATAGAGCAAGTCCCAGCCGTGGAAGGAGCCGGGGTATTCGACGAGTGTGCCTCGTGCGCACTGAGGTATCGGTCATCCCGCGAGCCCATGACGAGCAACGGCACGCGGATATGCCGGACGGCTGCCAGGGCGTTGAAGTCGTCGCCGAGGCTCAGCTCTCCCGAGAGTGAGGCGACCGCGGAGATCCGCGACCCGAGCGCAGGCGCGGCGACGAGCGCATTGACGCCGCCGTACGACGCCCCGACAACGACGATGCGCTTCGCGCCGAGCGTCCTCAGCTTGCCGACAGCACCGCGGACGTCGGCGATCGCGCCGCGAGGCCCGCCGAACGCGCCGCGATGCGAGAGACCGAAGTTGCGGAGATCGACGAGGAGCACATGGAAATGCCGTTCCGCGAGCGTCTCGCCGTAGGGCGCCCAACCGCAGAGGTCCGCAGGTGATTCATGCAGGAGGATCACCCCACGCGCACCTCCGCCGAGCTCCACGCCGTCCAGCCTCGTCCCGTCCGACGCCGAGAACCAGAGCGTCCGCGACGGCACGCCGCCGTTCACGTCGCCACAACGAGTGACAAGGGGCGGCGGGGGCTTGACGGCGGGTTGAGCGTGGTCGCCGCTGCCGCAGCCGGCAAGCAGAGCCGCGACCACAAGCAGCCGTTTCACATCCGGTCAGGCGCTTCCACGCCGATCAGGTCGAGACAGCGTGCGATCACCGACTGGGTCGCGCGGCAGAGTGCGAGCCGGAACTCGCGCTGTTCGCTCTCGAGCACACGGTGCTCGTGGTAGAAGCGGTGAAAGTCGTCGGCGACGCGGATCGCGTACGTCGGGATTCCTTGCGGCGCGCGCCGTTCCGTCGCCTCCGCAGCGACAACGGGAAACTCGGCGAGCCGCTTGATCAGATCGCGCTCCTCGGCGGCGAGCCCATGGCCAAGTGACACTTTGTCACTTGGTGCATCAGAGGCGTTGCGGAGGATGCCCGCGATCCGCGCGTGGGCGTACTGCACGTAGTACACGGGGTTCTTCTGCGTCTTCTCCGCTGCCAGGTCGATGTCGATGTCGATCGCCTGGTCCGGGCCGCGGTTGACGAGGTACCAGCGCGCGGCGTCCACGCCGATCTCGTCCATCAGCTCCTCGAGCAAGACGACGTCGCCCCGGCGCTTCGACATCTTCGTCTGCTCGCCGGCCTTGATCAGGTGCACGAGCTGGTACAGGAGCACCTCGAGCCGCTCCGGGTCGTAACCCAGCATCGCGGCCGCAGCCTTGAGCCGCGCGACGTAGCCGTGATGGTCGGCGCCGAGCACGTAGATGAGACGGTCGAAGCCGCGCTCGAACTTGTCGCGCACGTAGGCGATGTCGGCTGCGTAGTAGAGAAAGCTGCCGTCGGAAGAGCGGATCAGCGGGCGGTCCTTGTCGTCGCCGTGCTCGGTCGTGCGCGCCCACACCGTTCCCTCCGCCTCGTACGTGTCGATGCTCGCGATCGCGTTGCCGGCGTCTTTCGCGACGACGCTCTGCAGCGTCCACACGTCGAAGTGGATGCGGAACCGCTCGAGCGAGTCCTCGATCCGCTGCAGCATGTGCGGGACGGGGTCGCCTTCGACCCGCGCGAGCTCTTCGATGTACGGCCCCCGATAGCTCTCCTCCGGCGGCTCCTCGCCGCGCCGCACTGCTTCGACCGACGCCCGGAAGCGGTCCATCTGACCACCTGTGTCGTTGTAATAGAACTCGCGCACCACGTCGTGACCGGCGTACTCGAGCAGACGCGCGACGGAATCGCCGTACGCGCCGTTGCGTGCCGCGGACACGGGAATCGGGCCGGTCGGATTCGCGGAGACCATCTCGACGTTCACGCGCTCCGGCTTCGCCGCGGAGCCCGAGCCGTAGCCGTCGCCGATCTCCGCCAGCGCGTCGGCGAGAAACGCATCGCTGACGAACAGGTTGAGAAAGCCCGGGCCGGCGACCTCGGCCCGCTCGACCTTGGGCAGCTCCACCACCTTCGCCGCCAGCTCCTCTCCGAGCTCCCGGGGCGGCCGCCGCTGCGCGCCGGCGAGCCGCAGCGCGACGTTCGTCGCGTAGTCGCCGTGGCCGGGGTCGCTCGGCCGCTCGAGCGTGACGTCGGCGCCGGCAACCTCCGCGACCGCGGCAGCGAGCCGCGCGACGGCGTTATCGCGCAACGGCCTCGTTCGGAGCGAAGTAGTCCTCGAGCCTTCGGATCTCCTCCGGCGTGCCGACGCCGATCAGCACGTCGCCCGCCTCGATCCGCTCGTCCGGCGACGGCGTCGTGTCGAATACGCCGTTGCTCTTGCGGATCGCGACGATGATCGCGCCCGTCTCGTCGCGGACACGCAGGTCGCGAATCGTCCGCCCCGCCTGCGCGCACGTCCGCTTCACCTCGATCTCCTCGAGCATGAAGTCGTCGCCTTCCGCGGTCGTCACCACGTCGAGGAACGCTGTCACCTGCGGTTTGAGCACGAGGTTGGCCATCACGCGCCCCGCCGTCGAGTACGGAGTGACGACGCGGTCCGCGCCCGCCAGCTTCAGCTTCTTCTCAGCGTCCTCGTCGCTGGCGCGCGCGACGATCGAGAGGTCCTGCCGCTTTGATCGCGCCGATAGCGTGATGTAGAGGTTGTCCGCGTCCGAGTCGGAGGCCGCGACGAGCCCGCGCGCCCGGTCGATGCCCGCCTTGGCGAGGTCCTCGTCCTCCGTGCCGTCCCCTTCGATGAACAGGTCGCCCTCCTCGCGTGCCGCGGCGAGCGCGGCGTCGCTGAAGTCGAGCACGACGTACCGGACGCCGGCCGCGCGGAACTCCTGCCCCACCCGGCGGCCCACGCGGCCATAGCCACAGATGATGAAGTGGTCATGCAAACGCTCGATCGTCCTCCACCTCCTCCGCTCCGCCAGAGCGCCGGTCAGGATCCCGCCGGCGATCGCCTCGACAACAGCTGCGCCGACGTACGCAAAGATAGTTACGCCGCCGAGTACGACCGCGATCGTCCAGAGCCTGCCACCGGCGCCGACCGGCGGCGAATCGAGTCCGTTCAGCGTCGCGGTGACGACCGTGCGGTAGAAGGAGTCGAGCCAGCTCTCGTCGAGGATGAGCCTGAAACCGACCGTGCCGACCGCGAGCAGAGCCGCCGCGGCCGCGAAGATCCGCCCGATTCGGCCCAGCGTGAACCGCCCCTCCACGCATGTATCGTAGGCGCGTGGAGGACGAAGCCAAAGAGCGCCAGCTCAACATTCACATCGACCCCGATGCGATGGGCGGGGTCTACGCGAACTTCGCGAACGTCAGCTTCTCTCAGTACGAGTTCACCGTCACTTTTGCCCGCGTCGACCACGAGGTCGAGGAGGGCGACGTGCCCGGCGTCGTCGTCGCACGCGTGAACGTGTCGCACAAGTTCATGCGCGACCTGCTCGACGCGATGGAGGACTCGTGGTCGAAGTGGACGACCACCGAAGGAATCAGGAACCTGCCGGAGACCGGCGACCAGCACTCCACTTAGCGCGACCTCTTAGCGCGACCGCTTGACCCAGGCCTCGACCATCGCGATCCGCTGCGCGATCGTCGGGTGGTTTTCGAGCCAGAGGTAGTCCCACGTCGGGGGGTCCGGTTCCTGAAGGCTCGTGCGCTGGAAATCGATGAAGAGCTTGCGCGCCGAGGCGCCGTCATACGTCGCCTGCAACGCCGACCAGTCCGCCTCCGCCTCGTAGCGGCGTGAGACCACGTTCTCGAACGGCGCCGCGAGGAAGCTGAGCACGGTCAGCGCCAGGAGCGCGAACGGAAGCGCCGCCGGATCCGCGATCCCGCCTCGACGTCGTGCGGCAAGTGTCATCAGCCAGAGGATCGGCAGCACGAACAACGCCGACCAGGCGACGCCCTTGAGGATGTGGCGGTGCGCCACGTGCCCGAGCTCGTGTGCCACGACGACGCGGACCTCGCCGGGTGTGAAACGGCCGTCGAGCAGCGTGTCCCAGAGGACGACGTTCGCCGAACGACCGAAACCGCTCGCGTACGCGTTCGCCTGGTTCGTGACGTCGCTGATGTCCTGAACGTGGACGGGCGTTCCCTTCACGCCTTCGCGCAATTCGAGCGCGCGGACGGCGGCACGCAGCTTCGCGTCCTCCACACCGTGCGTCCCCACCTGCGCGACGTAGCCGAAGAGGAACGCGAACGCCGCGACGAGCCCGACGAAGACCGGTCCGCCGACGAGCCACCAGCGGTCGCCGAGCCAGCCGGCGAGCCCGAGGACGATTCCGACTGCGATCAGCGCGAACAGCGCTTCAAAAGAAAGCGAAGCCCAGGGCTCGAAGATCCACGAGACGTAGTCGTGCGGCGCGAGCCCGTGGCGTGCGGCCCACCACTGCTGCGCGAAGCCGAACGGCAGCGAGACGAACCACAGCGTGACGAGGATGAGCATCGCGACGATCACACCTGCGCCGATCCGCCCGAGGCCCAGCGTCCGAACGAGCCGCGGCGCACGCCACGACAGCACGGCGAGCGCGATTACGTCGGCTACGAGCTCCAGCGCCCAGAGCGCGCCCACGAACCGCTGGTAGTCAGCGGCGCGCGTCAGCTCGCGCGCCGGAAAGAACTGGTGCACGTTGAGCCCCCCGACGTCGAGGCTCGACGGAACGCTCGTCCGCCACAGGAACGCGGCCGCGACGAGCCACCCGGCAGCGAAAACGACTACCGTTGCCAGCCGCCAAATGCGCGTCGCCGTCATTTCGGATATCCACGCTAACGAGGAGGCCCTGGGCGTGGTGCTGGAGGAGATCGCCGCCTGGGGCCCCGATGCTGTGTGGTGCCTCGGCGACCTCGTCGGTTATGGGCCCGCGCCGAACCGCTGCTGCGCGCTCGTCTCGGAGCGGGCCGACGTCTGCCTGATCGGAAACCACGACCTCGTTGCGCTCGGCACGCTCGACGTCGAGGACTTCAACGACGAAGCGGCGGCTGCCGCACTGTGGACGCGCGGCGAGCTCGACGAGCGCTCGCGGACCTACCTGTCGTCACTCGAGCCGAGCGCCGCGGTCGACGGCGCCGAGCTCTTCCACGCGAGCCCCAGGGACCCCGTTTGGGAGTACGTGCTCAGCGCGGAGGCGGCGTACTTCAGCCTGCTCACGACGAAGGCTCCGCTCGTGCTCGTCGGGCACAGCCACATCGCTCTCGCGATCGGACTCGACGAAACGGAGCTGCACGGCGGCCTCGCGCCCGCCGGCACCGAGCTTGAGCTGGACGGCCGCTGGCTGCTCAATCCGGGCTCCGTCGGCCAGCCGCGCGACGGCGATCCACGTGCGGCCTGGCTCGAGCTGGACACCGACGAAAGGTTTGCGCGCTTCCATCGCGTTGCATATCCGATCGAGCGCACGCAGGCCGGGATCCGCAAGCAGGGTCTCCCCGAGACGCTCGCGACCCGGCTTGCGCATGGAATCTAAGAGGAAGGCCGGGCGAGTAGCTATTCGGCGATCGCGGTCTTGACCGGTTCGGTGGCCTTATCGAAGGTGACGCCTTCGCGGACGAGCGCGAGCTGGACCTCCTCGCGACCCTTGTAGATCCGCCACTTGACAGTCGCAAGGGTGATCTCGAGTGTGTCCGCGATCTCCGTGTAGGCAAGCCCGACGACATCGCGGAGAAGCAGGGCCATCTTCAGATCGACGTTGAGGTTCTGAACGGCCCGCCAGAGCGCGTCCATCGTCTCGACCCGCTCGTACGGCTGGTCGAGCACCTCGAACGGCGCGACGTCCTCCAGCGAGCACACCGCGCGCGGCCGGCGCTCGCGCGCGCGCAGTTCGTCGAGCACGCGGTTCTTCGTCACCTGGAAGAGCCAGGTCGTGAACTTCGAACGCAGCGAGAAATTCGGGAGACCGTGAAAGACCCGGAGGAAGACCTCCTGCGTCAGGTCCTCGGCGAGCGTGCGATCGCCGACGAGCCGCAGGACGTAGTTGAAGACGGGCGTCTCGTACGCACGAAGGATGAGCGTGAAGGCTCGCTCGTCGCCACGCTGGGCCTTCCGCAGGACACCCAGATCAGGCTGGGTCAAGGACACCGGACGCCGAAGTATAACCGTTGTAGACAAGATTCTGGCCGTTCATTTGTGAGGATTTGGCGAGATCGAGGTACGCGAGGACGGTGGGCGCGAGGTCGGCAAGCTCACCGCCGTCGCGTATCCGCGCGTTCGAATCCGTAACGACGAGCGGCACGGGATTGCTCGTATGAGCGGTGTGCGGACTCACGCCGTCGGCGGCGAGCAACTGTTCGGCGTTTCCATGATCGGCAGTGATCAGGCAGACGCCGCCCGCAGCGGTTACCGCGTCGACGACGCGGCCGAGGCATTCGTCGGTCGTCTCGACCGCCTCGACCACCGCGGGAATCGAGCCGGTGTGCCCGACCATGTCAGGGTTCGCGAAGTTGATCACTCCGAACGCGTAGCCCTTGCCAACCTCGTCGCAGAAACGCGCAGCGGCCTCGCGCGCCGACATCGCCGGCTTGTGGTCGTAGCTGGGGACGTCACGCGGGCTCGGCACGAGGATTCGCGTCTCGCCGGGCCACTCCTCTTCGCGGCCGCCGTTGAAGAAGTAGGTGACGTGCGCGTACTTCTCGGTCTCGGCCACGTGCAGCTGGCGTAGTCCGGCGTTGGAGAGGAGCTCCGCCAGGGTTTCCTCCACGTCGACCTCGCCGAAGGCGACGGGGCAATCGAGCTCGTCGCTGTAGCGCGTCATCGTCGTCAGGTCGTAGCCGCGGTCGAGCAGCAGTCGCGAGAGCTGGCGTCCACGGTCAGGGCGGAAGTTGAAGAAGATCGCCGAGTCGTCCGGTTGCAGCCGGGGGCGATCGGGGACGACGATCGGCTCGATGAACTCATCGGTGATACCTCGTTCGTAACTACGGCGAATCGCGTCGATCGGATCGTCCGCCGGCTCGCCTTCGCCTCGGCAGATCGCGTCGAGCGCGCGCTCGGTTCGCTCCCAGCGCTTGTCGCGGTCCATGGCGTAGTAGCGACCGACGACGGTCGCGATTCGCTCGACCGGCAACTCGGCGAGGTCGTTCACCGCGCTCGTCGGTGACACGTCGCGGCCGTCCGTGAAGGCGTGGATCCACGTCTTCTCCGGCGCGAAGCGGAGCAGCGCGCGCAAATGCTCGATGTGCGAGTGAACGCCGCCGTAGGAAACGAGCCCGAGCAGGTGGGCACTGCGGCCGCGGTCGAATGCGGAAACGAGCGCCGGGTTCTCGAAGAACGAGCCGTCCTCGATCGACTGGTTGACCCGCATCAGGTCCTGGTAGAGGCGCCGACCTGCACCGATCGTCAGGTGCCCGACTTCCGAGTTGCCCATCTGGCCCGGAGGAAGACCGGCCGCCTCGCCAGATGCATCGAGCGTCGAATGCGGGAAGGTGCGCCAGAGCCGATCGAAGACCGGCGTCTCGGCCTGCTCGATCGCGTTACCGGGCCCGGGGGGAGCGCAACCCCAGCCGTCGAGCACGACGAGCGCGACTAACGGGAAGCGCTTCGGCAAATCGAAAGGAAGGAATCGACGTCGAGCGACGCGCCGCCGACGAGCGCGCCGTCGACGTCTCGCTGGGCCAGCAGCTCACCGGCGTTCTCGGGCTTGACGGAGCCGCCGTAGATCACTCGCACGTCGAGGATCGACTTGATGAACGAATGAGCTTCCTGAGCAAGCTCGGGCGTGGCCGTCCTTCCGGTGCCGATCGCCCACACCGGCTCGTACGCGACGACGAGCTGTTCGTCTGCCGGGAGCACCGACACCTGCCTCCGCAGCACATCCTCCGTCTCCCCCGCTTCGCGCTCGCGTTCGACCTCGCCGACGCACGCGATCACGGACAGCCCGGCGTCAAGTGCCGCGCGTGCGCGCCGCGCCACCGTCTCGTCGGTTTCGCCGAAGTACTGTCTCCGCTCCGAGTGGCCGACGATCGCACCGTAGACGCCCAGCTCGCGCAGCATCGGCGCGGAGATCTCGCCGGTGAAGGCGCCCTCTGCTTCCCAGTGCACGTTCTGCGCGGCGACGGCGATGTCGGTTTCTGCAAGCAACTGGACGGCGACCGCGAGTGAGACGAACGGAGGACACACGACGGCGTCGACGCCGGGAGGAAGCTGTCGGTCGCGCAACGCGACGCAAAACTCAGCGGTCTCCGCCGGTCCTTTGAACATCTTCCAGTTGCCTGCGATCAGCATCAGGCGGGACCTTCCCATACCGACCGCCCGGCTCGCCGGACGCCCGGCCACCGCGCTCGCCGCCTATGACGAACGCCAGAACCGGGGGAAGCTCTCAGGTCCTCGAGCGACGCCGTCGCGCGCGCGGCTCTCGCGGTGTCTCGAGCTGAGCGAGCTCTTGCGAGGCGAGAGCGCGAGCGAGCTCGTCGACCCGCGCGGTGAGCTCGTCGACGAGCTCGCGCAGGTCGTTGACGGTCGCGACGGAGTCCTCGGGTTCGACGAAGTAGCTGGGCGGGACGCCGAGGACGTCCGCGAGTCGGAGGAGTGTTTGCAAGCGGGGCAGGTTGCCGTTCTGCCAGCGCTGTACCGTGCGCCAGTTCGCGTCCATCCGCAGGGCCAGCTCTTCGTGAGTCCAGCCCCTGGCCAGCCGCGCCTCGCGAATTCGGGTTCCGACCTCTTCGGGGGTCAGCCGCGTTCGACCTCTTCGCAGTCCACCCATTCCCCTCCACCCATTCCCCCGTCTGCCCTCCGACTTGCGAAGGCTCGCCCTCGGCGACGAACACTTGCAATTGAGCGTATCTCGGACCGAACGCCTCAGCAAGACACCGCGCATTCGCGCCGGCCTGCGAACTCGGCTCTGCGAGGCGGGTTTTGGGAGTCTCTTGCAGTGGGTATGTCGTGTTATGACATGGCGTATGACATGTCATTTGGCTTGCATAGCGGCGAAAACACGTGTCTGGCGACGGCCTTGGCTAGGACCGGTCGGTGAGGTCGCGTCTGATGCGCGGGATCGAGACGAGGATTGTTCTCCTCCTTCTCTGTTCGACGTCGGCGCTCGCTTACGCGCTGCCCGCGGGCGCGAGCGAGATCCTCACGCGCAACGCGACCCAGATCCGGCTCGCGACCGACGACAACGGCCGCGCGATGGTCACGTATCGCCAGGGCGGCCGCATGTGGCACGTCTTCGTCTGGGGAGCGGTCAACGCTCGTCAGCCGAGCCGGACCGTGAAACAGGTCAAGTTCAAGATCGACTACTCAGGCGGGCGAGGGGCGTGGAAGCGATTCAAAAACACGTGCCAGACCTATGACGGTCCGCCGATCGGGTGGGCACTCGGCGAGTGCAAGGCGACGGACGGGTCGTACTGGGCGCTGCAACGCTTCCAGCGGCTGCTGCCAAACGTCGGCTACACGCCGTGGCGCGCGGAGCAGAAGGCCTGGGAGTTGCGAATTTCTCACTGGACGGGCGAGGTCGCGGAACTCGAGGTGTATACCGACTGGGTGTACGGCGGCCGCTTCCACGAGATGTTCGGGCGCGCAACGTACAGGGGGCAAGCGATCCACGGCTTCAAGACAACCGCGAGCGGCGTCCCGCTCGACGCCTACGGGCGACTCCTTTTTCTCGACACCTTCGACTCGGCATACGGGTCTGGTTGGATGCGCGAGAACTCGTTCGTCGCGCACAACCCGAGCGGCATGTTCTGCTACGGCTTCTATCCGCGGTCGTCATACGACGGCTATCCCAAGCAACGCACAAAGGCGCTTTCCGGAAAGAGCGAGAAGTACCGGCTCACGCTCGGCGGACCGGGCGTGACGCCCGACGTGCTCTGGGTCGGCGACGGCTTGCACGACTACGACAAGAACAACGTGGCGGACGTCGACTGGGAGAAGGAAATGAACGACAAGCTCGACGAGATGCGCGCCGCCTACGAGGAAAAGGGCTGTACGCACCACTAGCTGAGGGGTAGCTCGCTGCCGCGATCAGGCGAGGCATCGCGCGCGGCTCCTTCACGCAGTGGGTATCGCAGCCACTCCCGGCAGCTCCTTGCCCTCGAGGAACTCGAGCGCGGCACCACCGCCGGTCGACGCCCAGTCGACGCGGTCAACAAGACCCATCTCGGTCAGCGCGCGGATCGAGTCCGCGCCGCCGACGACGGTGAACGCCTCCTCGTTGGCCGCGACCGCCTCGGCCACGGCGCGCGTTCCCTCCGCGAAGCGGGGCCATTCGAAAACGCCCATCGGTCCGTTCCAGAAGACGGTCTTCCCCCGTGCGAGCTCCGACGCGAAACGCTCGCGCGACGCAGGGCCGATGTCGAGCCCGAGCCAACCGTCGGGCAGCTCGTCATAGGGCACGACGCGCGACTCCGCGTCCACCTCGAACGCGGCCGCGGCGACGACGTCGACCGGGAGCACGACGCGAAAGCTGAGTGGATTCTCGTCGCGGATCTCTTCAGCCATCTTGCCGCCAACGAGAACGGTGTCCGCTCGCCCGCCGAGATTCTCGAGCACACCGAGCTTGCCCTCGACCTTGGCACCGCCCGACACGAGCACGAACGGACGCTCCACGTCGCCCAACAGGCGGCCCAGGTGCTGCAACTCCTGCTCGAGCAACAGACCGGCATAAGCTGGCAGCAGATGCGCAACGGCCTCGGTCGACGCGTGCGCGCGATGGGCCGAGCCGAAAGCGTCGTTCACGTAGAGGTCGCAGCCGTCGGCGAGCTCGCGTGCGAACGACTCGTCGTTCTTCGTCTCGCGGGAATCGAAGCGGGTGTTCTCGAGGACACGGATGCGCTCGTCCGGCAGCTGCTCGCGCAGGCGGGCCTCGACCGGCGCCAGCGAATTCTTCGCGCGATCCTCCTCGGTCTTTGGCCTGCCGAGGTGCGAGCACACGCGAACCTCCTTCGCGTCCCGTTCGAGCAGCAGCTCGAGCGTCGGCAGCGAGGCGCGGATGCGGGTGTCGTCGGCGACCTCTCCGTCCTCGAGCGGGACATTCAAGTCGGAGCGGACGAGCACGACCTTGCCGGCGACGTCCGCCTCACGGACGGAGCGCGGAATCCTCAAGTACGCGACTCGTCGAGCAGCGAGCCCCACGACCCCACTGGCCGCGATACCTCGAGAAGGACACCACCTGGGTCGTGTAAGACCGCGCGCTTCGAACCGGCGGCGTCCAACGTCCTTACCGGCTTGACAACGGTCGCTCCGCCGTCGACGAACGCGCGAACCGAGGCGTCGACGTCGTCTGCGTTGAAGACCAGCGTGACCTTCTCGGTCGACAGTGGCCCCTCGCCCAGGAGCTCGACCGCGACGTCGCGCGCGATCAACTCGATCTCGGCGCCGTTCGGCTCCGCGCAGCGCCAGAGCCGCGCGCCACGCCCACGCCTTGCGTTGTCGATCCCGCCCTGTACAAAGAACTCGGCCGCATATGTCTCCAAAACTTCGTCGAAATCGTCGACGATCATGCGAACGTGCGTTAAAACCGGAGGCGCCGTTTTGGCCATCCGGCCAGCCTCAAAGAAGCTTCGGAACGAGGTCGACGAGCCGGCACGAGTAGCCCCACTCGTTGTCGTACCAGCCGATCACCTTCACCTGCTTGCCGTGCGCCATCGTCGAGAGGCCGTCAATGATGCAGGAGTACGGATTGCCGACGACGTCTGACGAGACGATCGGGTCGTCCGTGTACTGGAGGATCCCCTGCCAATGGTCGGATTCGACCGCCTGCTTGAACACGTCGTTGAGCTCGTCCACGGTCGCGGGCCGCTCGAGATCGCAGACGAGATCGGTGACGGAGCCGTCCGGAACGGGGACGCGCATCGCCATCCCGTCGAGCTTGCCCTTCAGCTCGGGGATCACCTCGCCGATTGCACGTGCCGCTCCGGTCGAGGCCGGCACGATGTTGAGGGCCGCCGACCTCATCCGGCGTAGGTCCGGCTTGCCCTTCCGCGTCGTCGCGACCTGGTCCTGCAGCTGCTGCTCCGTCGTGTACGCGTGGATCGTGGTCATGAAGCCGGACTCGATCCCAAAGTTGTCGAGCAGCAGCTTGGCCATCGGCCCCACTGAGTTCGTCGTGCACGATGCGTTGGAGACGAGGTGATGCTTGTCCTTGTCGTATTTGTCGTCGTTCACGCCCATCACGACCGTGATGTCCGGATCGGTCGCGGGAGCTGAGATCAGCACCTTCTTCGCGCCCGCCTGCAGATGCTGCTCGGCGCCCTCGCGCGCGGTGAAAAGGCCGGTCGACTCGACGACCACGTCGACGCCGAGGTCGGCCCACGGCAATGCCGTCGGGTCACGTTCTGCGAGCACCTGGAACGAGGAGCCGTTCACGCTGATCCTGTCGCCGTCGAGCTCGATCCCCTCGAGTCGGCCGTGCGTCGAGTCGTAGTGGAGCAGGTGTGCGAGAACGTCCGGCGCAGCGAGGTCGTTGACGGCAACCACGTCGAACTTCCCGCCGCGGTCGACGTGAGCCCGAAGAAAGTTGCGACCGATGCGACCGAAGCCGTTGATGCCAACCTTGAGTGCCATTCGCCTCCCCGTGTAGTCCCTGAGTCACTCTAGTAAGAACATCTCCCCCACAGCGCGGCTTGCCGCGCTGCCTGCGAGCCATCGGCGAAGGAGCAGACCTTCCAATCGCAGCCAAGGCACGCGCGCCCCAGGCGCGCCTGCGGTCTTTCCCAGGGCAAAGTGCGCAGCACTTTGCCCTGCAGAAGTAGCGGGCCGGAGAGGAAGCTCCGAGGACGATCTCCCTCTCCGGTTTGACCGCGCTGAGGACCGCGATGACGGACGGGGTCTGAATCCGTCACCGGACGAGCGCGGACCCGCTCGTTGAAGTATGGATTGTGCACCCCAGCGACCACAAGCGCGCCACAAGTGGTATCAACGCGAATTGCAATTCAGAGGTCGGACAGCCGAACGAGCCGCGCGAGGCGCTGGTGCAGCGCTGCTTTCGTGACGGGCGGGCGGCACTTGGTTGCTAGGTCCCGCAGCGAAAGCGACGGATGACGGAGCCGTAGCTCCGCCGCTTCGCGCAGACGCGGCGGCAGTGCGTCCAGCCGACCTTCGGCGGCGAGCTTGCGCACGGCGACGGCCTGCCGGTGGGCCGCGCGCGTCGTACGCACGAGGTTTGCGTGGTCGGCGTTGGCAAGACGGTTCGCGCGGGCGCGCGTCGCGCCGACGACTGCGCGTTCTCCGAACACGAGCACGGCGTCACTTGCACCGGCGGCGGCCAGGACGTCCGCGATCGCCTCGGTGCCCTTCGCGTACGCGACAGCGTGGCGCCCGCGGTCGAGCACGCGCAGAACAAGCTGCTCGCGATCGGCGAGGTCCTTCAGGAAGGTCGCGCCGCCGAGCTCCGTCGAACGGATCTCGAGGTGAGGCGAACGGGGACCGCTGAGCGACCCGCCGCCGAGGAGCGCGCCCCGGAGATACGCCCGCCGGCAACACGAGCGCCGAACGACTCTCCGCGGCGGACGTTCGAGTGGGGCGTGGCGCACGTCCAGCACGCCTGCGTCGTTCAGAACCGCCAGCGCCGTATCCGCACCGTCGATGTGCAGCTGGTATCGCGTCTGGCCCGCGAAAGCGCGCTGGCGGTATGTCCGCAGCTCCGACTCGACACCGAGATCACGCAGTAGGCGGAACGCGCGGCGCGCCACGGCGGAGTCGCCCACGTCGAGATGCAACGAGAGCTCTCCGCGACCGCGCAGATGGAGCCGCCCGGCGGAATGGAAGACACCTGAGAGCTCTGCGAGGCGATCGCAATCTGCACCGGGAACGATGCGGGCGAGCTCGTGTCTGAGGTCTTCAGAGAGCGACACGTTCGAGCGCCAACAGCCGTCGCTTGTACGAGCTCCCGAGTGAGCCGTAGCCGCCGAGCCCTGCCGCGGCGACGACGCGGTGACACGGGATCAGGATGCCGTGGCGGTTCTGCGCGCAGAAGGAGCCGGCGGCGCGCGCTGCGCCGGGGCGTCCTGCGATCGCGGCGAGCTCGCCGTAGGTGACGACTTCGCCGCGGGGAACCGCGCGCAGCGCTCGCGCGAGCTCTCGACCGAACGGCGTCAGCTCGTCAAGGTCGAGCTCGACGTCTGCGAACTCGACTTCGTCTCCGGCAAAGTAAGCACGCAGCCGCGCGACGAGTGTTGGCACGAAATCGTCACCGCCGGGCGCGTCTTCGTCCGCTAGCGTCGCCGGCGTGGGCGGCGGGTTCTCTCCCCCCGGGTTCTCTCCCCGCCCAGGGTGTTCGCCGTTTCGGCGCGGCAACTCGTGCCACAGCACACGCCGGCCGTCGGCGCAGAGCTCTGCCACTCCCCACCCGTCGACCTCGTAGCGCACGCGCGTCATCGCCACGACGCCTCACCTTACAATCGTCACGCGTGAGCGCTCACGGCATTTCCCGCCCGCCCGAGCCGTACAACGAGCCGATCAAGAGCTACGTGCCCGGGAGCCCGGAGCGCGAACAGCTGCGTGCGCGCCTGGGCGAGCTGTCCGGCCAGCGGCTCGAGCTGCCCCTCGTGATCGGCGGCAAGGACGTGCAACTCGACGAGTCGTTTGAGCAGGTGATGCCCCACGACACGGACCACGTTCTCGCCACGGTCTCGAAGGGCGACGCGTCGCACGTGCAACAAGCGATCGACGCGGCAGCGACTGCCTGGAACGACTGGTCGCGCACGCCGTGGGAAGAACGCGCCGCAGTACTTCTCCGCGCCGCCGACCTGCTCGCCGGTCCATGGCGTGCGACGCTCAACGCCGCGACGATGCTCGGACAGTCGAAGACAGCGCACCAGGCCGAGATCGACGCGGCCTGCGAGCTGATCGATTTCTGGCGCTTCAACGTCAGCTACATGACGCGCATCTACGAGGAACAACCGATCTCGTCGCCCGGGGTCTGGAACCGGCTGGAATACCGGCCGCTCGAAGGCTTCGTCTTCGCGGTGACGCCCTTCAACTTCACCGCCATCGGCGGCAACCTGCCGACGAGCCCGGCGTTGATGGGCAACACGGTCGTCTGGAAGCCGGCGTCGACGGCGGCGTACTCCGCGCACTTCGTCATGCGGCTGCTGCAGGAGGCGGGCCTGCCAGACGGCGTGATCAACCTCGTCTACGGCTCGGGCGCGGAGATCGGCGACGCGGCGCTCGCGAGCCCGCACCTGGCCGGCGTCCATTTCACCGGCTCGACGGCCGTCTTCCAGGGAATGTGGAAGACGATCGGCGCGAACATCGCGAGCTACCGCAATTACCCGCGCATCGTCGGCGAGACGGGAGGCAAGGACTTCATCGTCGCGCACGAGTCCGCGGACGTGGACGGCCTCGCGACGGCGATCATCCGCGGCGCTTTCGAGTACCAGGGACAGAAGTGCTCCGCCGCGTCGCGCCTGTTCATCTCCGACAACGTCTGGCCGGAACTGCGCGACCGTCTCGCGGCCGAGATCGACGCACTCCCCGTCGGCGACGTGCGCGACTTCCGCAACTTCATGGGCGCCGTCATCGACGGCAACTCGTTCAAGACGCAGGCCACCGCGATCGACGAGGCGAAGCAGAAGGCGAAGATCGTCGCCGGCGGCTCTTACGACGACTCCGAGGGCTGGTTCGTCCGACCGACCGTCGTCGAGACGGACGACCCGGACTTTCGCCTCCTCAAAGAGGAGCTGTTCGGTCCCGTCGTCACCGCTTTCGTCTATCCCAAGAACAAATACGACGAGACGCTCGACCTGATCGACAACGGCTCTCCCTACGGGCTGACGGGCGCGGTCTTCGCCCGTGACCGCAGCGCGATCGAGCGTGCCGACGAAAAGCTTCGCTACGCCGCCGGCAATCTGTACGTGAACGACAAGCCGACCGGTGCAGTGGTCGGACAGCAGCCGTTCGGCGGCGCGCGCGCGTCCGGCACGAACGACAAGGCAGGCTCGATGTGGAACCTGATCCGCTGGGTCAGCCCGCGGACCGTGAAGGAGACGTTCGTGCCGCCGACCGACTACCGCTACCCGTTCATGGATCCGGATTAGCTTCGCGCTGGCTTCCGCCCACCTGCGGTTAGCTCTAAGCAGCATTGACAACGGTCGCGGTGTCGCAGAGAATCGTGGCGGGGAAGGAGGTACCTATGCTGAGAAAGACGCTCGCCCTCGTGGGCGTGATCGCGGCGCTGATGCTCACGGCGACGCCCGCGTTCGCAAATCCGTCACCGCCGACGAACGGCGGCAACGGGGCTGGGCAAAGTGGCCAATGTACGGGTCCGGCCGCCGATCGCCCCGCATCCTGTAAGTCACCGTAGGCACCCCGGGGAAGGACGGGGGCCGCAGCCCCCGTCGCTTCCTCACGCGCGTCCGGCCTTGTGGAGTTGCGCGTAGATCTTCCGGGCCGTCGCCGCGGGGAGGTCGGGCACCCCCTCGAGCTCCTCCTGCGACGCCTCGAGAAACCGCTCGGGCGAGCCGAAGTGGCGCAGGATCGCGCGCCGTCGCGCCGGGCCGACACCCTGAAGCGTGTCGAAGATCGTCTCGAACGAGCGCGCGTCCCGCCGCTGCCGGTGGAAACCGAGCGCGAAGCGGTGGGCCTCGTCGCGGATGCGCTGCAAGAGCTGCAGGCCGGGCGAGTGCGGGTCGAGCACGATCGGCTCGGAGCTGCCCGGCACGAACACCTCTTCGATCCGTTTTGCGAGCGCGATCACGGCGACGCGCGGCAGGTCGAACTGCTGCATCGCGGCGAGTGCCGCCGACAACTGTCCCTTGCCGCCGTCGATCACCACGAGGTTGGGCGCCGTCACGAACGACTCGTCGTACTCCGCCTCCGTTCGTCTGCCGAGCCGCGCGAACCGCCGTGAGACGACTTCCGCCATCGCCGCGAAGTCGTCCTGGCCGTCGAGACCACGCACGGCGAACTTGCGGTAATGCGCCTTCTTCGGCGCCGCGTCCTGGAAAACGACGAGCGAGCCGACGGTCTCCGTCCCCTGAATCGTCGAGATGTCGAAGCACTCGATCCGCAACGGCAGTGACTCGAGGTTGAGCGCCTCGCGTAGCTCTTCGAGCGCCTCGACACGGCGCGCGCGCCGGGTCGCGACCGCCGCCTGCTCCGATGCGAGCGCCTGCTGCGCGTTCTCGGCCGCGAGCTCGGCGAGGCGTCGCTTCTCACCGCGCAGCGCGCGCCGCACCTCGACGCGGGACCCGCGGCACTCCGTCAACAGCTGCTCCAGCGCGGAGAGATCGCCCGCCTCCTGCGGTACCACGATTTGCGGCGGCACCGACGGCGTCGCGCCGTAGTACTCGACGCAGAACGCCTCGAGCACTGCGGTCACGTCCTGCTCCTCGACGTTCTCGACGTGGAACGAGTAGCGGTCGATCATCTTGCCGCCGCGGAGCGGAAAGATCTGCACGACGCCGTGGTCGCCCTCCAATGCGAGCCCGAGCACGTCGACGTCCCCGACGTCGCGCCGATCCGCGGCCTGCCGCTCGGCGAGATGCTGGATCGAGAACAGCCGGTTGCGATAGCGGGCCGCCTCCTCGAAGTGCTCTTCCTCTGCCGCCTCGCGCATCCGCCGCTCGAGGTCGCGCTGGATCGGTTGCGTGTCGCCCGACAGGAACTCCACCACACCGTCGATGATCTGCGCGTACGCCTCCGCGGAGATGTAGTCGACGCACGGGGCATGACAGCGATCGATGTGGTAGTCGAGGCACGGAATCCCCGAATGGCGGCCCGGCTTCGGGCCCTCGCAGGGCCGGAAGCGGAAGACGCGGTTGAGCACGTCGAGCGTCTCGCGCACCTTCTTCGCGTTCGCGTACGGACCGAAGTAGACGACGCCGCGACGGTGACGCTCGCGCGTGAACATCACACGCGGGAATTCGTCCTCGACCGTGACGGCGATGTAGGGGAACGACTTGTCATCGCGCAGCCGCACGTTGAACGGCGGCCGGTGGCGCTTGACGAGGTTCTGCTCGAGGTGCAGCGCCTCGACCTCGGTGCTCGTGACGATCACCTCGACGTCGTGCACGCGCTCCGGCAGTTGGGAGAGCGTGGGCCGGTCGCGGCCGCGGGCCTGGAAGTACGAGCGAACGCGCGGGCGTAGCGACTTCGCCTTGCCGACGTACAGGATCTGGCTCTTCTCGTCGCGGAAGAGGTAGACGCCCGGCTTCGTCGGGAGACCCTTGAGCTGCTCGGCAACGCGTTCGGACGGCATGGGGCCAGGCTACCGCTGTGTCATCTAGCATCGATCGCGTGGCGGACCGCGGGCAATACGTTGCGTACACGTTCTATCGGGTCGATCCCGAGTGGCGGCGCCTGCCGATCGAGGAGCGCACCGCTGGCAAGGACGCGTTCGCAGAAACGATCGAGGCATTCGCGCCGCGTTTCGAGCACCTGCGCGCCTACTCGTGCACGGGCGTCCGGCCCGACTGCGACTTCTTCCTCTGGAAGATCAGCGAGCGCTACGAACTGCTCGGCGAGCTCGGCGCGGCGCTAAACGCGACGCCGCTGGCGGGATGGCTCGAGACGCCGTACTCGTACCTCGCGACGACGAAGGCGTCGCAGTACACGAATGCGCGCAAGCCTCGAAAGATTTCGCCTCGGAACTCGCCGTACCTCGTCGTCTACCCGTTCGTGAAGACGCGGTCGTGGTACGCGCTGCCGTTCGAGCAGCGCCAGAAGGCGATGGACGAGCACGTGCGCATCGGGGCCGAGTTCGCGTCGATCCACAACCACACGACGTACTCGTTCGGGATCGACGACCAGGAGTTCATGACCGTGTTCGAGTGTGAGGAACCCGCGGACTTCATGCACCTTATGCTGACGCTTCGCGAGACGGAGGCGTCGAGCTACACGGAGCGCGACACGCCGATCTTCGTCGGGCAGCTGATGGAGATCCGCGCTTGCCTTGACGCGCTCGACGGCGCGTCCTCGCGCGTCGAAGCCTAGGTCGGCGCCGCGATCTGTTCGAGCAGCGCCTCGGTCTCGGCGAGTGCCCGCTTGTAGCCCATCGCTGCGAAAAGGTCGCGGGCATCGGCGAGTGCGTGCGTACCAGAACGCCCAAGGGCTAGTAGACAGCGGCCCTGGCCGAGAAGGGCGTGGGCGTGCTCGGGAACGTTTCCGAACTCCTGCCAGCGCGTGGCCGCTTCGGCATAGAGGGGTGCCGCCTCGAGGTGATCGCCGGCGGCTTCGGCGAGCTGAGCGCGGGCGGCGCAGAGGGCGTGCTCGTCGAGCGGATAGCGGGGCTCGAGCCCGTCGGCGAGCTGCGCGGCGAGCGCGGGGTCGCCGGCGGCGAACGCCGTTCGCATCATCGCGGCCAACTGCCTCGCGTAGTACGGCGTCTCGTGCGCACCCAATCTCTGCTCGAGCTCGGCGAGCAGAGCGCATGCTCGCTCGGGAGCCTCCCACGAGAGCGCGGCAGCGGCGGACGCGAGCGCGAGCGGGCTGACGTCGGCGGCGTTGATTGTTCGTGCCGTCTCGATCAGCCAGTCGATCTCGCCGGGTGCTCCTTGCCCGCCACGGGCGAGACGGGTCGCGAGCTCGACCGCGCGCACTTCGCACAGCGAGTGCGTGTCACCCCTCGCCTCGAGCACGGGGGCAAGCCGGGCGCTGCGTTCGAGCGCCTCCTCGGCGCGGCCGAGCTCCGCAAGAAGGAGAAGGCAGTTGGTCTCCTGCAAGGCCGCCGGCTCGACGAGGCCGCGCTGCTCGCAGAAGGCGATCCCCTGCTCGAAATCGGTGAGTGAGCGGGCGGGACCATAGAGCGGGTAGCGGGCGAAGACGAGGTTGTTTTGCGCGTAGGCGGCGTCTCGGCCCGCGCCCCGCTCGAGGAGCAGGGCGAGCGCCCGTTCCATCTCGGCGAGACCGTCCGTATCGCCGAGGTAGGCGCGGGCGAAGCCGCGGTAGCCGAGCGCGCGCGCCGGCTGGGGCAGGCCGAGCGTCTCGGCGAGCGTCACGGCTCGCTCGGCGGCAGCGATCGTCTCCGCGTAGGCGCCGACGATCCACTGCGCGTTCGCGAGCTGCGCGTACGCGGCGACGAGCGCCGGGCCCGGGGTCTCCTCCTCGAGCAGGTCGACCGCCTCGGCTGCGAGCGCGACTTGCCGGCCCTCGCCGAGGCGCAACGAGACGCGCGAGCGCAGCTGGAGCGCCCGCGCGGAGGCTTCTGTCTCGCCGCGGGCACGAAACGAGGCGAGTGCCTCCTCGAGCGCCTCCGCCGCCTCGCGTGGGCGGCCGGCCTGGAAGGCAGCGTCGGCCCAGCGGACAAGGAGATCGGCCCGCTCGACAGCCTCGGACGGGGTCAGCTCGAGCGCCTGGGCGAGCCGCGCCTCCGCCTGGACGGTATCGAGGCCGAGCGCCCGCTCGCCGGCGAGCGCGAGGAACCGCCGCGCGGGCACGGCGAGCTCGTCGGCCTGCCCCGTGTCGCCCACTGCCTCAGCGAGCTCGAGGGCCCGCAGGTAGTGGTGGGCGAGTACCTCGGCCAGATCCTCGACACGCTCGCCTCCTTTGCGCTCGATCCAAGCGGCCGCCGCGCGGTGACGTCGCGTCCGCTCCGCTCTCGGGATCTGGGAGTAAGCGACGTCCACCACGAGGACGTGCCAGAACGCATACTCGCTCTCCCCCTCCATCGAGCTCCGCCGGGCCGGGCGGACGAGCTCCTTGAGGGCAAGCTCGTGAAGCGCCAGGTCGACCTCCGCGAGCTCGCGGCCCCCGATCTCGGCCACGGCGCCGGCCCAGAACACCTTCCCGACAACGGCAGCGTCCTGAAGCAGGCTCTTCCGTTCCGGCGAGAGTGTGTCGAGGCGGGCGGCGATCAGCGCCTGGACGCTGTCCGGCAACAGGCCCTCGTCAGGCGCGAGGTCGCGATCCTTGAGCAGGCGCACGAACTCCTCCGCATACAGCGGGTTGCCGCCCGACCGCTCAAGGATCGCGCGCTTGAGCTCGGGAGTCAGGACGGTCGTCGTGATCAGATTCGAGACGAGCTCGCCCGTCTCCTGATCAGACAGCGGCGAGAGATTGATCGTGTGGGCGTTGCGCTGGCCCGCTCCCCAACCCGGCCGGCGCTCGTAGAGCTCCGGCCGCGCCGCGCAGAGAACGAGCAGCGACACACCGTGCGACCACTCGGCCAGGTATTCCAGAAACGCGAGCAGCGCCTCGTCAGCCCAGTGCAGGTCCTCGAAAACGAGCACGCTCGCGCGGGCGGCCGCCAGACCCTCGAGGAAGCGCCGCCAGGCGGTGAACAGCTCCTGCCGTTCGGCAGGTGAAGCCGCCTCGATCCCGACCAACGGCGCCAGTCGCTGCAGCACCCACTCGCGCTCGGGTTCCTCGGGCGAGACGATCGTCTCCAGCTTCGCTGCGGCGACCTCGGCCGAATCGGACTCGAGAATGTCGGCCTCCGCCTTGACGATCTCGCCGAGCGCCCAGAACGTGATTCCCTCGCCGTAGGGCAGGCAGCGTCCTTGTCGCCAGCGGACCAGCCTAGAGTTCGCCTCCACGTAGGCGAAAAGCTCGGCGATGAGACGGCTCTTTCCGACGCCCGGCTCGCCGACGACGGTCACCAGCTGCACCGAACGCTGCTGCACTGCGCGTTCGAGGGTTCCGATCAGAAGCGGCTTCTCCAGCTCGCGGCCGATGAACGGCGTCGCATGGCGTCCGGCCACGTCGGTCCCGTAGCGGGCGAGGGCCGCCTTCGCCCACCAGAGCGAGAGCGGCTCAGTCTTCCCCTTCGCGGACACGGGCGTCAGCGGCTCGTACTCGAAGAGGCGACTCGATGTTCGGTAAGTCTGTTCACCGACCGTGACTGCATTCACCGGCGCTGCGCTCTGGATGCGAGCGGCCGTGTTGACGACATCGCCCGTGACGATGACCTCGCCTTGCTCGGGGCGCGCACCGACTGCCACGACCGCCTCGCCGGTGTTGATCCCCACCCGCACCCGCAAACGCAAATCGGGATCGGCCTCGTTCAGGTCCGCGATCGCTTCCAGGATTCGGAGCCCCGACCGCACTGCACGCTCTGCATCGTCCTCATGCGCGATGGGAGCGCCGAACACGGCCATGACTGCGTCCCCGACGAACTTCTCAACGGTGCCGTCGTAACGCTCGATCTCCTGTCGCAGGCGCGCGTGATAGGGACGGATGCGGGCGCGCACGTCCTCCGGGTCGCGCTGTTCGGAGGCGGCGGTGAAGCCCACGAGATCGCAGAAGAGGACGGAGACGATCTTCCGCTCCTCGCGCGCGGATGGCGGCTGCTCGGCGAGCGGAGCCGTGCAGAAGCCGCAGAACACGAAACCGTCCGGGTTCTCCTTCCCGCAATTCGAGCAGGTCAGCACACGCTCGAGTGTAGGACCAGGGCCTCCGAGAGACAAGCGAAGCTCAGCCGTACTTGTGCTGGTCTCTCCAGACGCGCCACATCGAGAAGCCGCAGGCCCCGAGGATGAGCAGGAAGGCGACGGCGTCGAGGCCGCTCGCACCACGCAAGAAGTAGACGGCGAGCGCGGCGACCGCGAGGATCGCGGCGCCGTAGAATGCGATGTAGGCGCGACGAGGCCAGACGGCGATGTCCTCGCGCCGTTCGCGCCAGACGAGATAGATGAAGAATGCGATCGCGAGGAAGAACGCGATCCGAGCGAGCAAGAACAGCGCCGTGAGCGACGCCTGCAGCGAAAGCGCGACGATGATCACCGCGATCGCCGCGATGATCAGAAAGCCCCGCAGCGTCGGATGGTCGGAGAGGAAGCGCCTCACGACGCCGTCATGTAAGCACGGACTGCAAGCGCAGCGGCGACGAGAGTTGCGCCGGAAAACCACACGAGGCGACGCCGCGGTTCATCGGGCGCGTACAGCCACGGCGCGAGTACGGCGAGCAGCGCAAAGGTGCCGTATGCGTAATGCAATTTGTCCGGCGCGCGATAGTGCTTCGAGAGCAGGAGCAGACCGAGACCCACCTGCGCGATCAGCACCGTCTGCGCGAGCGCGAGCGCGTGTCCGAGCGCGAAGCCGGCGCGGCCGCGACGGTACGCCCAGAGTCCCCAGAGTGCTCCGCCCCACGTCACGGCGAGGACCGCGAATGCGACGAGGCGGTGTGTCGTTAGCATCGCGAGGAACCTACAGAGGAGGCGTGATGGTCGAGGAAGGCAAGCCGGCACCAGATTTCGAGCTGACGAGCGACGCAGGCGAGACGGTCAAGCTCTCCGATCTGCGCGGCAAGCCGGTCGTCGTCTACTTCTATCCTCGGGACGACACGCCCGGGTGCACGGCGCAGGCGTGCGCGATCCGCGACTCCTACGACGAGTTCGCCCAGCGCGGCGCCGTCGTCCTCGGCATCAGCCCGGACAGCGAGACGTCGCACGTGAAGTTCAAGGAGAAGTACGACTTGCCCTTCACCCTCCTCGCGGACCCGGAGCACGCTGTGGCGGACGAGTACGGCACCTGGGTCGAGAGGCACAACTACGGCAAGACCTACATGGGCGTCGAGCGCTCGACGTTCCTCATCGACCGCGAGGGCCGCGTGGCCAAGGTCATGCGGCGCGTGAAGCCGGACACGCACGCGGAGCAGGTGCTCGAGGCGCTGCCGGACTAGCTCGAGACCGAAGCTACAATTGCCTGTCCGCGCGGATGTGGCGGAATTGGTAGACGCGCACGGTTCAGGTCCGTGTGGGGGCAACCCCGTGGAGGTTCAAGTCCTCTCATCCGCATAACCAGATCAAGCCGTTCCTGTGCGCGGTCTGCGCCAAAACGATGGCTCAGTCCCTAACAAAAGCCGCGCGCCGACGAACGGTCTAGCGCGCGCTGCTGCGTTTCGAATTCTCTATGGAGAGGCGCAGATGACGTAGGCGGTGAGACTCGGATTCGTCCCGTCGTCGCCGTTCACGTCGAATATCTGAACACCCCATTCTGTCGGCACGAGACCCCTCGGTGCTCGGTACGGCCCCGGCGGAGGGATAGTTCAAGTTAACGACGTCATCCGATTGGAATGTGTTGCTGAACACGTATCCGCCGCCGGTCGCGTGCTCACCCGGCTGGCACTTCGCATGTACCGAGAGGAAATGATTCGGAAACGGCGCAACCGCATTGCTGAGCCGCATCACAACGTTGGTGGCCCCGTTGGCCCCAGGCGGCCCTGATGGGCCTTGCGGGCCCGTGGCGCCCGCAGATCCCTGCGCGCCCGCCGAGCCTTGCGCGCCCGTGGCTCCCGCCGGCCCTGCGGCACCTTGCGCCCCCGCCGGGCCTTGCGCTCCCGCCGGTCCGCGATTGCCTTTTAGCGCGCGGATCGCTCTATTCGAGAGGTCGATCTTCTGGAGCGAGCCGTTGATGACCTGCGCCGACCCGACGCTGTTCTTCGGAAGTTCGGCGATGGCGTAGCTTGTGCCTCCCAACGCGACGAAGAGCGCGATGAGCGCAATGACGATGGCCGGTGACGGCCGATAGCTGGCGAAGCGTTGCACGGGATTCCCCCTGTGGGAAGGCGCCGCCGCCGCGTATCGCGACGAATAGACCAGCATCGTCTCCCGCACATCATCCAAAGTGAACGACGCTGAACATCGCACTCGCTGAGACAAGTATCCAACCTCGCTCGACGTCCTCGAGCAAGAGGAGGTACTTGAAGTCGCCGCTCATGTTGGCACCAGCTGTGCCTGGCGCATTCACGTAAAGGGTCGTCAATCGCCCGGTTCGTGGAATTGTAGTTCCACGGCGCCGGTGCCACGATCTAATGCGACGTCGCAGGGTCGTCCTCCGGCGGCGTCCCGGGCAGGGGTGGGAGGGCGAGTGCCGCGCTCACCACCTCGCCCCTGCCGACCACATCTGATCGAGCAGGGGTTCGGTGCGATCTCCAACGGTCGCTGTGATTTTCGACGCGAACCGGCTATCTTGGGCTGGTCAAGCCACGTCGGACCGCTGAGGACAATCGGCGCCACGGCCCTGGGGAGCTCGTGGAGCTTCAAATCCTCTCATAGCCTGCTCGAGCGCGGCACGGGTCGCTCGGGGGCGATTCCAGGAGGGACTGCCCTGTTCCACCGCACGTTCACCGCGAGTTCTCGGTCGGCTCGAGTCGCGATCCCGCTCGGTGGTGCGCTCCTCACGGCGCTCGCATTGCCGGCAATCCTGCTGCACACCGGCGACTCGCGCATCCTGCCGCCCTCGGCTCCAGTTGCATCGAAGAGCCGCGTCGTCAACGTCGCGAGCGAGCGAAGACGGACGGTCACCAAGCCGCCGGTCCGGAAAGCGCGGCCCAGGGTGCGGCGCGCCGCGCCGGCGGCGACCCATTCCGCTTCGACTCCACCTTCCGCTTCGACTCGAGCCGCGGCACCCGTGCCGCACCGAGCCGCCGCCGCCCGTGTGACACATGCGAAGGCACGGCACGCACAGACGAAGCGCGCGCACGTGCGTCACACCGCACCCGTCGAGCAGCACGCCGCGAGGCAGCACGCCGCGAGGCAACACGCCGCGAGGCAACACGCCGCGAGGCAACACGCGCACCAGCACGCGGCGGACCACCCGCGTCGCGCTCGCCACGCGGCCAAGAGAACAGATCACGCGCCGCATCCTCCCGCGCCGAACGCACACGCGCATACGCCCGCAGAGCAGCACGGAAAGGCGAAGAAATAGCCGAGGCGGCTGCATCCGGTCTGCGGAGCTCGCTCGGGCGCGCGTACCGGGCGTCACGCCCGTTTCGCCTGCGGCTGCGCTTTGCAGGCGCACTCGTGTTGCTCATCCTGCCGCTCGTCGCCGCGGCCTTGGCGTTCGGCAGCTACGCCGCGGGCAACGAGCGAGAGCAGACGGACACGCGCCTCGACGCTTCCCTCCGCACCGCGGCAAGCGAGTACGCCCGCATCGTCGACGACGCCCAGCTGCACGCGATGCAACTCGCAACGGCGCGGCAGGTGCAGCGGGCGCTGCGCGACCGGGATCGGGAAGCGCTCGAGCGCCTCCGTAAGGCACATCCCGACACCCAGTTCCTGACGGGAAAGCGTCTTCCGGTTGCCACACCCGGCATCGTCGAGCGCTCGATCGACGTCGTCGCCGGAGGCCGCGTCGTCGGCAGCGTCGTCATCCACATCGCGCTCGATCGTCCGGTTCTCACGCGGATCTCGCGCGCCGCCAGGCTGCGCGAGCAGCACGAGATCGCGGTCGCCGAGCGCGGCGGCCACGTCGTCGCCGCCTCGAGCCCCGTCTCGGGGACACTGGCGCTCGCGGGCGGGCAGCCAGAGACGATCCGCTTGGGAGACACCCGCTACCGCGGCGTCGCCGCCCGGCTTGCACCAGCGACGCGCCTCGCAATTCTCGCGCCGACGGAGCCCGTCGATGCTGCCGCGGCGTCGATTCGCAACCGCATCCTTCTGATCGGCCTCCTCGTTCTCGCGGCCGTCATCCTCCTGGCGTATGCGCTCGCTCCGGCGCTTGCGCGTGCACGCGTCGTACAGCAACAGCGGGCGGTTGCCGAACGCGTCCTCGCGCACGTCGCCGACGGCGTTCTCCTCCTCGATCCCCACGGCGTCGTGCGGTTCTGGAACCGGGCAGCCGAGACGATCACCGGGCTCACCGAGGACCGCGTCCTCGGCTCGAACGCGGAGCGCGCGATTCCGGGCTGGCAGGCGGCCGCGGCGCAGATCCCGGTCGGCGACGCGGCGGACCTGGACGGCCGCGCGGTATCGGCAACGGTGGTGCTCGAGAGCGAGACGCGCGAGCTCTGGCTCGCCGCCTCGGGTGTTCGGGTCGCGGACGGCACCGTCTACACGTTCCGTGACATAACAGAGGACGAGCGCCTCGACCAGGCGAAGACGGACTTCGTGGCGACCGTCTCGCACGAGTTGCGCACTCCGCTCGCGTCCGTCTACGGCGCCGCGCTGACGCTGCGGCAGCGGTTTTCGACGCTCGAGGTGGAGCAGCGGGACCAGTTGCTCCGGCTGGTCGCGGAGCAGGCGAGCCGGCTCTCGTCGATCATCGACGAGCTCTTGCTGGCGAGCAAGCTCGCGGGCCGACTCGACTCGGGACGCCTCGACCTCGAAGACGAGCGCTTCGACGCCGATCAGGTCGCGCGGACGGTCGTACAAGCGGCTCGGATCCACGCTCCGCCGGCAATCGAGATCGAGCTCTCGACGCCGCCGTGGCTTCCCGATGCGAGGGGCGACCGCGACAAGGTCGGGCAGGTGCTCGCAAACCTGGTGGAGAACGCCGTCAAGTACTCCCCCGGCGGGGGCCGGATCGACGTCGCGCTCGAGCACGAGGGCGATCGCATCGCCTTCGAGGTGCGCGACGAGGGGCTCGGGATCCCGCTCGACGAACAAGAGCGGATCTTCAAGAAGTTCTACCGCCTCGATCCGAACCTGACGCGGGGCATCGGCGGCAGCGGCCTGGGCTTGTACATCTGCGACGAGCTCGTCCGCCGGATGGGCGGCGAGCTCCGCGTCAGCTCCACGGTCGGCAGCGGCTCGACGTTCTCGTTCGACCTCCCGCTCGAACGAACGGCGGAACGCGTGCGCGAATCTGTCAGCTCTCACTGATTTCGCCTCGCGACACTACGGCTACGATTCCCGGCCTGAGACGGGGCCTACTCCTCTTCTTGGCGTTTGCGGCTCTCGTCGTCGCCGCGCCTGCGGCCGCCCGTGGAGACGGGTCGGTCGAGCTCGTGGTCACGCTGCACGCGCCCTCGCTTGCAGACGCCGCAACGAACGACCGTGCGCTCGCGTCCGTCACGATGCGCCAAAGCCGGCTGCAGCTCGACTCCCCCTCCTCCATCGGCTACCTCCAGCGCCTGGATCGTGCCCAGCGCGCCGTCGCGACGCGGATCGCGCGCCGAATTCCCGGCGCCCGCGTCCACTGGCGGTACGGGATCACGTTCAACGGTCTCGCCGTGGTCGTGCCAGCCGGCGCGGTCGACAAGCTCGCGAACGTGCCAGGCGTAGCCGAGGTCTGGCCCTCCGCGAGGTACCACGCGAGCCTCGACCGCACTCCGCAGCTGATCGGCGCACCCGCGATCTGGGGCCCTACCCTCGCTACCGCAGGGCAAGGAATGAAGATCGGGATCATCGACGAGGGCGTCGACCAGACGCACCCGTTCTTCTCACCCGCGGGGTTCACCATGCCTGCGGGTTATCCAAAGGGCAACGCTTCCTTCACGACGGCAAAGGTGATCGTCGCCCGCGCGTTCCCGCCCCCCAGTCCGGAGTGGAAGTACGCGAACCTGCCCTTCGATCCCGAATACAGCGAGCACGGAACGCACGTTGCAGGCATTGCGGCGGGCGATCACGGGACGCCGGCTCCCTTCTTCTCGAGCCAGCCGCTCTCCGGCATCGCGCCGGCCGCGTACATCGGCAACTACAAGGCGCTGACGATTCCCACGCCGTGCTGCGGTCTCGACGGCAACGCCCCCGAGATCGCGAAGGCGATCGAGCAGGCGGTTGTGGACGGCATGAACGTCATCAACCTGTCCCTCGGCGAACCGGAGATCGAGCAATCACGGGACATCGTGGTCCGGGCGATCAACGGCGCGGCGAAAGCGGGTGTCGTCCCGTGCATCGCTGCCGGCAACGACGGCGGCGACCTCGGCAAGGGTTCGATCGGCTCGCCCGGCAGTGCACCGCTCGCCATCACCGCGGCGGCGACGACGACCGGGCGAACGCGCCCGCCCGATGTCATCGCGAGCTTCTCCTCGATCGGGCCGACCCCTTACTCCCTGCAGCTCAAGCCGGACGTCGCGGCGCCGGGTGTCAGCGTCCTCTCGTCCGTGCCCGAAAGCGGCTTTTCCGAGTTCAGCGGCACGAGCATGGCGTCGCCGCACGTTGCGGGAGCCGCCGCGCTGCTCAAGCAGCAGCATCCGACGTGGACGGTCGCGCAGGTGAAATCCGCGCTGGCGCTGACCGGCGATCCGGCATACGTCGACGACGCCCACGCGCGCGAGGCGTCGCCGCTCAGCGGCGGCGGCGGCCGCATCAACGTCGCGCGGGCCAACGCGCCGCTGGTCTTCGCCTCCCCCACAAACGTTTCGTTCGGATTGATGAAGGCGCGCAGCAAGAAGACGATCTCGATCTCCCTCACCGATGCGGGCGGAGGTGCGGGCGCGTGGAACGTCTCGTTTGCCAGGGCACAAGGCGCGCCGGTAACGACTCCTGCATCGGTCTCGGTTCCCGGCAAGCTCGCCGTCACCGCGAAGATCAGTGCCGGCGCCAAAGAGGGTGACGGCACGGGCTTCATCGTCCTGCGACACGGCGTGGACGTGCGCAGGATTGCGTACTGGCTGCATGTCGAGCGTCCCCGCCTGAGCGCGCCGGTTCAGACGCTGACGAAGAGTGGCAACTACAGCGGGAACACTTCCAAGGGCCGGGCGCGGGTGCGGACGTATCGCTACCCCGAAGGGATCGCCGGCGTCGCGCTGCCGGGGCCTGAGCAGGTGTTCGCAATCCGGGTGAAGAAGCCGGTCGCCAACTTCGGCATCCGGATTCTCGCGCAGGGCGCGGGCGTGAAGGTAACGCCGCGCGTCGTCCGCGCCCACGACGAGAACCGGCTGACCGGTTACGTCGGCATCCCGGGCGATCTCAATCCCTACCGCGAGACGCTCGGCGGGGAGACTCCGATCGCGGGTGCGATTCTGCCGAAGCGCGGCACCTACGACGTCGTCTTCGATTCAGCGAGCAGGGCAGCAGCGGGGAAGTTCAACTTCCGCCTCTGGATCAACGACGCCTCGCCGCCGGTCGTGAAACTGCGCGGCCATTCGGGCGGCGTCGTCAGCTTCGCGGTCAGCGACGCCGGGGCGGGCGTCGATCCGAACTCGCTGCGCGCGATCGTCGACAACAGCGAGTCCGTCGTCAGCTTCAACAAAGGCATCGCGTCGATCCGGACCGGCACTCTCTCGGCCGGAAAGCACACAGTGGAGCTCATTGCGTCCGACTATCAGGAATCGAAGAACATGGAGGACGTCTCGCGCATCCTCCCGAACACGCGCGACTTCACCGCGACGCTGAACGTCTCCAAGCGCGCCCGTCGATAAGCGGAGTCTAGTCTCTCTCGTCGATCGTCGGAAGGCGTGAGAGGTCGCGCTCGACGCTCGCCGCGAACTCCTCGAGCGACTCCTCGGTGCGGATCACCTTCAGGTTCTTCTTGCGCCGCTCGCGCTCACGCCTCCGTCGCGCCTCGAACCCCAGCCGGCGATCGAGCCGCGGCCATTCGGCTGCGACCAGCACGGCCACCGCAACCGCGAGCAACGCAATCCAGACGACGCTCACAGCGCGATTCTAGCTGCGCCGGAATCGGGCTACACTCGGCCGGTGCGCCGGGTCGCGCTCCTCACCTGTCTAGCCGCGCTCGCGTTTCCGGGCCTTGCCCACGCCGGCTCGCAAACGCTCGTGTTCCGGTCGAGCAAACCGATTTCGATCGGCCCTTACGGTGTCGTGCAAGGCACGGAACTGATCCCGTCCCCCACCGTCGACGGCTACGTCACCGGTGTGAGCGCAACGCTTGTGGATACGAAGGGCGTCGAGGAGCCGATCTCGCACATCATGCTGCACCACATCGTCTTCGCGAAGGTCGGCGTCCCCGACTACACGTGTAAGACGTTCACCGACTTCGACGGCAACAAGCTGCCCGCCTTCGCGCAGCGTTTCTACGCGGAGGGCGAGGAGCGGGCAACGATCTCGATGCCGTCCGGCTATGGATATCCCAATCGCGGTGCCGACCGGTGGGGCATGACGTACATGCTCATGAATCACCGCAACGTGACGGAGTCGGTGTACGTCGAGTACACGGTCCGCTACGTCACCGGCCAGTCGCTCACGGCAGTGAGGCCGGTCTGGCTCGACGTGCGCAACTGCCAGTCGGATCCGATCTTCAACGTGCCCGGCCATCGGCCGCTCTTCTCGCGCTACGTCAAGCACTCGGACCTCACCGTGCCGGAGAGCGGCGTACTCGTTGCCGGAGGCGCCCACCTCCACGGCGGCGGCCTCAAGGTGGCACTGACGAACCGAAGCTGCGCCGGCCAGACGCTCTTTACGTCGGAGCCGACGTGGGGACTGCCGGTCGTGAAGCCAGTCATGCACGAGAACGGTCCGAAGCACATGACGACCTTCTCCACGACGAACGGCATTCCGGTCGCGGCTGGGGACAAGCTGCGGCTTACGGCCTCGTACGACAACAGCCTGCCGCACACGCGCGTGATGGGGATCATGCTCGTGTTCCTCGCGCCCGCGCCGGTGAACGGCTGCCGCGCCGTGCCCAAGCTGCCGGCGGACCCGGAATCGCACCCGGCGCCGCCGCCGCGCGTGATCCTGCCCCTCCTGCGCCGGCCGAGCGGGCCTGTCAAGCAAGTCTTCCGCACCTGGCTGAGCGACTTCGCCTACGGGGCGCCGCGCGTGTCGATCCAGCGCGGCGCGACCTTCCGCTGGAGGTTCGCCGGGCCGAGCCGCCATGACGTGACGGTAGCCAGCGGGCCGATCGGCTTCGCCTCCCCGTCCCGCTCGCACGGGACGTTCGCCTTCCGTTTTACGCGCCCGGGGGTTTACAAATTGTTCTGTTCCCTTCACCCTACGCAGATGACGCAGGTCGTAACCGTTCGCTAAGGAGTCGCACGTGCAAGTCTGGATGATCCTCGCTTACTTCGTTCTCTGGGCCACGCTGATGAACGCGCTGTTCGTCAAGGCGCGCTGGCTCCCGCCCAGCTGTTTGCGCTGCGGTCGCCGCCCCACCGAGGGCGATCACTGCTACTGCGAATACGGCCGCTAACGTAGGGCGCGTGAGACGCGCCGTCGCGACTGTCGTCGCCACCCGCCGCTCGGCCCCGCGGCCGGTCGGCTCGAAGCTCCTCGTCACCGAGGACGGCGCAATGCAGGGCTCCGTCTCCGGCGGCTGCGTCGAGTCTGAGGTCTACGAAGTGTGCCGCGGCGTTCTGCGTGGCGAGCGGCCGCAGCTGCTCACGTACGGCATCTCCGACGAGCAGGCCTTCCAGGTCGGCCTTCCGTGCGGCGGCGAGATCGACGTTTTCGTACAAGAGGAGGATCGGGCGCTGGCAGGGCGGCTGGAGTCGCTCGGCGACCGGCGCGCCGTGCTGTTCACGGATCTCGAGAATGGCGTCCAGCGGCTCGCTCCGGAGGGTCAGGACCCGCGGGCCGACGAGCTCCTGCGAGGCGGGCATTCGAAGGTGGTGGAGGTCGAGGGGCGCCGCGTGTTCGCGGACGTGTTCGGGCCGCCGCCGCGGCTGCTCGTCTTCGGCGCGGTCGACACGGCGGAGGCCCTGTGCATCGCGGCGAAACAGCTCGGCTGGCACACGATCGTCGCGGACGCACGCGGGCGCTTTGCGACGGCCGAGCGGATCCCCAGCGCTGACGAGGTGATCGTCGCGTGGCCCGAGGACGTGCTCGCGAAGGTGCAACCGGATCACGCGACCGCGGTGGTCGTGCTGACGCACGACGAGAAGTTCGACCTCCCCGCACTCACCGGGACGCTCGGCACCGACGCGTTCTACATCGGCGCGCTCGGCTCGCGGCGAAATCAGGAGAAGCGCCGCGAGCGGTTGCTCGAGTCCGGCGTTTCCGAGGACGCATTGGAGCGGATCCACGGACCCGCCGGCCTCGATCTCGGCGCACACACGCCGGCGGAGACGGCGCTCTCGATCCTCGCGGAGATCCTCGCCGTGCGTGCCGGCCGCGCGGGCGGCACCCTGCGCGAGTCGACGCAGCGCATCCACGCCGAGGTCTGAACCGGGGCTAGAGACCGAGTCGGGCGCGCGCCGCCGCGACAGCGCCGGCGACATCGGACGGGCCGGGCGCGACTCGCGCGGCCGCCGCCGACAGCGGCTCGAACGTCCCTGTCCGCACCTCGGCCGCGACCTGCTCGTGCGCGTCGCGGAACGGCACACCGTCGCGGACCAGGCCTTCTGCCCGGTCCGTCGCGCGGAGCAGCGGATCGGCGCACGCTGCCGCGAGCCGATCACGATCGAGCTCGAGCGCGTCGACGAGGACCGTGAGGGCCGCCAGCGCAAGACGGACGTCGCGGCGCGCGGCAAAGACGGGCGGCTTGTCCTCCTGCAGGTCGCGGTCGTATGCGAGCGGCAGTCCCTTCACGACCGCAAGCAATCCGGTGAGACGGCCGATCATCGTCCCGGCCTTGCCGCGCACGAGCTCTGCGACGTCCGGGTTCAGCTTCTGCGGCATCATGGACGACCCCGTCGCCGCGGACTCCGGCAGCTTTACGAAGCCGAACTCGCTCGTCGACCACAGGACGAGCTCTTCACCGATCCGCGACAGGTGCGTGAACAGCACCGTGCATGCGTACAAGTAGTCGAGCGCGAAGTCCCGGTCGGCGACCGCGTCGAGCGAGTTGCGCAGCTGCTCCCCCTCCGGAGGCGGCAGCGGGAGCGTCGATCCCGCGAGCGCGCCCGACCCCAGCGGCGACGGCTTCGCGGCGGCCGCTGCCGCGCCGAAACGCGTCACGTCACGCTCGAGCATCTCCACCCACGCGAGCAGGTGATGGCCGACCGTCACGGGCATTGCGCGTTGCAGATGCGTATAGCCGGGCATCGGTGTCTCGGCCTCCGCCTCGGCGCGGTCGAGCACGGCTGAGCAGAAGGAGCGGATCGCCGCATCCGCCTCGCGGGCGCCGCTCTGCACGTAGAGGCGCAGCGCTGCTGCGACCTGGTCGTTCCGCGAGCGACCGGCGTGGATCTTTCGACCGACCTCGCCGAGCTGCCGCTCGATCGCTGTGTGGACGTCCTCGTCCTCCGGCTCTGCCGCCTCCAGCTCGGCGAGCGCGGCGCCTACTTCCGCAAGCTCGGTGTCGTCGAGGATGCCGGCCGCGTGGAGCCGGCGCGCGTGCTGAAGCGTCGCCGCAAAGTCGTACGGCAGCAGCTCCGCGTCGTCCGCACGGAGGAACTCCCACACCTCGGCGGCCAGCTCGCCGCCGACGCGGCCGGCCCACAGAGTCACGCGAGCGCTGCCTTCCGCTCCCGCGCCGCTGCGAGCTCCACTTCCATCGCGGCGAGCCTGATGAAGCCTTCCGACGCCTCGTGCGGGAAAGCGTCCTCGACGCCGTACGAAGCGAGCGCGTGGGCGTAGAGCGCGTGCTCGGAACGACGGCCGACGATCGCCGGCGCCCCTGCTTGCAGGCGCACGCGCACATCGCCGCAGACCAGCTCCTGCGTCTTCGCCACGAACGCGTCGAGCGCCTCGCGCACGGGCGAGAACCAGAGGCCGTCGTAGACCGTTTTCGCCCAGATCGCCTCGACCTGCCGCTTCGCGATCGCCTCGGCCTTGGTCAACACGAGGTCCTCGAGAGCCTGGTGCGCGGGAATGAGCGTCAGCGCCGCCGGGGCCTCGTACAGCTCGCGGCTCTTGATGCCGATCGCGCGGTTCTCGACCATGTCGATCCGCCCGATTCCGTACGGGCCGGCCTGCGCGTTGAGCACGGCGATCAGCTCGGCGAGCTGCAGCTCTTCGCCGTCGAGCGACACCGGGACGCCCGCTTCGAAGCCGACCACGATCTCGATCGGAGCCGGCGCGTCCGCGGGAGACGACGTCAACGCGAACGCCTCTTCAGGCGGAGCCACCCACGGGTCTTCGAGCATCCCGGCCTCGATTGCGCGGCCGAAAAGGTTGTCGTCGATCGAGTACGGCGATTCCTGCTTCGCCTCCACGGGGATGCCGCGCGATTCCGCGTACGCGATCTCCTCGTCGCGCGACCAGATCCTGTCGCGCAGCGGCGCGATCACGCGGACTCCCGGATAGCGAGCCTTGAACGCGAGCTCGAAGCGCAGCTGGTCGTTGCCCTTGCCCGTGCAGCCGTGAACGGTCGCCTCGGCCCCGACGTCCAGCGCGACGCCCGCGACCGCGTCGGCGATCACCGGGCGCGACAGCGCCGAGATCAGCGGGTACTTGCCTTCGTAAAGCGCGTTGGCCTGGATCGCCTTCGCAACCTGCTCGTCGGCGAAGTCGTCGCGCCGGTCGATCAGCATGACCTCGGAAGCGCCCGCCGCGTAACCGCGCTCGAATGCGTGCTCGAAAGCGGTCTGCTGTCCGACGTCGACGAGCACCCCGATCACGTCGTCGTAGCCGTAGTCCTCCTTGAGCCAGGCGATCGCGCAGCTCGTGTCGAGTCCGCCCGAGTAGGCGAGAACGGCTGTCTTGTCCATTACGTATCTCCTTCTAGGTGGTGGCGGAGCTCGCGCTCGATCGCGGTGCCTTGCACGCCTTCACGCGCGATCACCATGATCGTGTCGTCGCCGGCGATCGTGCCGAGCACGTCGGGAAGGCGAGCCTGGTCGATGGCGCGCGCAAGCGCGTTCGCGTGACCGGGTGGCGTGTGGAGGACGAGCAGGTTGGCGGATGCGTCGAGCGAGACGGCCCAGCGCCGGAGGGCCGACGTCAATTCGCTGAGCCGGTCGAGGTCGGCGGCGCCCGGCAGCGCGTAGACGAGGCGTCCGGCTTCGTCGCGCACCTTGACCAGGCCGAGCTGAGCGATGTCGCGGGAGATCGTCGCCTGGACGGCTTCGAGCCCCTCGTGGCGCAGCGCCTCCGCGAGCTCCTCCTGCGTCGACAGGCGGTGTACTTGCACGAGACGCAGGATCGCGCCCTGGCGGTCGAACTTGCTCATGCGCGCCCCTCGCCGAGGAACGCGCAGGCAGCTGGTGTTGACACAGGGCGTCTCATGTCAGTACCTCCTCCAGAACGTGGAGCGCATGATCGAGCTCGTCGTCGGTGATCGTCAGCGGCGGCGTGAGACGCAGAACGCGCTCGCCGGCGGAGCCGACGAGAACGCCGTGCTCGAGGCAGGCCGCGATCGCGTCGCTCGCGACGCGGTCGATCTCGAGACCGAGGAGCAGGCCGGCGCCGCGAACCTCGACCGCGCCTGGAAGGCGTTCGAGCCTCTGCGCGAAGCCTTCGCCTCGGCGCACGACGTTCGCCAGCAGCCCGTCGTCCACCGTCTCGACGACGGCGCAGGCCGCCGCGCAGACGACCGGATTGCCGCCGAAGGTGCTTGCGTGGTCGCCGGGCTCGAAGGCGCCCGCCGCATCGTTTGCGACGAGCAGGGCGCCGATCGGCAGCCCGTTCGCGAGACCCTTCGCGAGCGTGACGGCGTCCGGCTTCGTCCCGAGTCGCTCCCAGGCGAAGAAGCTGCCGGTCCGTCCCACGCCCGTCTGCACCTCGTCGAACACGAGCAGCGCGCCGTACTCGTCGGCGAGGTCGCGTGCGCGTGCCAGAAACTCCGGCCGCGCTGGATGAATCCCACCCTCTCCCTGAATCGGCTCCACGAGGATGCAGGCGGTGTTGTCGTCGACGGCCGTTGCGAGCGAGCTTGAGTCGTTCAGCGTTGCGAAGGTGACGCCGGGGACGAGCGGCTCGAAGGAGGCGCGCTTCGGCGGCTGGCCAGTCGCCGAGAGCGCGCCGAGCGTACGGCCGTGGAACGAGTTCTCGAGCGCGACGATGCCGGTCTTCCGTGTCGCCTTGCGCGCGTACTTGATCGCGGCCTCGATCGCTTCCGCGCCGGAGTTGCAGAAAAACGAGCGCGCGCCGTCGAAACGTTCCGACAGCAGCTCCGCGAGTTGCGTCATCGGCTTCGTCCAGTAGAGGTTCGAGACATGCCAGAGTCTGTCGAGCTGCTCGTGCGCGGCCGCGAGCGGCGCCGGGTGGCGGTGCCCGACCCCGACTACGGCGATCCCGCCGACGAGATCGAGGTAGCGCAGCCCCTGGTCGTCGACGAGCCATGATCCGTCTCCGTTCACGAACGTGACGTCCGTGCGCGCGTACGTGTCCAGCAGTGGCGCTTGTAGCACGGTGCTCATGCCACCACCGCCGTGCTTCCGATCTCAGCGCGCACGCCGAGCTGCGCCGCGGTGATCGCCGCGCGAAGCTTGGGGATGATCCCGCCTTGAAAGGCGCCAGCGTCGAGCAGCTTGCCCGCCTCGTCGGCGTCGATCACCGGAACGACGACGCCGCCGTCGAGCAATCCGGGAACATCTGTCACGAACAGGATCCGCTCCGCCTCGAGACCGACGGCGAGAGCGGCGGCCATCTCGTCGGCGTTCACGTTCAGCGGGCCCGCCGCGAGCGGTGCGACGACCGGGATCAACTCCTCGTCGAGGGCTGCAACGACCGCGTCGGGCGCGCACGGGAGCGGATCGCCCACCATGCCGAGCATCGGCACCTGCAGCGCGCGGAGACCGATGTCATCACCGAAGAGCGGCAGCGCCGTATCGCCGATCGCTGCGCAGAGTGCGGCGTTCACTTCCGCCAGCGATTCACGCACGACCTCGAGCGCGTCCTTGCTCGTCACGCGGCGGCCGCCGACGAACTGCACCTCGAGGCCGCGGCGCTCCATCTC